>Ga0209755_10002117_pt1 | contig 28049 bp, 18 predicted proteins | sample TergutCo191P1_FD_187301 | JGI IMG/M metagenome (GOLD analysis project Ga0209755, IMG submission 187301) | Cornitermes sp. P1 segment gut microbial communities from Petit-Saut dam, French Guiana - Co191P1 (SPAdes) (version 2) | ecosystem: Host-associated > Arthropoda: Insects > Digestive system...
CGCAGAAATGGACTATGCCGATAAGGGATTGGGGGCGGGCTTTAAACCAGTTCGCCATTGAGTTTGGAAAAGAACGGGTTCCGTTCTTATGATATTCTGTCATTTACACAAATTTTCGGACAGCTTCTTTTATGAAATTTTCACTTGAAATTCGCAAAGCGGTTTATACAACTAACGCGATAGAATCACTTAACTATACGCTTCAGAGAAATCTTAAAACCCGTCTTTCTTTCCCCAATAATGAATCGGCGATGAAATTAATTTTTATGATCTTGAAAAGGGCAAAGAAAAAGTGGACAATGCCTATCAGGAATTGGGGTGAGGCGTTAAACCAGTTTTCGCTCATTTATGGGAACAGAGTCCCGTTATGAGATATTTTGCGCTTTACACAAAAAATGTTAAAGGCTCTTTACATCAGAGCCAAATATATTTATTATTTCATCTTTTGGATATAAACCAGCCATAAATTTTTACTCCTCTATTTGATTCAATTCTGCACGAAGACTCTCAATTTCTGTGCTGTATTTGTTGAAATAATCTTCATCAGCTTTTGTAGCCTTGCCGCTTATTTTTGCAATAAGAGAACGCTGGATTTTCTGTTCAGCCATCTGTATAGCATTTTTCTTTTCTGATACTAGATTTCCTTTTTCACATTCTTCTTTTTTATTTATATCAATTACAAACTGATTTTTTATATCATCCCATTTTTGATATGGTTTATTTTTAATCGGTTCTTCTTTAGTCCATTCTTCACCGGGAGCTTTATCTCCTAAATTATAGACCTGTGTGCTTTCACCTACATTTTCTTTATGATACCAGCGTCCTCGGTTGTCAAGGATAATACCTTTTTCAATTAATTCAGAATTTGGTATTCGGTATCCATTATTATCAAACCAAGTAACGTCATCATTATGATTTCCCTTCCAGTCATTAGGAACCTTACGCCATTTTGAGCCGGGAGACTTGTCGCCATGCACTTGTATTATGCGATCTATCCTGCCATTTTCCTCCTAACGGATGGGGTTGTAAATGTTATACTCGCGCCGTCACTGAAACGCAGAAGAAAAAATATGAGCGTGAAGGAATAACAGTTCCGCCAAGAGCTGACGGTACTGACGGTGGAAAAATGGCTGTTAAAACTGAAGCTCCGCAAGACACATACCGAACTTTTTTTAATGAGCGAAAAGGAACTCTAGAACGCATTCCAAAAGGTATAAGCCCAGGGTTTAACTGTAATCAAGGTAATGCAGGCCGCAGTACTGCGGGGCTTGAACATCTGGTTCAAAAAACACAGGAAAAGGCTCCTGAACAACTCGACAGTATAATTAATTCAATACTAAAGAGCCAAGTAAATAAAAATGATTTTTACGGCTTTATTGAGGACGCTCTTGGAAAAAATCAAAATCGTCAACACACAGCGGCGGTCGGTTTGCTTGACAGTAAAATTATAAAATTTCTAATGGGTAAAAGAACTGATATATCTAAAAATTCTATCATCATGTTGGAATCAAAACTGGTCAATGGAAAAAAATATACTAGTAAACATACACGCATGGGAAACGCGCCCAGTAAGAATGACTGGTATAATTTAATTGACTGGCTGATGGACGCATCTATATTTTGGGATGGAACAGGTCTGATTTATCTTGCGAAGGTTTCTGAAAGTCAATATATGAAAATTGCTGTTGATATCAGTTTAAAAACTAAAGCTCTTCAAGGTACTAAATTGGCTCTTCCAAAAGTTGATACGATGTATCTTCTTGATTTGACTACGGAACATGCCAGAGGTAAAACTGAATTTGACAGGATAATGCGGATGGAAATAATCAGATAGGAGCGCCTTGAGCACCAACTTCCTTCCGTTACCGTCTAGCGGTTTTACAGTTCTGAAGCCGTAGCTACAAACTGCGCCCTCACAAGGCTTCCTACCTTTTAAAATATTAATTCTTGCATGGATAAAAGTCAATTTCAAATCGATTTTTCATAAAATTCGACGACGCTTTTTATTACACATTGTATAAGTCCTTTACATTTGAAATACCAATAAATACCGTATAATTCTCAAAAATCCCATCTATTCGCTGCTATATTCAATAAGGATATTACTGTTAAACAAGTACATATCGGGCCTGATAAAGAAATATACAAGCAAAGAAAATCGCTCTGTGAACATCCATTTGGAACAGTGAAACGAGCGATGGACGGCGGATATAGTTTGACCAAAGGGAAAAGGAAGGTTACAGGATAATTTGCTCTTATCTTCCTTGCTTATAACTTAAAAAGAATTGTTAACATTCTTGGAACCAAGAAATTGATAGAAGTAATGACTAAATCCTTATATAATATAGAATTAGGATAATACAAAGTATCACAGAGTAGAGCAGAGAATAAATGGATATGACCATGAACAAGACTAAAATATATCAATGTTGGCAGCTTAAGTCTATCTGGTTTACAGGTATATTATGCAGTATAATGAAATTAATGCGTTCAATTTTATTAAAAATTGCTTTTTTCCTTTTTATAACTGTTCCTGTTTTTACGCAGAATACAATAAGCGGGCAAGTTTTAGGCGGACAGAGTTTAGATGAAATGCAGCCTTTCTGGCGGCAGGCGCTGGGAGGTGTTGTTCTTTCAATTCCATCTGTTCAGGTGCAGTCGGCTGTTGTAGCGCTGGACGGCGGAAATATCAGAGCGTACTCAACGTCAGGTAATTTATTATGGAACTATTTCGCGGGAGGAAGAATCAGCCCGTATGTTACGCGCTCACGGGAAGGCTCTTCTTATTTCTCGCGGACTAACGGCGTTTTAATCGCTCTTAACCGCGCAGGACGGGAGCTGTGGCGGCGGACTCTTGAAGGTCCGTTAAACGCAAAAGTAATCACAGGATGGGACGGCAGATTATTTGTTCCCACAAACACAAAAATTTACTGCTTCACAGCGTCAGGGAATTTATTATGGACAAAAACCCTTGATTCTCCATTTACAATCGCGCCTGAGCTTGATAAAAATGGCGGTATAATATTCGCGCTTAACCGCGCTGTTTACCGCGTTGATCAATTCGGAAACTCGCAAGTCTGGAATCTTTCAGGAACGCCCGCCGCATTAGTATCGCTTGCGCAGCATAATATAATTGTTGTTTATATCGACGGATCATTAGAGGAGCTTGATAACGCGGAAGAATGGTATATGTCCGCGTCAGGATATACGCACTCAACAGTTCTGCCAAGACTCTGGTCTACGCCTCTTGCCGCTGCGGGAATGGATAATAATATCGCCGTAACAATGGTAAACGGAAGCACAGCTTTAATATCAATGGAAGAAAAAAGAATTGTATGGTCAGGAAACAGCCACATTATTGAATATAACAGAACAGGCCAGAGCGCAGACCATGAAGTTATAATGATTTATGATGAAAGAGGCGTGTTTGTGCTTAATATAAACGGCGCTACATGTTTTTCGCATGACGGCAGAAGGCTCTGGTACACTTTACTTGCAAACGCAATTACGACTCCGGCATTCGGAAATGACGGTGTGCTGTACTCAGGAGGAAGAGACTGGATACTTTACGCTTATAAAATTGAAGAGCGTATTGTTCAGGAAAAGCACTCACTTTACGGACCGCTTCCTGAAGGCGCTTACGGTCTTGGAAGGCCTGGTATTTTCAGCACATTTAAAATCCCGTTAACAGAACAAGAGATAAAAGCAAAAATTGATCAAATAGCATCGGCGATAAACACGGGAAATGTCGGTACTAATGAACCTGAGTGGACATCTTTTTTACTGACTATATCAACAAGTCAGCAGCCTTTGCAAATCCGCCTTGGGGCTATTAGTCTTCTTGGAAAAGTAGGATCGCAGGAAACAATTCCCTGGCTTGTAAACATTTTCATGAATGATAATGAGCCTGCGGTTAAAACAGCCGCGGCGAACGCAATCGGAAATATCGGAGTAGATCCGAACGGAGATGCGATTAGCGCTTTTCTTTTTTTTATTTTAAGAAGCAGCACAAGAGACGATCAAGTTCTTGCGGCAGTCGCTTCGGCAGCCGGCGCATTATGCCGCTTTTCAGGTCCGCCGTTGAGCGACTCGGGGATTCGGATACTGACTCTGCTTTCGGCAAACACTCAGCCGCCGCTTACAAGAAGACAGGCGGCAATAGAACTGCAGTCACTGCGATAACTTAATTAAACTTAAACACATTGCGGATTTTTTCACGGCCGGGAAGGCGGTAAATATCAAAATCTTTATCAAGGCTGATTATTTCCCTTATGCCGGTTTTTTCGGCAGTTACAACCAAGGTCGCGTCCGCGAAATCCATAGGAAGGTCAGCGTACTTTTTTGTTAATTCAAGAATACGCGGCATATCATTCTGGTTTATATCGCTTATGATAACGCCTTTATACATTACCCATTCATAAAAATCACATTGGGCTCTGACACTAAAATTAAGCATATGAGAGACCTCAGAGAAAACTGCCAAAGTACTTATAAAACCATATTCATGATTTTTAAAAAACTGTAGTATTCGAATATATTGATTATCACAAGAGTCAAATAATGCAATTAAAGGTCCTGCGTCAATAAGAATTCTGTCTCTCACGAAGCTTCTCTTTTATACGTTGTTTATATGTCGTTGAAAGATCACCAATACCGGAACTATATTTCCCAAAATAAGGCAGTCCTAAAGTATAAGAATCTATTCCGTTTTCTTCTTCCTGTTTATAAAACATTTCCAGTGACTCAATTATAATCTCTGATTTTGTCTTATTTTTAAGCCTGGAAAGAATAATCAATTTATTCCTTGTGTCGGGAGGAAGCCTTGCCGAAGTAATTACATCGCCTTTTGAGTTCTTTACCTTTGAATCCCTTGCCATAATAACTGATACACTCATATTACACATTGTATTACAAATATGGAAAATGTCAAGCAGAATTAATATTTAATTTCCCAAATCTAATTTTGTATATTATAATTTATTTATCAGGAGCTAAGAATGACTATATCCAGATATAAAATTCCTATAATTGCGATTATTTTAACCGGAATCGCCGTCACCGCGTTTGCGCAGGTTAATGAACCTGAATTATCAGACCTTCCGCCTGTGGAATTTATAAATTATGTAGGCCCTTATTACATGTATAACACACGGGAGGAAATCCGTCAGGTTGGCGTTGTATTGGGGGATATAATACAAAATAGAGAAAGAGGTCTTTCTCCTACGCTTGCCGCGATGTCGCTGGAAGACAGAAGGGCTTACTCATACTTATTTACCGCCGGCAGCCCAAGTTTATACAGAGTGATACACAGCGTATCCGGCCCTGAAGGCAACAAACTGGACGCCGATGTTTTCATTCTTGGCGTGGATGTCGGAGTCGATCATATAAGAAACCTGCGTACCATTGTTCAGGGGTATCTTCAGGCCGCGTATAACTACAATGCAAGCGACGCCCTCTTATTAGCGGAATTTATTACAATCTACAACGCTGTATACAGAGGCCACTGGGACTATTTTACAGAAAGATATAAAACACCTGTCATTGAACATCTTACAAGAGACAGAGCAGGTCTTTCCATCCGGTATGATGAATGGCCGGGAAGAACCCTGATGCTTATTCCGCTTGGAATCGGCGGCGGGCTTAATGCAATTGATACATCTGTTATCACTGATTCAAGAGTTATTGAAGAGATGCGAAGAGAGGAAGATCAGGGGATTCCTCAGCGGCAGCAGATGGTTGATTTGATCGAACGGCAGGCTGAGGAGGCAGCGCAGCAGGCGCAGGAGCAGCGGCAGGAAGCGCAGCAGCAGCAGCAACAAACGCAGCAGCAACAAACGCAGCAGCAGCAGCAACAACAGCAGACTCAACAACAGCAAACACAGCAGCAAGAGCAAACTCAACAGCAGCAGACTCAACAGGAACAACAGCAGACTCAACAGCAGCAAATTGAAGACTTACTTGAAGAAGCAGGCGGTTATGATGAGCTTGCCGCCGAAAGATTCAGCGATGCGCAGCAGATGCGCGACGATATCGCAAGGGATCAGCAGGCGGCGATCCAACAGCCTCCTTTGCCGGCTGTTGTGCTTGGAATATCAATAGAAAATACCAGCCCGACGCAAATAGGAAGGCTGGTTCATGTTAACTCACAAACAGGATTACAATCGCCGTTAATACATATAAGAACTGTAACATCCACAAGCGGAAAAATAATCGCGATAGCTGATGATTCGGGAATGACGCGCCTTGTTGAAATAAATCTCAACACATTGCAAATTGCAAACAGGGGACAGACAAGAATCAGAACAGGCAGCCTTATTTGGGTTAACGCAAGCAACCTGTATGCGATAATCGAAGATGGCAATGATTGTTACCTTGGCCTGTTTAACTCTAATCTTGAGCTGCTGTTATCATCTGAAATCACCGTACATCAGCAGGCGGGAGTATCAATAATCAGCGGGCGGCTTCTTACACAGCGGGCGGACGGCTCTCCGGTTCTTTTAAACCCTGCGGATTTAAAAGAGACGCCTGTCAATTAACTGTAAAGGTGATCAAGGCCGTGGAGCAGCTCCACGGCTTTTTCTTTGCAGCTTCCGCAGACAGTGCCGATTTTTGTCGCCTGCTGAAGCTGCTGCCAATCCCGCGCTCCGTTTTTAAACGCGTTTTCGATGTCTTTGTCTGTGATTCCAAGGCAATGACAGATAACAGCGCTTTCCTCGACAAAGATCCCGGGGCGGCCGGTTTTTTCCAGATAGTTGTCAATAGCGGCGCGAAGGGCTTTATCGCCCAGAACAGAACAATGTATCTTAAAACTTGGAAGGCCGCCCAGTTTAGCGACAAGGTCTTCAGGGCGTATTTTGTAGGCGTCTTCGATTTTCATTCCTTTTATGGTTTCAGATAACATGCTTGTAGAAGCAATCGCGCTCGCGCAGCCGTATGTTTTCCAGCGGACATCGGTTATTATATCGTTTTCAATTTTTAAAAGCATCATCATCTGATCGCCGCACTTGATGTTCCCCGTCTGCCCTTTCGCGTTATATGCAAATGATGACTCATCTTCCAGCAAAACATTGCGCGGATTTGTAAAATGTTCTTTAACAGTATCTGAATAAAACCAATCTGACATATCTCTCCTTGGATTGCCGTCTATTCCTTACGCGCGCAGCGTTGACATCGATCTAAGACGCACGATAATCGGCGGCAGCTTATCTATTATATAATCAATATCGCTTTCTGTAATACCCCATCCAAGGCTGAAACGAATTGAGCCGTGAGCCATTTCAGGTCCAAGTCCTGTCGCCATAAGCACATGAGACGGCTCAAGACTGCCTGAAGCGCAGGCAGAACCTGTGGAGGCTTCAATTCCTTCCAAGTCCATGGAAAGAAGAATCGCCTCGCCTTCTGCGCCGGGGAACGAAACATTCAATGTATTGGGAAGAACATCAACAGGATGTCCGTTTATTTTAATATTCGGGATTTTTTCCAAAAGGCCGTTCTTTAACTTGTTACGTAAAAAAGAAATTTCTTTTTCGTATTTTTCAACTTCGCTATTTGCAAGCCGCGCTGCGATTCCAAATCCAAAGATTCCCATATTATTATAAGTTCCCGCTCTAAGACCTTCCTCCTGATGACCGCCGTGAATTAACGGGAATAAAGGAACACCCTTTTTTATATACAGCGCGCCTGCTCCTTTTGGGCCGTAAATTTTATGCGCAGAGACAGTAAGGTAATCCACGCCGAGGTCTTCAACATCAAGAGGGATTTTCCCTGCTGACTGAACCGCGTCCACATGCATATACGCGCCTTTTTCTTTAACAAGCGATGTGATTTTTTTTATATCCTGCACCGTTCCGATTTCATTATTAGCTGACATCACAGAGACAAACAAAGTCTTGCCGCTTAGAATTTTTTCCAGTTCATCAATATTTAATTTGCCGTATTCATCAACGGGGATTATGTTGATTTTAAAGCCACGGTTTTTTAAGTTAAGCGCGGAATTAAACACACAAGGGTGTTCAATCGCGGAAACCGCGATTTCATTTTTATTAGAAGCAGCCTGGGATTCTGCAAGATGCAGCATTGTTTGAAACACAGTATTGTTCGCTTCTGATCCGCCTGATGTAAAAATTATTTTACCGTCTTTTGCGCCGGTTAAACCGCTGACAAATTTTCTGGCCTCTTCTACCTTTGTGTGCGCATGCCTTCCTGAAGCGTGCATGCTTGATGCATTACCGAATATTTCCAAATCATTTATGAGCGCGGCTTTTACTTCCGCTCTTAAAGGAGTTGTCGCGTTATAATCAATATAAACTTTTCTACTCATTTTTTGCTTCCTGCTTCTTTTTTTTAAGTTCATTATTAACTTCTTCCAGTCTTTTTGTCAGCGTAGTTATTGTGCGCTCAATCCTTGTCTTTTCTTTTTTAAGGAGTTCTACAGGGTCTTCTTCTGTTTCATTTCCGCGGACCTGTATCTTGACAGTATCTGGGCTTTTACCTTTTATAAGAGCGGTCTCGGCGGCCTTTCGTTCATCACTGCCGCGAATTCCGGCGAGGAACTTCATGTTATCAGGGCCAACTTCCGCTGCAATATCGTACTCAAACATTTTCATTGCTGTGTTCGCGGCGGCTCTTGGGATACGCAGCATCCTGTCAACATAGTCTTCAAAGCGTACGCCGATTCCTGTGCAAAGCTCATGGGCTTTTAAAAGATGCTTTCCCATTTCTTTTACAAGCTCGCCGTTATTTTTCAAATATTTATTACGGATAATATCAGTCAGTTTTATCAGCTCCGGGGAAACAGAAAAAACATCATTGTAGATTTTTTTTAATTCGGCTTTTTCAAGAAGTTCGTGGAAAATCGCCCAGAACTCGCTGTTATGCGCTCTTGCCGAAAGCGTCCCTCCTCTTTTACACGCGTGCAGATGATGAGCGTACTCATGAATCGCGGTGTATAAAAGAAGATTCTGCCCTGTATCATCAGAATTAAAGTTCCTGTTATGAATTATTATCTCTCTTGATGAAGGTTTATAAAGACCGTTTACCTTCTTGCTTTTTTTGCCGGAAAAAACAAGCGAGAATTCCAAAGGCGCGTCTTCTATCTTTAAAAGTTTTTGTTTTACATTATCCTGATTCATTTCTTCCCCTTATATTTCCGCCAGTTTTTCCGCGGCTAACGCAGCCGCCGCTGTGCATGCGGTTTCTGTGCGAAGCGGACGGTCTCCCATCGAAAGCCGCAGAAATCCCGAACTTTCAAATAAACCGCGCTCTCTGTCTGACCAGCCTCTTTCAGGGCCTATCGCAATAACCAATGGATGGCTTGATGGCATTATATTAAAAAAGGAGCTTTCCGCTCTTACATTGTCCATTGCAAAAAGCAAAGGAGTGCGCGAAAATAAAGAAGACTTCGATATTAAGGACTTTGCGCTGTTTAAATTATCAGCGCTGCTTTTTTCCCACGGACGCTGTTCAAGCCATGCGTCAAGATTATTATAAGTTTTTATAATGGGAGTCTGCGTATCGCGGGCTTGAGCCGCTCCTTCAATTAAAGCCGCATGAGCGCCGCCGTCAATTAATAACTTAGTGTCCCTGTAACTTTTCTCGGCGAGATCAGCCCCGATTAGATCGACGGCGTAAACTCCCATATTGGACATTTCCCTGAAAATACGGCGAATCTGTATCGGCCGCACAAAGGAGACAGCGATTCGCAGCTGAAGCCGCGGCGGCGCCGGCTCTGTGACATTAACAGTAAAAAGAATTGAGCCGTCAAAATTAATCTTTACGATTCTGCCTGACCCGCGCAGTCCGCCAACAATGCCGGCTTCAAATTCATCGCCCGGTTTTTTATGTAAAACCTTTAAAAGATGGATGGTTCTTTCATCCCTCCTTGAAAGATTATGTCCTAATTCATGTTCCTCAAATAAAATAATATTCACTTTAGCCTCAGTACCAGTATATCAAAGAAACTGCGTCTTGACAAAATAATAAAAAACAATAGAAAATTACATGTTTACATGAAAATAAAGAATATAAAAAATTATACTATTAACGCGTTAAGAATCTCATTTATATCATTATTTATTTTATCATGCGCGACAAGCTCCGGCGCGTTCAGAGAGATCGATTTTGCCGTAGAACGATCAGATTTTAATTACGCGATAGATATGATTATAAGAGCGCAGTCGGGCAATAGAGTTCTTTACAACGAAAAAAACGCGATATCTTTATTTTTAGACAAAGGGCTTCTTGAGCATTACGCGGGAAATTACTCAGCTTCTTCGGCGGACTTGCAGAACGCAGAGCGCTTAATCGAAGAAGCATACACAAAAAGCATATCGCAAAATTTTTTATCATATATTATAAACGATAATACCAGGGAATATCCCGGTGAAGATTTTGAAAATATTTACTTAAATGTATTTAATGCGTTAAATTATTATAATATGGGCAATATCGAAGGAGCGCTTGTTGAAATTCGCAAGCTGAGTATGTCAAGCGGGAAACTTGATATGCTGGCAAGGAAGTACGAATACACCGATCCAAACACAGGGGAAAATATTAACGACAGGACAAGAAGAGAAACAGGCGTAAACCAGATGCCTCAGACTACAGCCTCAAGCTTTTCTAACTCCGCGCTTGCACGTTACCTGAGCGCACTTTTTTATCAGGCAATCGGGAACAGCGATTCGCAGCGCATTGAATTCGATCAGCTTCAAAGGGCCTTTACAACAAACAGGGACATTTACCGCAATCCTGTTCCGCAGGCTGTAATTGAAGCTCAGAATATTCCTGATGACAAAGCAAGACTTAACATAATCTGTTTTACAGGGTTATCGCCTGTAAAAGAAGAACAGTTAATTATGCAATATCTTCCGTTTCAGCACCCCATACTGCAGATTGCGTTTTTTAAACTTCCTGTGTTAAAAAGAAGACCAAGCATGATAACAAGAATTGAAGTTGTAGTTGAAGGACAGGGACGTTTCAGCATGGAGCTGCTGGAAGATATAAGCGCCGTTATAGAAGATACGTTTCAATCGCGTTATTCAAGCATACTGATAAAGACATTTATCCGCACAATAATAAAATACGCAATTGCCGATGTAGCCGCGATAGAAACAAGCAGAAGGCAGAGTGAGCTTGCAGGCGCTCTTGTCGCGCTGGGAGCGAGGGCGGCAATGGATTCATCGGAAAGCGCTGATATCAGAATGTCGCGCTATCTTCCTGACAAAGCGTATATAGGCGGAATCAATCTTGACCCTGGAACTTATGATGTATATATTAATTATTATCACGGGAATTCAATTATTCAGCGTGATGAATATGCGGCGGTAACCGTAAGCGCCGGAAGAATGAATCTTTTGCAATCTAACAATTTGCAATAGGAGAAATAAAAATGAAAAGAGTAATTATTATAGCTGTTTCTGTTTTATTGTTATCATCATGCGCAATGACAGTAAACAGGGTGCAGTCCGGCTATCAGCCGGAACTAAGCGGATACTGGAACGCGATTGATGTCAGTATTGTCTGTGATTCTCTTATAAGCGAATGTTTATCAAGTTCCAGAGTCGATCAGATTGTAAGACAGAGCGGAAGCAGAAAGCCGGTTGTAATTGTCGGCCGTTTCAGCAATCAAAGCGACGAGCATATTGATACAGAGATTATATCTACTGTGATGGAATCCGCGATTCTTAACAGCGGAAAATTATCTTTCGTGGCGCCGCAGGGATTAAGACAGGAACTGCGCGATGAAAGACACGATCAATTAAGTTACGCAAGCGATGAAACCGCAACCGCTTTAGGAAGGGAAATAGGAGCGGATTTCATGCTGACAGGTTCAGTGCGGACAATTGTTGACAGGGCGGGAAACAGGACTGTAAGAACTTATTTTGTCACAGCCGAACTTACAAACATCGAGACCAATGAAAGAATATGGATTGGCTACAATGATTCAATAACAAAGGTTATTACAAGGCCGAATAACCGTTTTTAGTTTTTGGAATTGTTTGTCAAAGGCAGTTCGTAAAATGATCCGGACTCATCTTTAATTACGCCGATCTTGTCCGCGTCCATGTGAATTTTTTCTAAAACATTATCTGTTACAAGCGCCTTTGCTTTTAACCTTAGCGTTTTAGAAACAAGAACCCTCGCGCGGACAGCCGGTCTTCCGCTTACGCAGTAACCTGTTTCCTGGGACCATGAAAAAGAGCACATTCCCGCGTCAATTCCAAAACGCCATGTTAATTTTTCTTTTTTAATAATTTCTCTTGCGAAATTACAGGCTTTCGATACAGGATGATACGATTTATCAACAGGCGATCCAAAGCATACAAGAATCGTATCGCCTTCATAGCCTGTAATTACAGCGCCGCGGCTGAATATCGCTTTTTTTGCCGCAGCGTAAAATGATCTTCTGGCTTTTCCCTTGTCGCGCGATTTTTCATTGTCCTCTTTGCTTAAAAGATTTATGTCTTTAACCGCTATAACAGCGGCGAATACATCATTAATTTCCGAAAGGCGCGGCCTTCCCTGTTTTATCAGGTTTTTTAATACATCTTTGGATACTGCGGTTCTGTAAGCCATTCTAAATGATCGCGCCCTGTAATTCAGATACGCGTATTTGATAATGAAAATTAATAAAACTCCTGTTACAGAAGCTGCGAAAGGAATCAAGGGATCTATCCAGTATGAATAATTAAAAAAGATAAATGTAAAAATCGCCGCGGTTAATACACTTGATAATAAACCGAAAGGAAGCAAAAACACAGGCCTTAAATAAAAAGTTATTAATAAAACAGTGAAGACCGCGGTAAAAGAAAAAATAAGCGTGTTTTTTTCGTCAACAGGTTTTACATGAGAGCCTGTTATCAATGTATTGGCTAAAAGCGCGCTGTAGTGAGCGTTAGGCCAAGGTCCCATAACGCAGAAAGAAAAAATCAACTCTTCTTTTAAAATGTCATAAACATGACGCAGCTTGGCATACGCTTCACGCATCGTAAAAAAAATTTCTGTTACATCGTTTTTCTGCCTGATTAAATCATTTAAAATAATTTCTTCATTTTCATGTTCTGTAATCAATTCATCATAATAATTGATTACAAGCTCCTGCGCGTTTGCTGTAAAAAATTCATCAAGGCTTTTAAAATAATTTTCTCTTGCCTGAATCCACGCATAACGGTTGTCGCTGTCAGGTGACATTAAAAGTTCACCAAGAAGGAAGGCGGCATGGTCGTCTATAAAAAGAGGAATTTTTTCCGGCGTTGTAAATAAAAACGCTTTTAGTTCATTTGCCTCTTCCATTAAATTCCGCAAAAGCGCAAGCGTATCGTCGTATTCATGGAAAAGATCGATGCTTACGCTTTTAAAACCGCTGCCCGATGCCGCGATGATATTTCCATCGCTGTCCAGCGGAATATCAATGTCTCTTGCGTCATGGCTTCGCAGCCACAAAACGCTCTTTGTATCCGATGTTTCAATCTGTGAAAACGCGTAACGCTGCTTAAGATATGAAAACACAGGATGCTCGTTTGAAAGATCAAGGGGTTTTACGCGCCTTAACTTTCCGTCTTTATCAAGAAGCGGCACAGTATCAGCCTGCATATAATTCGCGAAGACTGTAACCGCGCGGAGTAAATCATCATCTCTGTCAACTAACGCGGAAATAAGGCGATCCCTTCCCTGCCCCGCAAGATCAATTACCTGTTCTACAAACAAAGGAGCTTGAACAGGATTTAAGTAACCCATGCGGATACTTTCAAACAAACTGCGGATATTTGATCCTAACAGCGAATACTCATCGCCAAAGCGCCGCTTGATATCCGCCTCTGTTATTATAACAGGAGACGAAGATGAAAACATTTTAGCAGTCATTACAAGATTAGACGCCTGCATTTCTGTCAGCGTTATTAAAACAGAATAAAGATCGCTGGAGTCGGCGTATTCGCCTGTATTAATTATTACAATTTCTCTTGAGACTGCGGAATTTTTATATTTTAGAAGGAAATCAAAATGAGGGCCGAGCCGCGGGCCCTTTAATATATTATTAAGAAGGAAAACCAAAGCTGCGGCGCATACAAGCCCTGAAAGAAGCATTAAAAGCGAGTTTTTCACGGAAATATGCGAAACCATTGCTTAAAATTTCGACATTATATGATAAAATATCAAGTATAAGGAGTAATATTATGGCTAAAGCCTTTATGGATGAAAACTTTTTACTGGAAACTGAAACCGCCCGAAGCCTTTACCGCTTTGTAAAGGACGAAAGCATTTACGATTATCACTGCCATTTGATTCCTTCGCAAATCGCGGAAAATTATCAGATGAAAGACCTTACAGACGCGTGGCTCTCAGGCGATCATTATAAATGGCGGATGATGCGCGCGATGGGCATTGATGAAAAATTTATAACAGGCGACGGCAGCCCTTATGACAAATACCTTGCGTGGGCACGCACCACAGAAAATTTAATTGGAAACCCGCTGTATCACTGGACGCACCTTGAGCTAAAACGCTACTTCGGCATTTATGAGACATTGAACGAAAAAAACGCGCCTTCTATCTGGGAAAAAGCAAACGCTCTTTTAAAAACGCCTGAATTATCGATAAAAGGCATTTTTGAAAAATTTAAGATTTACGCGGTCGGCACTACAGACGATCCGGCTGATACACTTGATCACCATAAGGCGGTTGCGGACGCAAGCGCGCCAATCGGAAAAATTAAAACAAAAGTTATTCCGTCTTTCAGGCCTGATAAAGCACTTGAATTAACCGCACCTGATTTTATTAATTACATTGAAACGCTTTCCGGCGTCAGTGCGACTTCAATTAAAACGCCGGAAGACCTGCTGGCTGCCCTTGAAAAACGCCTAGATTATTTTATCAGCTTGGGCTGCCGCGCAAGCGATCACGCCCTTATTTATCCGCCTTTTATGCTTACTTCATATAATGAGATTAAAACAATTTTTAAAAAAGCACTCGGCGGCAAGTCTGTATCCGGGCAGGAAGCTGAAGCATATAAAACATACATGTTGGTATCGTTAAGCGAAATGTATTCAAGAAAAAATATTGTTATGCAGCTTCATCTTTCTTCTATAAGAAATGTAAACTCAGAATACCTTCTGCGCCTTGGGCCTAACACAGGTTTTGACGCTGTAAGCGATCGTAAATTAAGCGATAATCTTGCCGCGCTGCTTGACCTTATGAATACCGCCGGAAACAGAAAAGGCGCGCTTCCTAAAACAATTTTATATACTCTTAATCCAAAGGATTATTATCCAATAGTTACGATTATGGGCGGCTTTCAAGGCGCTTTAGGCGGCGATGTTTCCAGCTCAGGCTGCTTTGGAAAAATGCAGCTTGGAAGCGCATGGTGGTTCTGCGATCACAGGGACGGAATGCAGGAGCAGATGCGCGTCCTTGCCAACGCCGGCATTCTCCCCGCTTTTGTAGGAATGCTTACAGACTCAAGAAGCTTTCTTTCCTATCCGCGCCATGAATACTTCCGCCGCATTATGTGCAATTTAATCGGCGGCTGGGTGGAAAACGGCGAGTATCCTGATGATAAGACGCAGCTTGAAAAGTTTGTAAAGGACATCGCTTTTAATAACGCGAAAAAATATTTTGATTGAAGCTGTTCTAAAACTATAAAGTTATATAACTACAAATACGGCGTACGTGTAAACCTCCGAGAGCTAGGATGTCAGAAATATATTAAAGAGCTATGTAACGAGTCCGCTGCTTTGTTAAGGCGGCTTAGCTATTTTCAATATAGAAAATTTAATTAAATATATTTTTTAACATCGGACTTGGTAACATAACTATTGTTAATGCTGCCATAGACGCTCTCGGTGTTTTCCACTTACGCCGTATTTATAATTGATTAATTAATGCTTTTGGAACAGCTTTAATATATTAATATTTGTTAAATATAACCGCTAATATGACAGCTGCGCGCAGACTGACGGCTTATATGGCTGCATTTAATAAAAGTTGTGTATACAGGTCTGCTTATCATTAAAAATGTATAAAGATTTTTCTAACAATGAACAAATTACAGCAACATTAGCGAAGAAGCAGACTCGTCACTACAGCCGTGTTATACCTTCTGCCATCCTGCCGCCAGCCTGCGCACAACTGCCATATTAGCATTTTATTTTTAATTAAGTAACATTAAGCTCGCCTGTTACAAATGCTCTTATCTCTTGGCTGCCGCCACAGGCGATTAACAGTTCTCCTTCGTCACCTATTCCGCGCAGGATGCCTTTTATTGTTTTGCCGGAGTCCGCCCGGCCTTCTGTAAAGGTAACAGTCTGTCCTTGTTTATAAAGACGCTGTTCAAGCCGGGGTTTCCATGGATTATCGCTGTCATTTAACTCGCTGTAAAGACGCGCAAGGATTTTTTCCAAAAGAAGGAATCGATCGTCTTCTGTAATTTCAATGCCGGAGGCAAGGGCGATGCTTGAAGCTTTATCGCTTAAATGCGGGGGAAAATTTTTCTGCCTTATATTTATACCAATGCCAAGAAACACATTCATTCCGTCTGATTCGCATAAAATACCGGCTATTTTTTTATTATTGATCATTATATCATTAGGCCACTTTATTTTTACAATGCCGTTAAGAGAAACAGAAAAATCTTCGATTGCGTGCGCTGCGGCAAGGCCGGCTTTTAATGTAAGGGCACGGGGAATTCCCTGCGCATCCTGCGCCTGATCATTTTGAATTTTCGGATAACGCAGAAGAATTGTAAACGGAAGACTCATTTTATCTTCTGTCTGCCATTTCCTTCCCTGTATTCTTCCGCGGCCTTCCATTTGAAAATCAGAGGCGATTACTGTTCCGTGAGGTTCTCCTATTGATGAAAGCTCACGCGAAATAACCATTGTGCTTGTCACAGACAGAGCGTGATACACAGGAGCGTTAAAAGGATTTTTTATCTTACAGAGCGCAAGAGCTGTGCCGCTCTTCAGCGTAATCCGGCGCGGCTCTTCCATAGGTTTCATACTTATGATATTATACACGCATGAACATGGTGTGTCTTGATCTTGAAGGCGTTCTTGTCCCGGAAATTTGGATTGCATTCTCTGAGGCGGCAGGAATCGCCGAGCTTCGCCGAACAACAAGAGATGAACCGGATTATGATAAATTAATGAGATTCCGCCTTGATATTTTAAAAAAAAATAATTTAAAACTTCCCGATATACAAAAAGTGATTTCCGCGATGAGTCCGCTTCCAGGCGCTCTTGAGTTTACAAAAAAATTAAGAGAAAAAACCCAGCTGATAATTTTATCTGATACTTTTGAACAGTTTGCAAAACCATTGATGGAAAAACTTTTGTGGCCTTCTCTTTTTTGCAATTCTCTTATTATTGATAAAAACGCAAACATCACAGATTACGCTCTGCGCCAGAAAAACGGAAAAAAAGAAGCTGTAAAGGCGTTTAAATCGATTAACATGCGCGTCTTTGCCTGCGGCGACGCGTTTAATGACATACAGATGATCCGTGAATCGCACCGCGGCTGCCTTTTCCGTGCGCCTAATGCAATCCGCAGTGAATATAACGACATTAAATGCCATGACTCTTACGATGATCTTTTAAGCGAGATTGATAATTTTCTTACCTGTCAATAATTTTTCGGAGGGTGTTGTCATTGCTGCGCCAGTCTTTGCTTGTTTTTACGCGGAGATCAAGGTCTATCTTCCATTCAAAAATATTTTTTAAATTTTTAAGCGCGCCCAATCTTATCGCCTTGATCATTTCACCGCCTTTTCCGACAACCATTCCTTTCTGCGACTCACGCTCTACAATGATAAAAGCTCTGACCCATAGTTTTTCTTCCTTGAATTCCATATCCGCGATTTCAACATAAATGGAATGAGGAAGCTCCTGACGCAGCCTGTTTATGGCCTGCTCGCGGATGATTTCTGTTATGCGAAATCCTGTTTCCTGATCAGTGTAATAATCGCCGTCATAGAACGCATGCCCTTCCGCCGCCATGTTAAAAAGAGATGAAAGCACATCCTCCGCGCCGGCTCCTGTAAGCGCGGATACTGCGATAATGTTATTTTCTTTTATTTCAGGAAGGCGCGTTAAAATAAATTCTTTTGATTTTTCAAAGTCCGCGCCGGCAGCGTCTGTTTTATTAACTGCCGCGGTAATTTTTTGGGAAAACGGCCGCAAAAGAGAGGCGATTTCCTCTTCTTCCTGACCTGCTCCCCGTGCGCAGTCAATAACGTATAAAACCAAATCGCACTCTGCAAGAGAGCGCGCCGATACTTCCATCAGCTTTTTATTCATTTTTTTTTCGCTTGAATGGCGGCCGGGAGTATCTGTAAAGACAAGCTGGCCTTCGGCGCGGTTTACAATTCCGCGCACAGCGTTACGCGTCGTCTGCGGCACACTGCTTACAATAGAAACTTTCTGCGCGCAAAATTTATTAAGCAGAGTTGATTTTCCTGCGGACGGACGGCCGATGATCGTTACAAAAGCGGATTTCATAATGTTATCTGACAACCATTACGTTTCTTATCTCGTCAATATCGGGTCCCACTACTCTGATAAAGTACATTCCGCGCGCGACAGGACGGCCTGAGTTATTTGTTCCGTCCCAGCCGTCTGTCCAGACGCCCTCTGCGCGGTATTCGTTGCGCCTGATTGATTTTACCAGCGTTCCGTCAAGAGTGTAAACCTGAACTGTCACCCTGCCCGCTCGTCTTAAATCATAGCGAATGTACGCGACTTCCCTGTTATCTGAATTAATAACATTATTTAAAATTGAAACGCCGCCGCGCTGAGTTCTCATTTCACGGATGTCAAAACCAAACGGACGAACCAGATGATACCAGTTTGAAGGAATCGCAGCGCCCGGCTGTATATCAAGTCTTGTTAAAATCATGTCGGTATTGGGAAAACCGGCTGGAGTATTTGAAAAACGGAAAACAAACTCAATTTTGTCGCCGCTGTTATACGGAGTGTTTTTACCAAATACAAAATTAAATAAACTTGATGTATATGAGGAAGGTGGAAGACTGTGAATACGGCTATTATTATCAAGCGCCGGAGTCAGATAGAAAAGATATGAATTATTTTGCGACCACAATCCTCCTGTATTTCTTCCCTGCACCGGAGATACGGCAGGGTTTCTGAACTGAGAAGGAATATTTACAGTCCATAAAAGATCAATGTTTCTTGAAGCCGCAATAACAGGTTCACTTAGACGCACCTGCATTTCCACATCGCCTTTTGCGCCGATATAATCAAGGTAAACATTAATTCCGTCAGCTCCGCCGAAATTCCAAATAACGTCAGTCTCAGTAATTAATCTATTGTAAAATTCCTCAGTGTCTCTATACCCGGCCGGAGGCGCAAGAGAAGAATCATTGTATCTTGCCCATATAGGCCATGCGAAATAATCATTGGGTCTGTTCGCGCTCGGCGGTAATGAAATAAGCGTGTCTGTTAAACGCCTTGTTATAGTGCCGACACTATCAAATCTGCTAGGTATAACAGATTCTCTTATACTTCGCGGATTAGAGGCAGCCAAATCCGCCATCATCTCAATAGTTAGCGCTCTGTACGGCGGAGTAAAAACAGTTTCTATAACAATATCATTCGGAGTAGGTGTTTCAGTGTAAGCAGTGTAAGGCTTATCTGCAAATCCGGGATCATTAGGTGTACCGACAAGATGTTTGTTACCTGAAACATAGGCATACCTTGTATATGCCCAGTTAAGAGGATACTTGGGATGCGAATAATAAGTATAGAAAATATCACCCTCCGCGCCAAGGTTTTCATCTCTCCAGTCCATTGCATGATGTGCCTGGTCAAATATTTCTGTAACAGAAAAATAACGGCCGTCAGAGGCAGGAAACAGACTTGCGATATCTACTAAACCCATCAGACTTGTCAGCGAATAAGGCGCAGTTTCAGGCGATGAAGCTTCCTGCCATTCAATAAGATAACCAAAATGACCTGAATCAAATTGATCGCTAAGAGTAAGAGGTTTATCGTCAACATCAAAATACTGCCAGACGAATGTATACGGCCTTAAGCTTGCGGCGTCTTTGGGCAAGCCGCTGTTAAACGTCAGGACGCCATTTGTAATAACTGCACCATCAAAAACCACCGGCTCTGAAAAGCGCATATATGTTTCGTTGTGGTTTGGTAGGGTAAGGGTATATGATACACGCGGCGGGATTGTATCAAATGGTCTTATATTAATATCAATATTAGGATCGCCTACAGGGGATCGCCCCGTCATAGAATCTCTAAGCGTAGAATTCTCGATAACATGCCATAATGGGATTTTATCAGGCAGGCTACCGGTATAAAGATCGGGCAGCTCTTTTAAGTAAATATAGAACGAATCCGTATCTGAAAGAAAGCCTGTATAAGCGCTGACAAGTTCGTAACCGTTATCACCTTTGCTTGTATCAATTTCATATCCATCCACTCTTGCTCTAAACCCGCTGAAGTTTCCGTTAAGTGCAATATTTGTCTGTACCCTGATTCTGTCAAGCCTTCCGTCTCCGTTCCCGTCTTCTGTAAAACTGTAAAGTATCTTTCTTATCTGAACCCAGTCATAATTAAAATAACCGTTCGTATCCGTTACACTATAATACGGAACTACATTTAATTTCATTTCACCGCTGTCGATTGGAATGCGGTGATTATAAGCATGGCTGAAATATATGTTGACACATTCAAAATTCTCAAGAGCGGCATTGGTCGGATTTGAAACCAAATTTATATTCCAAAATTTTCCCCGTTCATCCGCATGGGCGCTTTTTAAATTCATCGGAGGATAAAAAACTGGAATAGCATAAGTTCCTATAATAGTAATGTCAGGAAATAGCGGCGGAGGTTGAGGCGGAGGTCCATGTTTTGCGTAACTGTAAATATAAGGAAAATTATAGCTGTCTTTATCTGTTAAACGAGTGATTGTCACATAATTTTCATTGTTTGATCCTGTATCGTCGCCTTTAATATTGAAAAATTCCAGTATCGTGTGATGATTAGGATCTCTTGAGAATTGAATTACCGCACCATTTTCGCTGCATTCAAATGTTTGCCACATGGTATTTCCAACGATTTCAAAGAAAACTGTATCAGATACATTTTCTCTTTTGAAAGAAACTTGTTTCCCGCTAACCTGCCTGAAAACAAAATCTTCCATATTTGGAACAGATTCAAACGGCGGCAGATTAATATATACCGCATTTAATACTTCCCATCGTGTGTATTTTATTACATCTGCAGTACCGGGCATATAATTATCAAGGTCTCTGCTTCCTGTAAGTCCTGCCTTCATTATGATATCAAGATTTCCGGCGACAAGTCCTGCGGGAGCTGATAACGCTTTAATAATAACTTCGCCGTGGAAAGAAACTGCGCTGCCTGGTGCGGTTACTGCCAGCTCTGTTTGAGAGTTTACACCGATATGAAGGCTTCCCAATTCATGATCAGCTCTTAATGTCTGTTTAACGTTAGAGCTAGAGCCTTCCATTTCAAGTACAAGATACGGAAGCTGCGCAGGTGTGATACTTACGGTGGACGCAATATCAGCATTGCCGTGAACCTGAATGAACGCCCAGCCGGCAGGACAAGTGCAGACAGAGGCTGTACAAACGCAATCTTCGTTTGTATTTCTGATATTAAAACTTGATGTTAAATGCAATTCATTTACTATTAATCTTGAGCTTAATTTTATTGTTGTTGAATCTCTTTGAGCGCGGTCAGATGTTCCGCCAAGGTGTAAATTACCGCCTCCGCCTGCGAACTGGTGATTCGTTCCACTCCCTGCGCTTCCCATGTGCCATGAGCCTGCGCTTACATCAAGGACTGCGCCGTAGTAGTTTCTGATTATGCCAGTGCCATCATTAAAATTGCCGCCAGCATCAATGGTAAGCGATCTGCTGCCAATCTGATTAATAATACCGGAAACAAGTTTAACAGTATTACCATGCTGAATTTCAATATTGCTTTGTATGTTGATAGAAGTTGAAGAAAGGCTCAGGTCGTGTATTGTCGTTGTGATTGCCGGTACTCCATGATAAAATATTATTTTACTATTTGCATTACTCAGTGTCACATTTCCAAGTCTAACGTTAGCGCCGAATTTAATTACCACAGCGTTTGTACCGCTGGTAATTTCTCCGTTGTTTTCTGTTATATAATTGCCGATAAAATCAGCATTCGCGTTGTCAAGTTTAAAGTTCCCGGAATTGCCCATAGTTGTGACGCCGTGAACTGTAATATCGTCGCTAATTGTAATATCCGAACAGTCTACATTTAATGATCCAAAAATTTCTGTTGTACCTGAAATATTTATCGCGGCGCTTCCGCTGTCAAGATGAAGATTATACACGCCTGTCAGATAGCGTGATATCGTTCCAAGATTAATTGCGCTGTTTGCGGTAGTCAGCGTTATGGAAGCGGCAAGAGCCAATGTGTTATTAAAAGAGATAGTTCCTGTTGTGTTTGTGGCCGCTGTTATATCTGCGGCGATGCTGCTGTTACCTGTCCCTATTTTTGCAAATGAGCCTGCGGTAATATGAGCTCCTGCTGTAAGCGTGAAAGTATCGGAATTATTAATGGTTACAGCTCCGTTTGAATGTACCTGTCCGCTTATATTTACCATCCCGCTGTCAGTAGTTATTGAAACCGCTCCTGTTGTATTTACCTGTCCGCTTGTAGTAACATTGCCGCTTTCATTCCTTATGGTAAAATTATTTAGCCTTTCGGTATCAGCGCCAACATTTCCGTTGACAGTAATTGCGCCCGAATTTGCGTTCCCGTTCAATGTTAAGCTATACGGAGCTGCAGGACTTGTAATGGTATTAATAGTAATACTAGTAGCGGTAATAGTTGATAACGGCGTAGTAACAGAAGGAGAATTAACCAGCACAAGCCTTTGACCTGTACTGCTGAAAGAAAAACTATTACCTGCGCCAGTCAGATTAATTTGCGCGTTATTCAAATTGATGATTCCGCTTGCGGGGTTAAAGGTAAGTGTGCCATCTGATTGATAATTTCCGATAAATTCTATTAACCCTCCGGCGGCCGTCGTAAGAGTAACATCGCGCGCCGGGAAGATTGCTGAACTTCTGCCAATGATATAGATTTCTCCGGTACCGGTTGTTGTTAAACCTAAAACATCACCCAGATTGGTCAACAGAGCATTTATATATAAATAATTTGTTTTGCCGTGTGAAAGATTGTCCGTTCCATGTCCGTAAGCAATGTGCCTGTTTGTGCGTGTATGGAAGTGAAGGCGATCCGTAACAGCAGCGCCAGTATTATTGGTAATATTTCCGTTATATGAATATTCAGCCAGTAAATCAACGCAAACAGTACCGTTTGCATTCATTAATTGAATGCCGCCGCTTCCGGTTAATGTTCCTGCCTTAATATGGACAGCTGAATTTCGATAATTATTAACAATTGTATCATTCGCATTATGATTCGTAGTCGGGTTTCTTGCGATAATATTACCGGCAATATTAACTATGCCGGTTGAATCATCATCTTCGCCTGCGATCAATAATACCCTCGCTCCGTTTATTGCCGCGGATGCATTTATTACAATATTCTGATCATCAGCTGACGTAAGCGTGATTACTCCTGTTGCGGCATTAGCGATATTGCCGTTAACAGTAATTGAGCCGGCGGATGTAAGCGCAACTGTTCCAGTAGTGTCGATATTGCCGCCTGCGGTAATTGATCCGGCAGTTGTCGTTATATTGATATTGTTAGCTGCTACTCCGCTGATGCCTGCGATAGTCAAATTAATACTATTACTAAAGTTAACAGCTCCTGCGGCTCTTTCAATTAAAAGACTTCCAACTTCATTATTTACAGAATTATTATTTAATGTTACAGCTCCTGATGAGCGGATCGTAAGACTTGGTGTTATTATCGCGCCTGTTTGATTATTTATAGCGCCAACGCTTACAGTATTCGATTCTCCAAGAGTGACGCTGCCGTTTGGCGCTAGAAGCGATGCGATAGTCAGCGTTCCTGTTTGATTAACTTTTATATGTCCGCTTGCTGCGGTATTAACAGCTGCTAATGTTACAGCTGCTGATGTTCTGAATGTGATATCATTTGCAGCTGCTGTTCCTTGATTATTTAATGTTATAGAGCCATTCAGTGATGTATTATCAAGACTAATACCTTTGTTTGCAATGACCGTAATAGCATCATTATAACCGCTTCTTGATACAGCCCCAGACGCACTAATGCTGCCTCCTGAAGATGTTAATGTACGCGGGCTTGCTCCGCCAGCACCGAATATTACAACGGCATAATCCTGATCTCCTGTGGTGGTGATATTATTATTTATGGTTGCAGAACCGGCAGTAACATCGGCAGTAACATCAATAGACGCGATACTGCTATTCGCTCCGACTTCACCGCCGAAAGTAACATTCGCGTTTGTTATCGTTAATTCTCTGGCAGTGCCTGAACCTGCCAATGTGTTGCCTGTTATAGTATTGGTAAAATTAATCATGACACCAGCAGCAGCTGTAAAATTAATATTGTTGCCGGTTACCGGATTTAATACCACAGGTCCGCCATAGGTTTGAGCGCCGGTTGTTGTTATGTCAGCGCCTATTTGCGCAGAGCCGGCAGTGTTTCCTGCTCCAGTTGCGTTTACAGTAACGCTTGTCACCGGGAACGATGTATTTGCACCTACAGGTCCGTTAAACACAACATTCGCGTTTGTAATTGTTAACGCGCGCGCTGTACTATTGTTGCTGTTTACAGCTCCGCCGAATGTAATAACGCTTGCGGGGGCTGCAGAGCCGATTCCGATAAATGCTATCGGCGTAACACCGAGTGTTGTTACACCGTTTACAGTCAGAACGCCAATACTGTTATTAGCTGCGCCGTTAAAGCGCGCGTCTGCACTGTTAGCAGTGTGTCCATTAACTATTAATGTGTTATTGTTGCCGGTAATTCCTCCGCCGAATGTTACAGTTGTCCCTGTTAATGTTCTGGATGTAGTATTATTAGGAGCTATAATTTCTACAGTTCCGCCATAACTTTGCGCATTGGTTGTTGTTATATTCGCGTTTATTGTGGTAGAACCAATTGCATTTTTTATAAGCTCATTCAGCGTAACATTACCATTAAACCGGACATTCGCGTTATTTGCAATTAATGTACTGGCGTTCTGGTTAATTATGCCATTAAATTGAATTGTAGCCGCAGTACCGCCTCCTGTAAGAGTGCGGGTTGCAGAGCCAAGCAATATGGTTTGCGTATTGGCTGTATTGCCGTATATTTGATTACCAGTTGTTGTAATATTTTGATTTATGTTAATTGTCCCTGCCGCTTCTGCTGTTAAATTCCTAATCGCGGTTGTAATTGCATTATTAAATGTAACATTGCCGGTTGCCGCGGTTAAGGATAAACCATTAAAATTATTTGCTATTTCCGCCGTTACCGTACCCAAAGTAATGCTTGAGGCTGTAATGCGATTATCATTATATGATCCGACAAGAGTTACATCATAATCAAACGCGTTAGTACCTCGATCTAATGACGCGCCGTTAAGTCTTATATTGTTTGACGCGCCGTTAAACGTTAATGATAAAGTTCCCGTCATCAGATTAGTCTGTTGGAATTCAATGTAGCCTGCGGCATCAAAAGTAATGCCGCGCGTATTTGCCTGATGAGTGCCAGCGCCGTTAAAATCATAAATATTAACAATATAAATATTACCTGACGAGGTTAAATGAAGATTTGCGCTGTTTATCTCATCTGCGTTAATGCGTAATGGGTTTGTAGTGATTCCTGTAATATTGGTTCCTGTGGTCGTATATACAATGTTTCCGCCGGAAACTGTATGATAATGGATATTTCCGGTCACTGTTCCCGAATATGATAAAGCAGCGGCAAGATGTACGCATGCCCATCCTGACGTGCTTAAAGTTATGCTGCCTGTACCTGTCAGTGTTCCCGTATTAATATATAAAGAAGCGTTTTTATCATGAGTTGTATTATTGCCTCCGTTAGCTGTAATGCCAGCGCTTATCGTAATAGTACCTGCGGCTGCGGTTGCAAGAGCGATTGTACCGTTTGTACTGACTGCGCCGCTTACTGTTATATTCCCCGCAGTTGTTGAAATATCAATATTGCTGGAAGCCGCGTTTGCAATGCCTGCGATTTCAAGGGCGCCATTTCTAATAAAATTAATATTTCCGCCTGCTCTTCCAATTATCAGCCTATTGACAGTATTATTAGCGCTGGTTGTTCTTGTGACCGCTCCAGCAGAATATATAGTTAACGTGCCTGTTGATATTGTACCTGTATTTGTTATTTCCGGAACTGTCAATGAGGCAGATGATCCCAGAGTAATACTGCCGTTAGGCGCATTAAGCGCTCCTATAGTAAGATTTCCTGATGCGGTTAATACAATTGTCCCGCCTGTAGAATTATTAGCTGCATTAAGAATAATATCTCCGGATGTTCTAAAAGAAATATTTGTCGCCCCTGCTCCGGCAGCCTGATTGCTGTTTAATGTTATATTTCCGCCAACAGTGTTACCTGCGTAATTCATTGAAATATTTTGTGATGCGCTTATTGTAATAAGATTCGCAGGATTTGCCGGATTTTGTCTAGAAACAGCGCCGTTAAATGAAATACTGCCGCCGGTTGATGTTAACGTGCGCGCGGTTGCGTTGTAAAAAATAAAAGCCCCGTTATAAATTTGGTCGCCTGTTGTATCTATTCCGCTGTTTTCATAAATTGATATATCGCCGGTTACTGTTTCCAGTCTTGCAAGAGGCGTACTGTTCCCTATGCGATTAACAAAGTTGATATTTGAACCTGCGATTATTAAACCAAAAGCTCCGTTTACTGTATTCTGAACCCGGATGTTTCTGCCTGCTGGTCCTGTCAACGTGACATTTGCGCCTAACACTATCGCGCCTGTATAAATTTGAGTTGTATTGGCGTCACCGGAAATATTACTATAACCTGCGGTGGTTATATTCGCGTTGATTCCGATCGTACCAGTGCCTTCTGCATCAAGCGTTGATATTGGAGCTGTTGTTCCTCCGGCAGTCCCGTTAAATGTTATATTTTGACTTATTACATTTAACGCGCGCGCTGTGGTATTTGCGCTGCCAACAGTATTAGCGGCGTTTGTTCCAAATTGAATGGTTCTTCCCGCTGTAGTTGTCGCGTTAAATGTAAACGTAGTTGCGTTATTTAGAATTACGTTACCTGAATATATTTGACTGCCATTTGTAAATATATCCGCGTTTACTGTCGCTGTCCCTGCTACACTTATACTGCTTAATCTATTTCCGCTGGTCGCATCTGTTCCTACTATCCCTCCAAACGAAGCGTTCGCCGCTGTAATCACCAGCGCTCTAGCTCCGTTCACAGTACCGCTAAACGTTACTGTGCTGTTTCCAGCGCCGCTTCCTGCAAGAGTGCGCGTATCACCGGCATTTCCGCCGCCAAGCGTCACAGCTCCGTTATATTGTTGATTACCTGTTGTTGTTATATTCGCGTTAATCGCAATTGTTCCTGTACCGGGACTTACCGTCAGGCTGTTACAATTAATTGTATTGCCAATTGTAATATTTTGATTAGAATTTGATGATGTTAAAGCTACTACTCCGTTTCCGGCAGTCCCAATAGCTCCGGTAACATTAATAGTGCCGTTTGTTGTTGTTATATCTATCGTTCCGGTTGGTGTAGCTGTAGATGTCGTCCCTATTATCAAATTACCTGTTGTCGCGTTTATTGCTATACTGCCGCCCGTTGCCGCGCTATTTACAGCAGCTACCGTTACTGTATTACCTGCGACATGATTGCTTGTATAAGAAATTGCTCCCGCGCCTGCGCCTGTTTTATTCAGCGTTACTGTACCTGTCAGTGTATTGGCGGCAGTCATCGTAATTCCGGCCGCCGCGCTAACTGTAACTCCCGCAGTCCCTGATATAATACCAGCAGCGTTGACACTTCCCCCTGATGATGTTAATGTCCGCGTTGCAGCTCCAAGGGCTATTGTTCCATTATATGTTTGGTTTCCTGTCGTTG
>Ga0209755_10002118_pt1 | contig 28043 bp, 21 predicted proteins | sample TergutCo191P1_FD_187301 | JGI IMG/M metagenome (GOLD analysis project Ga0209755, IMG submission 187301) | Cornitermes sp. P1 segment gut microbial communities from Petit-Saut dam, French Guiana - Co191P1 (SPAdes) (version 2) | ecosystem: Host-associated > Arthropoda: Insects > Digestive system...
GACTTGGTCTATCCGGTCGCTTTGCGTTTGGCTTATGGTTTGGCCGCCATAGCCCACGACACTTAGGGTAAAGACGGGCCTGTTGTCCGCGCTGAACGCTTCGGCCATGGCGACGCTTGGCCCGCCCCAATTTTCTATGCCCTCGCGGTTGGCGTTCGTTATGGTGATTGTCGCGGCGGCGGTCCCCCCGTCGGCGAGCGTTTCGTCGAAAATCGGTTCGCCGTAGTTAAAGCCGGGGATGCTTATCGTTACCGTTTGCGATATGGGCGGTGCCGGCTGCTGGCCATTGCCGTTGCCGTTCCCGTCACCATTCCCATCGCCGTTGCCATTCCCGTCACCGTTGCCGTTGCCGTCGCCGTTGCCATTCCCATCACCGTCGCCGTTCCCGTCACCGTTTCCACCGCCGTTACCGTTACCGTTCCCGTCGCCATTGCCACCGCCGTTACCGTAGCCGTTTTCGACGGTGATGTCGATGCGCGAGACGTATGAGCCCACGTTCCTTGCCGCCAAGGCCGCGCGGATTGCGGCGACTATACCATCGATGTGGCCGCTTTGCGCCTGGGTTATGGTTTGGCCGCCCTGGCCCCTTAGGTTTATCAGAATGTTGGGCTGGTCGCCCGTGGTAAAGTTTTCGGGGACCGTTACCGTCGGCGCGCCCCAGTTTTCGATGCCGGCGCGGTTGGCGTTTGTTATCGTGATTTCCGCGGTCGCGCTGGCCCCGTCTGCAAGCGTTTGGTTAAAGGCGTGGCCGTAGCCGGGTATGTATATGGCGACGTTCTGGCGCACAGGTTCGGGATCCAGCGGGCATGCGGCGATTATTATGGAGATAAGCAGGACGGCGGCAAGGATCCTTACCTTGGCCAGGGTGCTTTTTTTCATAGCGGGCTCCTTTTGCGAATTCCTACGATTCCTGTTGGGACATTATACCATTTGCTGTTGCGCTGTCAAGCGTCAGGGTGTCAGACACCGGGCGCGGGGGGCCTTAAAACCCGGTGTCTGACACCGCTTCCCGCGCGGGGGGCCTTAAAACCCGGTGTCTGACACCGCTTCCCGCGCGGGGTGTCAGACACCGACCAGCCGCCCGGCTTGCGGGCTACCCACCAAAGGTTTTTGTAATTTCAAATGAAAAAATGTGGCTAGCATTCACATGGCTTGAAGCTTTTGGGGGCCCCCATTAGGCGGGAGGCCATTTGCTTATTCTTCCGTTTTCTTGTATACTTAAGACGATGTCCGATACTGCTACCCCTAGTTATACCGAGCTCCTCACGCAACTGCTTCTGGAAAGGAAGGACTGGCTTGAGAGAACGGAAATTCCCAGGCTCAAGGAGGAACTCCGCCTTTTCCAGGTGTCCTTCTCGGTCTTGTACGGTATATTCCTCAAGAAAAAGCTAATAAGCGAGGATCCATATAAGCAGGAAAACAAGATCACCGAACTTGAAATCCCCGAATCCGGGCCCTTCAACGAGGTAAGGCGCAGGGAACAGATATCGCTTAGGCTGGCCAGCTTCGACAGCCAGTTGGACTTTCTGGTCAACTTCTACCAGTTCGGTGTGGATTACCTCAACCTTGAAAGGATACGGAAAATCGCCGGCCTTATCCGCTATATAGACTGGATAAGCCTGACGCCGGATTCCAAATCCCCAAACACCAAGGCTGTGGCCGAAATAGCCCTAAATTCCAAGGCCGGGGATCAGATAACCCTCAATATCATAGGGGAGTCCCTCACCAAGCTCTCAAAATGCACCAGCTCGGTTATGGGGATTCTGCGGGATCTTACCATTTACCACAAGGAAAACTACAAACTGGCCGTCCGGGGCGCGGTTAAGGGTATGCCGGAATCGGAGGCGAACATTGCCGCGGTCAAGAAAAAAATAGCCGCGGTGGCGCCAAGGGCGCCGATTTACCAGGACTTCATTGGCGAGGTAATCAACGAGGACTATTCCGAGGACGGCCTTGCCATAAAGGAATCCGTCCTAAAATCGCTTAAGGTCCCGGTGGGGAAATCCAAATCCGCCAAACCCAAAGTGGACTACAAAGGCATCCTGATGGATGGCATACGGGCCCTTGGGATGTCGTCGGCGGTAATGGGCGAGATAGCCCAGAAAATCGACGAAAACGAGGCGAACCTGACAAAGGAAAAAACGAGCCTTTGGTCAAAGCTGATAAAACTGATAAAAACGATGATGCATTCCGAGCCGGACGCGGTGATTTACGAGCTGGTGTTCACCGATCCCATAAAAGGGACGCAGACAAGGGAAAGCATTAACCTACGCCAGTTCCGCGCCGACCTGGACAGGCGAATCAAAATCCTTGTGGGGATGAACGGGCAGGGGCCCGTCATAACAAGGCTAAGGGCCATGACCGAGGAGCAGATACTCGGCTACCTGGAAAGGACTATCCGGGACATACAGAACTACTACCGGACATTGATGGCCCTAGACGAGTACTTCAAAAGCACCGCAAAGGAATCACGCGACAAAATAAAAGGGATAAGGCCCGAACTTGCAACGATAAAGAACTGCACGATTAAGGCAAACCAACTGCAGCACGAGTACAGCGCGGCGAAGGAGGAGGAGGAGCAGCTCAAGCGAATGGGGGTCACCCCAGAAGCATGACAGTAAATCCGCCAGATATGCAGGCCCCTGGAAAAGCCGGTGCTGCCAAGCCGGCAAACGTATCTGGAACGCCGATCCCAAGCGGTACCTGCCTTATCCTTTTCTCGGTTTTTGCGCTGGTTTTCTCCGCCTGCGCGTCCTTGCCGCCAACAGAGGCGGCGCCGGTGGAGCTTCCTTACCCCCCCCCAGCCGAAGCGCCCGGGACGATGGGTTTTGCCTTTAGCCGCCCCCGTGCGGATGTCCGGGACGAGCTTACGGTGGTGTTTTCCAGGAGCAGGGTAGAACTTGACTTCCGCCGGTCGATAATGGCCAGCGAAGCGCAGTTGTTTACGGCGATTTACGAAGGGCTTTTTACGTACCACCCCATTACAATGGCACCGGTCCCGGCATTGGCGGAAAGGTGGACGCTTTCGCAGAACAACAGGCAGTGGACTTTTACGATAAGGCAGAACGCAAGGTTCTCGAACGGGGATCCCGTAACAGCGGAAGATTTCCGTAGATCGTGGCTTTCGCTACTGTCGCCGCAGAGGGAGGCCCCTTATGCAAGTATGTTCGATATTATCGAAGGCGCAAGGGAATACCGCACCGGCCTTGCGGCGAACTCCGACAACGTGGGCATTCTCGCCCCCGGGCCTAGGACGTTGGTGGTAAGGCTTAATTCCCCGGCGGCTTTCTTCCCCTCCATGCTCTGCCACCATTCCTTTAGCCCGATCCACGAATCGATGGTGGACGTGGAGGACTGGTCGCTCTCGCCCCCTATTTCCAACGGGCCGTTCCGCATCAGCGAGATGGACGAGGATAGGATCATCTTTGTCAGAAACGAGTACTACTGGGATGCCGGCTCGGTCGCCCTCAACAGGATTACAATCAGGTTCACCGGGGACAACGAGGCAAGCGAGATGTGGAATTCCGGCGAGGCCAGGTGGATTTCGGGCGGGGTGAACCTTGGCATGTTGACCGACAGGAGCGGCATTAGCGTGCACACCCTGTTCGGTACCCATTTCTATTTTATCCGTTGGCAGGAAGAGCCTTTGCAGGATTACCGTGTCCGCCGTGCCCTTGCCCTTACGCTGCCATGGCATCAAATGCGCTACAGGCATTTCCTTCCGGCAAGAACCCTCGTCTACCCCCTGCCCGGCTATCCAAGGATACCCGGGATTAGCGATGCCGACACCGATATCGAGGAGGCGGTAAGGCTGCTTGCGCAGGCAGGGTTTCCCGGCGGGGTGGGTATGCCGGAGCTTGTGTTCCGTATAACGCCCGCATCCGAGGCGGCCCGTATATCCACCCTTATGGCGAATGCCTGGCAGGAGCATCTGGGTATTTCCTCTAGGATTGAGGTGGTTCCGTTCAGCGAGTATTTCGATTCGCTGCAGCTTGACGGCTACCACATAGGCTCCTCCACGTGGATTGGCGACTTTCCAGATCCTTACAGCTTTCTCAAAAAATGGCGCAGGTATTCCAACCTTAACAATGCCCTTCATTCGGACGACGACTTTGAAAGGCTGATGGAAAGATCCATGCTTGAGGAAGGCGCAACCCGTTGGGCAACCCTGGCCGAGGCGGAACAGTTGCTTTTGGATCGAGGCTCCGTCTTTCCAATTTCCTTTACCCCTGCGATTAACATTATCGACACAAACGAGCTGGAGGGCTGGTTCCCCAATGCCCTGGGCATACATCCTTTTAGGTACCTTTCTTTCAGGGAGTTCATTCCACTGCCGGGCGTGGTGCTGGGGAGATAGGGGCATATTTTCGGAGGAGGCAAATTTTGAGCGTCAAGCTGACAGTGTTAATCGAGCAAGGCGAAGACGGGGCATATATTGCAACCGTGCCCTCATTGAAAAGCTGTTACACCCAAGCCGATACCATACCGGATGTGCTGGAAAAAATCAGGGAGGCCGCAACGCTTTGCCTGGAAGTCGAAAGCGACATTCCTGTCATAAATAAATTCGTAGGCGTTCAGCAAATGGAAATAGTTCGTGAGCCGGCTTAAAATCATAACCAGCGTTGAAATGTGCAGGATACTGGAAACGCTTGGTTTTGACGCAATCCGGCAAAAGGGGAGCCATAAATTCTTTCGGCACGATGATGGGCGGACAACCGTCATTCCAATGCACGCAAAGGATTTGGACAGAAGTCTTGTTCGCAAAATTTTATCGGATATTGCAATCACTGTTGACGAATACAACGATATGTTTTAATTGTGGTGGGTGCCGGTCACGAAAATTCACAATTAACCAAAAATTAACAAACCTTTGCCCGAATCTTAACCTTGCCGCATCACTTTTTTCTTGCAGGCTTTTTTTGGCCTGCGAAATTATTGATGAAAGGCAGGTAAAGCCCAATGAAACTTTTGAAGAAACTGGCGTGCCTTATTGTGGCCGCCGTGGTTATGATGCCGTTTATGTCATGCGGCGCGGACGACAGGGAGGTGCTGGTAGTCTACACCCCCTTCCGCGACGAATTTATCAGGCCGATGGTAAACGCCTTTGAAGCGGAGACCGGCATAAGGGTGGAGCTGACCTTTGCCGGAACCGGGGTGCTTATCGAAAGGATCCGGGCGGAGGCGGCGAATCCGATAGCCGACGTACTATGGGGTGGAATGCTGCCAACCGTGGTTCCAGCCATCCACCTGTTCGAGAACCACACATCGGTAAACGAACCGTACATGCAACTGGCTTTCCGGAACACGGAAGGGCCGATAACCAGGTTCAACCTGAACAGCAGCGTGCTTATGGTCAACACGCAGCAACTTCCAAGCCACATCCAGATAAGGGGCTATGCGGATCTCCTGAACCCGGAACTGAGGGGCAGGATTGCCATGACCGACCCGAACACCTCCGCCTCGGCTTTTGACCACCTGGTGAACAAGCTGTATGCCATGGGTGGCGGCGACCCACATGCCGGCTGGGAATTCGTGGAGGCGTTCATTTACAACGTGGGCGGCATAATGCTGGGCGGCTCTTCCGCCGTAATCAACGGCGTCGCCAGCGGCGAGTACTGGGTTGGCCTGACCTTCGAGGAAGGCCCGATGCCCTTCGTGCAGGCAGGTGCCCCGGTCGAAGTGATTTACATGGAAGAAGGCGTTATGTTCATGCCCGACGGCATACACATCGTAAGGGGGGCAAGAAACATTGACAACGCCCGCACCTTCGTGGATTTTGTCACGGGTAGGTATATCCAGAGCATGATGGATCACTACCTGTTCAGACGAACCGTGCGTAGCGATGTCCCTCCTGGAGATGGGCTTCGCCCAATGGCGCAGATTAATGTAATCGAGGGCGATTTGCAGTACATCCTGACGAACCGCAACGCATGGCTTCAACGCTTCCAGGAACTCTGGGAAGGATGAGCCGCCAGAGACAGTCTGGGTACCTTACCGAAAACATCCAACAGGAGAAGCTGAATGAGTGTCGCCATTACGATAGACAACGCAGTGAAAAAATACGGTGGAACTTCGATAATACCCGGATTGTCCGCCCGGATACGCAACGGCGAGTTTTTTACTCTGCTTGGGCCGTCCGGGTGCGGAAAGACAACCCTTTTAAGAATGATAGCAGGGTTTGCCACCATGGAGGGGGGAACCATCGCATTTGACGGAAACGTCATCAACAATATTCCTACCCACAAGCGCAACATAGGCATGGTGTTTCAGAACTATGCCATTTTCCCCCACCTAACCGTTCGGCAGAACGTGGAATACGGGCTTAAGCTTAGGAGAACGGAAAAAACCGAGCTAAAAAGAAGGGTGGACGAAATGCTGGAGATCGTAAAAATTACCGAACTCCAGCACCGTCTGCCGGAAAGCCTTTCAGGTGGGCAACAACAGCGTGTGGCACTGGCCAGGGCGGTAGTAATTCATCCCAGCGTACTCCTGATGGACGAGCCGCTGTCCAACCTGGACGCAAAACTGCGAGTCGAAATGCGCAGTGCCATCCGTGAGATTCAGGAAAAGGTTGGCATTACCACCGTGTACGTTACCCATGACCAGGAGGAGGCCCTGGCCATATCCGACCGCATCGCCGTCATGAAAGACGGGGTTATCCAGCAAATCGGCACACCAGAGCGGATTTACTCAAGGCCCCATGATGTATTTGTGGCTACCTTTGTCGGCCACTCCAACTGCCTTCCTGGTCGGCTTGTGCCGGAGGGTACCGGGTACGCCCTGCACCTGGGGGAAGGCTGCGTCCTCCAGATGGGTAAGCTTCGGGAAGGGCTGGGGAAATGCGAAGCCCTGGTTTGCATTCGCCCCGAGGAATTTATGCCAAGCCCCGACGGCGGCATTCGCTTTAAAGTAAAGGGCAAGGTTTTTCTGGGCAAATACATAATATACGAACTGGCCTTTGCCGACATGGACGGCCCGACCGTTCAATGGAGCCAGGATATAGGCCAGGCGGTAAAAACCTACGGTGTCGGGGACTTTGTGGCCTTACAGCCCAACCTGGAAAAAATAAACCTGTTTACCTTGAATGGAGTCGAAAGCCTGGTAAAGGGGGTTAGCCGTTATGACGAGTAGGCGGTTCAAGTTTGATTTTTGGCTAATCGTATTAATCGTTTCTTTGGCTGCGGTCGGCCTGTTTGTGATCTATCCGCTCAGCAATTTGGTTGCCACCGGTTTTCAGGATCAGCAGACTGGGTATTTTTCGTTGGTCAATTTTCAGACATTTTTTGAACGGCCTTTTTTCTACCAGGCGCTTTTCCGCAGTTTTGCCGTAGCTTTCACGACGACTGCGTTGGCGGTGTTGCTTGGGGCTTCCATGGCCTACTTCTCCACCATGTATAAAATCAAAGGCAAACGGGTGGTGGATATCCTTGTGATTGTTTCCATGCTTTCACCGCCCTTCGTCGGCGCAATGTCGTGGATTTTGCTGGCCGGGCGAAACGGCTATCTTTCCAGGTTTCTCCGTGATCTTTTCGGTATGGAACTGCCGTCCATTTACGGTTTTGGCGGCATTGTGCTGGTCATGACCTTATCCACATATCCCCTTATCTACCTGTTTACCAGGGGCGCATTGAGGAAAGTGGATGCCTCCCTAATCGAGGCATCGGAAAGCCTTGGATGCAGTCCCCTGAAAAAAACGCTTACCCTTACATTTCCCCTGATTGCCCCTACGATTCTTGCAGGATCCCTTTTGGCGTTTATGGACGCATTCTCGGACTTTGGCACCCCCATGCTGCTTGGCGAAAGGTTCCTGGTTATGCCGGTGCTGATATTTCGAGGCTTTCTTGGCGAGTTGGGTGGATGGCGCAATTTTGCCGCAGCCCTATCCCTGATTATGGTTGTGATTTCCATTGTCATGTTTCTGGCGCAAAAATACATAATAGGGAAAAAATCATTCACAATGAGTTCCCTTAGACCCATACAGCAAAAAACCTTGAAAGGGCCTGCCGCCGTGCTGGTGCATTTCTTTATATACGGTGTGCTTGCCTTTTCCACCATTCCCCAGACCTTTGTCATCTACACGTCCTTTAGGGCAACCCGTGGCCCTATTTTTATCGACGGCTTTAGTTTTGCCAGTTACGAACGGGTTTTTAGAGTTCTGGGCACAGCCATCCGCAACACCTATGTCTACGGGCTGATAGCCATTGCCATTATAGTAGTAATGTCTTTGTTCATTTCCTACCTTACCACTCGCAGGAAGAACTTCTTTACCAGCCTGCTGGATTCATTGACCATGCTGCCCTTCGTAATTCCAGGTTCGATAATCGGCATTATTTTGATACTCGCCTTTAACAGTCGTCCGCTCCTGCTAATTGGCACGCCGGCTATTATGATTCTGGCTTTTGTCATACGCAGGCTGCCATATACCCTGCGTTCCAGCTCCGCAATTCTGCGTCAAATAAGCCCCTCGATAGAGGAAGCGGCGATTAGCCTTGGGGATTCCCCCGTGAAAAGTTTTTTTAAGACCACAGCGATTGTAATGATGCCGGGAGTAATTTCTGGGGCCGTTTTAAGCTGGATTACCATAATCAACGAGCTTAACGCTGCCGTGATTTTGTTTAATGTCCGTACCCAGACTATGCCCGTGGTTATTTACAATGAACTGCATAGGGGTGCCGGCTTTGGCCCAGCGTCGGCATTGGCGAGCATTCTTATACTGACAACGGTTGTGTCACTGGCCTTGTTCTTTAAGCTTACCGGAAAGACGGAAATAAGCCTGTAGCAGGACGTGTGCTTCGTTAAGGGTGCACGGCGGTTTTAGTGCTATCTAACAAAATTTTAACACAAACCTAATTCTGGTTTCACATCCCCTCGTCACTCTGTACCCACATCAGACTCTAGGAGGGTTTTTTACGATGCACACAAAAAGCAAACACATGATGAAAATGGTTTCTATGCTTGTCGTACTTGGTCTTAGCAGCGCAATACTTGCAAGCTGCAACAGGGAAGTCATACCTGCCACAGCGACTTCCGGCACCATCACCGTTTACACGGCGATTGAAAACGATCTTATAACGCCGTTTCTGGCGGCCTTCAACGCACGGTACCCCGACATTAATGTCAACATCGTGCGCAACTCCACTGGGGTAATAACCGCGCGGCTGATCGCCGAACGCGCAAACCCGCAAGCCGACCTTATCTGGGGCACGGCGGCTTCCAGCATGATGGTGCTTGAAGGCATGGGAATGCTAGAACCCTACGCCCCGGCAGGCCTTGAACGCATATTGCCGATGTTTAGATCCGAACTGGAGATCCCGACATGGGTTGGGATTAATGCATGGGAAGCGATCTTTGTCGTCAACACCATCGAACTTGAAAGGCTGGGGCTGACCATCGACGACATCAGGTGCTACGAGGATCTGCTTCGCCCGGAACTTCAGGGGCACATCGTCATGCCACACCCGGCATCGTCGGGAACCGGTTTTTTGACTGTGGTGGGCATTTTGCAGTTGCTTGACAGGGACACCGATGCCGGCTGGGAATTTCTGGAAAGGCTTCATAGGAACATAAGCCATTATACCCACTCCGGTTCGGCGCCGGCGAACATGGCGGCCACCGGGGAAACGGTCGTTGGGATCAGCTTCGGTTTTGCAGGCATTCGCCAGGTACGGGCGGGGGCACCCATCGAGATTGTGTTCCCGGCAAAAGGTTCCGGATGGGACATGGAAGCCAATGCGCTTATGCGAAGGGACAACATACACCCTGCCGCTCGCACCTTCCTAGACTGGGCGATTTCCGATGAGGCGATGCGCCTTTACAACGAACACTTCCCCATTATTGCGACTGGTGGTAGCGAAAACATCGAGGGATACGCAAGCGATCCCGTTGACCAGCTTATCGAAAATGATTTTGTCTGGATAGCCGAAAACCGTGATGCGGTTTTGGCGGAGTGGGCACGTAGGTTCTAATTACCAAAAAAGGGAGAAGCGGCGTGGGTTTTCTTGAAGTACAAAATGTGACAAAGCGTTTTGATGCCCAGTATGCGCTAAACGATGTCAGCGTAAGCATCGAGAAAGGCGAGCTGGTTTGCATACTGGGACCAAGTGGCTGTGGCAAGACGACGTTGCTGAGAATTATCGCCGGACTTGAAACCCTGGATCGTGGCAGTGTGATTATCGATGGGCGTGACTGCACTTTCCTGCCTGCCGCAAAACGCAACTTCGGCATTGTGTTTCAGTCCTATGCACTTTTCCCGAACATGACGGTAATGGGCAACATCCTTTTCGGCCTGCGCCAAAAGTCAAAGGCCCCACGTAGCGAGCTTGAAGTCCGTACAATAGAGGTTTTGCGGATGGTCGATTTGTTCGACCACCGCCACAAATACCCCAGGCAGCTTTCCGGGGGACAACAGCAACGCACGGCTCTTGCCCGTGCGATTGCGATCTCGCCGTCGTTTCTTTTGCTTGACGAGCCGCTTTCGGCGCTGGACGCAAAAGTACGGGCCAAACTGCGTGGGGAAATCCGTTCGATTCAAAAGCAGTTGGGCGTAACGACCGTAATGGTTACCCATGATCAGGAGGAAGCCCTTACGATGGCCGATCGTGTTATCGTCATGAACAACGCCGTGGTCGAACAGGCGGGAAGCCCCCGTGAGATTTACCATAAACCTGCAACGTCATTTGTCGCCGGGTTTATCGGTTCCATGAACTTCATGGATGGGGAGGGTGGTACCCAGGCCATCCGCCCCGAGAAAATCAAGATTGTCGAGTGGCACCAGCCGCACGATCAATCGGCTTGCATAACGGACATAGAATTCAAGGGACCGCTTACCCGAGTATATGGACGTATGCAAGGCCCCACGGAAATTTGCGTTGACGTTCCCTCGCAGGAATTTGACGGCCTGGGTCTGCACGAGGGGGCTACAATGTTTTTCCGCCTGCCAGAGAAACACGTTACACATTATCCTGCGGCACAGGCGGAGGCGGTGTGATTGAAAGTCTAAAACGTACACTATCCCGAGGCACCGGCGGAGGCCGTGTGGTCGAACATATCAAACGTTCGCTTTCACGAATCAGCCTACCGCAATTTGTGGTCTTGTGCGTTTTGCTTGCGGTTTTTGTCGTCATCATGATACTTCCCTTGTTCTCGCTTTTTGCACAGGCGTTTCAGGACAACATGGGGCAGTTCGTAGGGCTTGCAAACTACCGTGCATACTTTAGTTCCCCAGCCCTATCAAGGGCGGTTTGGAACACGATAGACATATCGCTGGTTACCGCCTTCTACAGCGTGATTCTAGGGTTTTTGTACGCCTATGCCCTTACCCGAACCAACATCCGCTTCAAGACTTTTTTCCAGTACGTCGCATTGATACCGATTTTTATACCGACCGTTGTCCACGCACTTGGCCTTATCTACCTGCTTGGCCGACAGGGGGTGCTTACACGCATGGGCCTACAGGTGGAACTGTACGGTCGCCTGGGAATAATCCTGTCGGAAATCATCTTCACTTTCCCACAGGCGTTTTTGATGTTTTTCGTGACACTGAAATACGCCGACGGAAGGCTGTACGAGGCCGCCGACTCGATGGGTGTAAAGCCGCTGACAAAACTTTGGAAGATAACGCTTCCGGAAGTGAAATTCACGATTGTCAATGCCGCATTTGTATGTTTCACATTGGCCTTTACCGACTTTGGCGCACCGATGGTAATCGGGGGCAACTTTAACGTACTGGCAACCGATCTGCACACGCAAATCGCTGGGCTGTTCAACATGAGCATGGGTGCGGTCGTTGGAACCCTTTTACTGATTCCGGCGGTGCTGGCCTTCGTTGTCAACCGCATCACAAACATCAGCAACATGGGGGCGATGAGCGCCAAATCCACGAAACTTGTCATCAAAAAAAGCCTTGCCAGGGATGTTTTCTTCTTTTTGTTTTGCTCGGCAATTGTGCTTTGCCTTTTTGCCCTTATAGCTGGGCTGGCGCTTGGGGCCTTCTCGACCCTGTACCCCTTCAACATGACCCCGACGCTTGCGAACTTCCGCTTTGACGTTGTTACCGGGGGGATAGGCAGCTTTTTCAACTCGATAAAGATGAGCCTCGCAACCGCCGCCGTAGGTACGGCTTTTGTCTTTGCCTACTCCTACATGATCGAAAAAACCGAAGGCTTTGGCTTTTTGACAAGAATAGGCAAGCTGTTTTCGATTATGCCGCTGGCCCTGCCTGGGATGGTTATCGGCATATCGTATATTTTCTTTTTCAATTCTGCGACAAATCCCCTGAACTTTATCCACGGCACGGTGGGGATTTTAGTCATGGCAAACATCCTTAGCTTCTTTTCCGTGCCGTTCCTTACCGCAACAGGGGCATTGAAAAAACTTGACAGGGAATTTGAAAGCGTTTCGGACAGCATGAGCGTACCACGCTGGAAACTGTTTACCTTTGTCAGTATGCCGCTTTCGTTCCCTGCGGTTCTGGAAGTGTTCATGTATTATTTTGTCAGTTCCATGGTAACTATTTCCGCACTGGTGTTTTTGTACACACCCCATTTCAGGGTTGCGTCAATTGCAATCGCACATATGCAGGCTGCGGGGAACTTCGCACAGGCCGCCGCAATGAGTTTGCTTATTCTGCTTATAAACGTGGCGGTACGACTGCTGTACGAAATAGCCATAGTTATTTTCAGACACAAATCCAAGAGGAGACAAGCATGAGGATTACGACCATCATTCTCGACTGGGCAGGCACAACGGTGGACTTTGGATCCTTCGCTCCAGTCGATGCTTTCATGAGTGCCTTTGCGGCATTCGGTGTTAACCCCACCACGGATGAGACAAGGGCACCCATGGGGCTTGCCAAGCGTACACATATAGCGACAATGCTTTCGGGCAAACGCCTTGCCACAAAGTGGGTGGAAAAAAACGGCAAGCCGCACAGCGAGGCCGATATTGATGCCGTATACGAAAAATTTGAACCTGCGTTGTTCAAAGTATTACAAAATTATGCGGCCCCACTCCCTGGCGTGATCGAAACGGTAACGCTATTAAAAGGGCGGGGAATAAAGATAGGCTCGACAACGGGATACACACGCCCGATGATGGACGTTGTGGTTCCATTGGCAAAAGAACGTGGCTACGCCCCCGATTGCCTTGTCTGTCCCGATGATGTCGGCGGCCTCGGTAGACCGTACCCGTATATGCTTTGGCGAAACCTTGAAAAGCTGGGAACCGTGCACGTGGACGAAGTTCTAAAGGTCGGCGATACGGATGCGGACATTAGGGAAGGGAAAGCAGCTGGCTGTCTAAGTGTCGGGGTAATTGCCGGCTCCAGCATGTTGGGCCTAACCGAAGGCGAACTGGAAACCCTTGAGCCAAAACGCAAAGAGGAATTATTTGCAAAAACCAGGCAAAAATATTTCGAATCCGGTGCGGACTTTGTGATCGATCGTATCAGGGATCTCCCCAAACTAATAACGATGATAGGAGGCTAAAAAATGTACGACTTTATTCCGGACAACCCATACATACTGCTTACCCCAGGGCCGCTTTCGACATCAAAGGGCGTGCGTGCGGCTTTGCTGCGCGACTGGTGCACCTGGGATGCCGATTACAACGAGAGCATCGTCCAAAACATCCGCCGCCGCCTGGTCGCACTTGCCACGGGTGATACCGAATTCTACACAGTAGTGCTAATGCAGGGCAGCGGTTCTTTCGCAGTCGAGGCCTGCCTTGGAACCGCCTTACCCAAAAACGGCAAGCTACTGATTTTAACGAACGGCGCATATGGTAAACGCATGGTCGAAATGGCACGGGTGTTGGGAATTGCGCACACTGAAATGGCCTTGAGCGAAACGACCGCGCCAAGTGCCGGGGAGTTGCAAGCCGCCCTTGACGAGGATCCAGGCATTACGCATGTTGCCGTCGTGCACTGCGAAACGACTACGGGCATACTCAACCCGGTCGAGGAACTTGCCGGTGTCGCAAAGGCCGCAGGCAAAACCTTGATTGTTGACGCTATGAGCAGCTTCGGTGGAATCCCGTTTGACATCGGCAGGCTTGGGGTTGATTTTCTTGCAAGTTCTTCCAACAAATGCATTCAGGGCGTACCAGGCTTTGGTTTTGTCATCGCAAGGCGTAATGTGCTCGAGCAGTGCGCTGGAAACGCCCGTTCCCTGTGCATGGACTTGGTGGGCCAGTGGCGTGAAATGGACAAGTCCGGCAAGTGGCGTTACACCTCGCCCACGCATGTCGTGCGTGCGTTTTACCAGGCACTCGACGAGCTGGAGTCGGAGGGCGGCGTTGCGGCACGTCATGCCAGGTACGACGAGAATCATCGTATACTGGTAAACGGTATGCGTGAACTTGGGTTCGAGACCCTGTTGCCGGACAGCCTACAATCACCGATTATCACGTCGTTTTTGTATCCCGACGACAAGTTTGACTTTAAGGTGTTTTACGAGGCGGTCAAGGCCCGTGGTTTCGTGCTTTACCCGGGCAAAATCTCGCAGGCCGATACCTTTCGCATAGGCAACATAGGCGAGGTATATCCGCAGGACATGAAAAGGCTGATCGAGGTAGTGCGGAAGGTCGTAGGGACAAGCGAATAACAGAAGCCAACCAGATATAAAACGTTTTTGTGGCCGGGTCTTTTCAAGTTGGCGAAAGGCTCGGCCATGTTGTTTGACGGCTTATAAATGCAAAATTAACACGGATTTATTTATCCCCTTACATTGCTGCGGCGTAATGGATTCATAACAATGCCGTAGGCAAGGAGGAATTTTCATGCAGACATTTATGGTTAACGAAGATGTTGCGGGGCACACTGGCTCGGGGATTTTAGACGAAATTTTTTCAGGCGGGTACATGAACGATATGTATCAGCCCGCCATACCACAGGCACAGATCACTGACCAAGGTTTTGTTTATAGAACCCATGACAAAATACATAACAATATCGCCAGCATAAACTTTGAACAGGTATTCGGAACTGGCGAAAAAACAAGCATAGGGCATTTATCCAGCCCTGGATATTGCTTTTTGCCCGATGAAAAAGCAGAGGATGTCTATGAAATATTGAAGATTAACCCCGCCATCACGGAATTCATTGTCGTTGACGATAATATCGCCATAGGTTTTTTGACAAGAACGGCCTTCAACGAAACACTCGGGGGCCAGTACGGTTTTTCCCTTTTTGCGAAAAACCCGATTCGGGAAATAATGAAAATAGATTTTTTATCTGTGGATTATGATATGCCCATCGAGAAGGTATCGGCACTTGCAATGCAGAGATCGCTTGAGCAACTATACGATCCGATCGTGGTGGAGTACGAAGGGAAATATTTGGGCATTGTAACCGTAAAAGACTTGCTTGACACCTGTACAAAAATAGCGGTATCCGAGCGCAATGAAATCGCCGCCATGAAGGACAGCCTGAAAATAGGCCTTTTCTTTATGAACAGGGATTATGTCATACAGGACAATTACTCGCAGTTTCTGGAGGAACTTCTGTCGGATGACGATCTTAAAGGCAAGTGTTTTACGGATCTCATTTCGGCCTCGGTTTCCCCCAATGAATTGGATGCCGTCAAAGATTATTTAGGCATGATTTTTGATTACACCTTTAATGTGGACACTCTGCGTGAAATCAATCCCCTTCACGAACTGCACTATGTGACTCCCTCCGGTCGCAGGAAAATATTCAATTGCGAATTTCTTACGGTCGAAATGGAACAGGAGGAAACCGTTGTCCTGGTTACGATCTACGATATTACTGCCAGGGCTGAACTACAGGAACGGCTGGCGAAAGAGGAAAGAAAACGGCACGACGAGATGAGCAACCTTTTCGAACTTCTTCAAGTGGATCATTCCATGTTCGAGGTTTTTCAGGAGGATGCGGAATATGAGTTCGGACGTATCGATGACACCCTCGGTAACGACAGAATGAACAACCAGGAAATACTGGTGGATGTTTACCAGTCGATACATTCGATAAAATCGAATGCCGTTACCCTGGGCCTTAGCACTTTCGGCACGAAAGTGCATGATGTGGAATCGGAGATAAAGAAACTCCGGGACTGCGAGGATGAAGTCCCTTTCGACGATATGCTTCACCTGACCATTGAAATCGAAAAGCTGGTGCAGGAAAAGGAAGGCTTCAAGCTCATTATCGAAAAGATAAACTCGTTTAGGGCCAAGGAGGAGAAATACAAGTCCAACGAAACCCTCCTGATAGAATCCTTGTGCAAAACGGCGGAGAGGGCTGCGACCGATATGGAAAAGAAGGTGCGTCTTGTTGCCACGGACATAGATCCAGAGGCAATCGAAAAAGGGCCAAGGCAGGTGATGAAGGAAGTGTTGATGCAGCTTGTCAGGAATTCGGTGGTGCATGGGATAGAATCGCCTGCGGACAGGCTTGCCCGCGGAAAAAATGAAACCGGGCTAATCCAATTGTCCGTCAAGAAGGAAGGGCAAAATATTCATGTCAAGCTGGGGGATGACGGCAGGGGGCTTGATTACAAAAAAATTGCGGAAGAGGCCCTACAGAAAAATATTATCAAAGCGGAAGACAGGGAAAACAAAGGGGCATTACTGAAGGTGCTTTTTTCGCCGGGCTTCAGCACCGCCAATACCGAAAGCGTACATGCCGGCCGGGGCATTGGTCTTAACCTTGTTCAGGATCGGGTGCAGGCCGGGAAAGGCTCGATCAGGGTACAGACGGAACCTGGGAAGGGGACGATATTCAGCATTGTTTTCCCAATCCCAAGTGCGTATAAACAACCAGAATCTACCGGCTCCGCTCAACCCCAAGCCGTCTGCAATGAGCCGCAATGACGCAACGGGAACAGTGGGGGCTAAGGGGGCGGCAAAGGTTTTGGCCGTAGAGAACAAGCAGGGCGTTAAGCCCCTTCCAGTACTTTTTCGGCAGGATTTCCCGAAGGATCGTTTCGGTCTCATCGGGGGTCTTGCTGGAAAGCCAGCCACAGCGGTTCGAGATGCGGTGGACGTGAATATCCACGCAGATACCTGGAAGGTCAAAGGCCTCGATTAATACGAGGTTGGCGGTTTTGCGGCCAACCCCGGGCAGGGCAAGCAGCTCGTCCATGTCCGCGGGAACCTTCCCTTCGTATTGCTCCAGCAGGATGGCGGCTATTTTTTTAAGGCTTGCCGCCTTGTTTCGGTAAAAGCCGGCAGGGTAGGCAAGGCTGGCCACCTGTTCCTCTGGAAGCGCGGAAAGTTCCTGGGGGCTGGGGGCCTGTTCCAGCAGCCGCTTCGAGGTTTCCAGCGTTACCTCGTCCTTGGTTCGCAGGCTTAGGATCGTGGAAACAAGGACGGCCCAGGGATCGTTGCGGTAACGTTCCGCAACGGTGGTTACGGAAGGCTCCTTTAGCCCGGGCTTGCTGCCCGGGCCGTCCGTTTCCACCTGCAAGCCCTTTCGCCATTTCGCAAGGGCAAGGTGCACGGTATCCCATTCGACGCTTGCTTTTTCACCTGCGCTCGCCGCCGTTTTTTTCATCGGTCCTTACCGCCGCCCCTTTCCAAAAGGCAAATCGCCAAAGCCTCAACCGCTTTGCCCTCCCCCACCGCTCCCAGCCCTTCTCCCGTTTTGCCTTTTACAAAAATTCTGTCAATGGGAACTTCCAGCAGCTGTGCAAGGCTGCGGCGTATTTCGTCACGGAAAGGGAGGATTTTCGGCTCCTCGCAGCTTAGCACGCAGTCAAGGTTGCCCAGCCGCCAACCAGCCTGTTTTGCCATGCCGAAAGCGAAACGCAAAAGTTCCATGGAATCGGCATCTTTCCATTTGGAATCCGAAGGCGGGAAAAGCGAGCCGATATCGCCCAAGGCGGCGGCCCCAAGAATTGCATCGCACACCGCGTGGGCCAGCACGTCGCCGTCGGAGTGCCCCAACTCGCCGCATTCGGCGGGAAGCTCCACCCCTGCCAGCAAGAACCTCCGCCCTTTTACAAGGCGGTGCAGATCCCTCCCCAGGCCGACCCTGGTACCGGGCCCTGTCATGTAAGATCCCCAGGGAATGTTACCTTGCGGTTTTTGGGATCCCCCGGAATGGCGGCAACCGAACCGTGGAAAGTACCCCATATTTCGGCATCGTCGGTGAATTCAACGCCCGTAACCTTTTCGTGTTCGGCGGCAAGCTTGTGTAGATCAAGGATTTCGGGAAAGGCAAAGGCCTGGGGGGTCTGGGAAATCCCGACAAATGCCCGCCTAAGGTGGTTTTTTACGTAAACGGGGCTTTTGCCGAAACCGCCGTCCAGGGACAAGGTCGTTTCCTTTGGGGTTTCCGCCAGCGGCAGAAGGGGTACGACGGCGGGGTGTTTTTTTACCTCCGCAATGATGCGCCTTATGAAGTAAGGGTTGACCCATGGACGCGCGCCGTCATGGATCAGCACATAGCTGCGGGCGTTCAGCTTGCCAAGGAATTTTTCCGGGAGTATGGAAAGTGCGTTAAAAACGGAACCTCGGCGTGTCTTGCCGCCCTTTACGAAATGCACCGGGGGGCCTTTGCCGTTAAGAAGCGCCGGCGGAATCGCTTTCCGTGCGGCAGCTTCCCCTGTCACCGGGTTGTCGGGGACGGCGATAACAATGAGCGAGATTTCCGGAAGGACGGCAAAGGCACGGACCGTCGCGCCAAGCACCGTAAGGCCGGCGGCATTGTCCGGCAAGGGGCGGTATTCCTTTTTCACGCCACCCTTCGAGCCATGCATGCGGGATGAAGCGCCTGCCGCACATATTACCGCCGCAATGGCAACCCCTTCCACGGCGGTTTCCAGCACATCTTTCTTTGCAGAAGAGGTTTTTTTCATTATGGAACCCGCGCTATGGACACGGAAACCATGAAATCATTCCCCAATCGCTTCAAGGCGCTCATGGATCATGTCTTCCACTTCTTTTTTTGACTTTTGCAGCGAGATGGAAAGCTCGTCCTCCAGGAGGTTTTGGGCGGAATCGTAGAGCTTTTTTTCTAGGATTGGCAGTTCCTTAACCTTGCTCCTGTGGTACAGGGAACGGACTATCTTTGCGATGTCCTGAATGCTCCCTTTTTTAAGGAGATCCAGGTTCATTTGGTAGCGCAGCTTCCAGTCCGAGGGGTTAGGCTCAAATTCCTCGCCTATCAGTACCAGGGCTTCCATCGCCTCTTCCTTGGTAACGGTTGCGCGTATGCCCAGTTCCTCCGCCTTGTCTACGGGTGCCATGATGGTCATGTCCGAAGCTTCGATGTAGATGACGTAATAGGACAATTCGGTATCGTTGAATTTCCTTTGCTCGATCGCCTGGATGATGCCGACACCCTGGCTCGGGTAGACGACTTTCTGATCAACCGTGAAATTTTTGGGCTTGTTCATCAGGCATAGTATAGCACAAAGCCTGGAACAAGTAAATGCACCAGTGTTCAGCGGAATTTGCCGCGGAGTTTTTCGGCAATCTTTAGCAGATCGTCCCTGGTGTTCAGGCCGGGATCGTCCAGCACCGCTTCGAGCAGTTCGTTCAGGATTTTCCCAAGGTTTCTCCCAGGTTCAACCCCAATTGCCATTAGATCCCTGCCGGAGACGGCAAGATCCTTGAGCGAAAAAGCCTGGCTTTCGGCGAGGATCCTTTCCACCCTGTCGGTAAGGGGGAGCAGGAAATTTGGGGGGGGTTCCCTGCCAGCCGTGGCGTAGGAATCGGCCCTGCGTAGCTGGTACAGACCGGTAAGGTGTTCCCTGCCGACACGGACGACAAACCTGCGGACGGCGGCATCGCTCCACTCGTCCGTGTAATGGAACATGTGCTCCTTTACAAGCCGGCAGACCGAATCGACAAGCGCGTTCGGATAACGCAGGCGGCCAAGAAGACCCCGGGCTATTTTTTCGGACTCGGTTTCATGCTGGTAAAAGGTCCGCACGCCGATTTCGTCGAAACCCTGGGTAGGGGCCTTTCCAAGGTCGTGCAGCAGGGCGGCGAGCCTAAGTTCCATGGGGTACCGTTTTTCGGCGGCGTAGTCGCAGGCCAGAAGGGAATGTTCCAGCACGTCGAAACGGTGGAAGCCCTTCTGATCCACCCCACGGCAGGCGGCAAGTTCCGGCAGGAAAAGTTTGAGCAGGCCGGTCTGTTCCATCAACAGGAAGGCGACGGAGGGCCTGCCCGAGGCAAGAATCTTGTCAAACTCGTCCTTTACCCGCTCCGCCGCCACCTTCGCGCTTGTTTCCAGCGAAGCCCCAATGGCGGCAAGGCTTTGCCCTTCAATTTTGAACGAAAGCTGTGCGGCAAACCTTACCGCCCGAAGCGGGCGCAGGCCGTCCTCGGCGAAACGCCGGGCCGGATCCCCCACGCAGCGGATAAGCCCGGCCTTTATGTCGGCTTCCCCGCCGAAAGGGTCAATCTTTTTGCTGCCGGCCGCGCCTTTAGGCAGGCCCTTGGTAAGGCGCAGGGCCACGGCGTTCATCGTAAAGTCCCGGCGGGAAAGGTCCTCCTCTATGCTTGACGCATAATGCACCTGGTCTGGCCGCCGCCCGTCGCTGTAGTCCGCCTCGGTGCGGTAGGTGGTTAGCTCCATGCTCCGCCCCTTATACAGGACGGTTACAGTGCCATGCCTTATGCCGGTGGGAATAACCTTGGCCTTTGGCTTCAGGTTCCTGAAAATCTCCGCCACTTCCCCCGGCGGGGCATCGGTGGCAAGATCCCAGTCCTGGGCCTTCCTGCCACGGAGCATGTCCCGCACCGCGCCGCCGACCAGGCATAGCTCCCTGCCCCGCGCCTTGAAAAGCCCGGCAATCTCCTTGAGTAATGGGTGGATGAACAAAAAGGCCATTGCTTGATACTATACTTACGATACTACCATTGCCTTTCCTGTGTCAACTTTAGGGGCGGGTTCCACAAACAAAAGCCTTGACATTTACAATTGCAGGTAACATAATGACGACTAACAGCTGGGTAATTCTTCGAATGGATCGCCCCTGTGTCTGGATTTCCTGAAAGTCAAGCTTGCCTGGTTTGGAGGCTAACATGGGAGCATACGGCACTGTAACCTCGCCTCGCCATGGGCTTCGGGCTTCGGGCTTCGGGCTTCGGGCTTCGGGCTTCGGGCTTCGGGCTTCGGGCTTCGGGCTTCGGGCTTCGGGCTTCGGGCTTCTTGAGGCTGGGGCGAAGCCCTAGCATTTTACAATCTTGTCAAATTTTTGGCAAGCGTCCAACGGCATATAATTCACCATCCTATAAGCATGTAGTTCCCCGCCCTTTTGGAAAAACGCCGTCCGGCTATCCCTGTGCCTGGTTCAAGCGCATTGGGGTGCCGGACGGCTTTTTTATACACACGCAAACACAACAAGGAGGCTTTTATAATGAAGAAAAAAAGCATGGTCTTCGCCGGAATCGCCTTGGTTCTGGCCATGTTTCTGACGGCTTGCCCCCAACCTGGCAATGAAAGCAACAACGGCAACGGCGGTGTTGGTGGCACTGGCACTGGTACCGGTACCTATTACGATCCCATAAGGCCACCGGGAACCACCCTTGCCGCACAGCTTAACTGGTTGCAAATGGGAAACAATGCGGCAAGTGGCAATTACTTCCTTCTTGAAATAAGCGGCAATGAAAGTATTGCCCACCAAGAACTGTCATTTGGCGACAGAATGGTTACCATAATCCTGCGCGGTATCGGGACAATGCGCACAATAAGTTTAGAAGGTGGTGCTCCCCTCTTTTGGGTAGGTTATGGTGTTACCCTGGTGCTGGACAGAAACACAACCTTGCAAGAAGGAGTACTTGTGGACTATGGGGGCACCCTGCTTATGAACGCAGGATCTAGAATTACAGGCCAGGGTATAAACGTTGAACAGGGCGGATTCTTTACCATGTACGGCGGGGAAATTTTCGATGCATTAGGAGGCGTGGTCAACGGGGGAACCTTCACCATGCACGGCGGGATAATCTCTGGCAATACTCATGGCGGGGTGCGGAATGAAGGCATCTTCACGATGCATGGCGGGGAAATTTCTGGCAATGCTCACATTGGTGTGTTGAATGCCGGTGGCACCTTCACCATGAACGGTGGGGTAATTTCTGGCAATGCAGCTTCTTGGGAAGGCGGCGGCGGGGTGCGGAATGAAGGCAGCTTCATGATGCATGGCGGGGCAATATCCGACAATACATCCGATTGGAATGGCGGGGGAATATATAACCTGGGCACCTTCCTCATAGGCAACGGGATTGTTCACGGCAACAATGCGGCATTGGGACTTAGGAATACGGCCGACAACGGAGCGGCATTGTACAATAGTGGCACAGCCCACTGGGGCATGTTCAACAATGATATTTTTGTCCAGGTGGGCGATTTATCCACTACCAACTTCACAATACATGTAGTAAACGGTGTTGCACATATTCCGGTGATGGGGGGAAACCTTGCCGAACAGCTTGAGTGGCTACGGAATTTTGCCGAGAGTTACAGCGCATACACCATTGAAATAAACAGCGATGAAAGCATTGCCCCCGAAACACTGTACTTCGAGGGGAGGAGCAGTGTTACCATCAACCTTAGGGGCGGCGGTGCCGTACGTACCATTAGTCTTTCCGAGAATGGAAGCCTCTTTACCGTGGGTCAGGGTGTTACGCTTGTGCTGGACAGCAACATCAGCCTGCAAGGCAGGGGTGGCAATAATACTCTGGTGTTTGTGAATTACGGCGGCACCCTGGTAATGAACGAGGGTTCGAAGATTACCGATAATGGGGGCGGCAATTTGGTATCGATAAACAGCGGCGGCAGCCTGGTAATGAACGCTGGATCAAGGATTTCCGATAATGGCAGCCATTGGGTATTGGTAGACAGCGGCGGCAGCCTGGTAATGAACGCCGGATCAAGGCTTATTGGCGGGGTGGATAATAGAGGCACCTTCACCATGCACGGCGGGGCGATCTCTGGCAGGCATGGCGGCTGGGTGAATAATAGTGGCACCTTCCGCATTAGCAACGGGACTATCTACAGCAGTGTTGCGGCAGAGGGCATGGCGTACAGAACGACATTCTACAATGCTTATTCGGCCCAAGCACAGATCGGCAGGTTCAGCCACGGGGACTTTACCCAGACGGGGGAGTTAACCAGAGCCTACTTTACGGTGCGTGTGGAAAACGGCGTTTTACAGCTTCCCCAAGAGTACAGCTTCGACCTACAGCTTGCCTGGCTACGGAACCTGGCGCAGAGTGGCGGCGAGTATCTTATTGAAATAAATGCGGACAAGCATATTACCCCAAGCCAAGCGGAGCTGCCTGGTTGGTATGACGAGAGAAACAGAACCGACATTACCATCACCCTTCGCGGCAGCGGGGCAATGCGTACCCTCAAGCTTTCCGAAAACGGGAGCCTTTTTAGGGTAGGTTCCGGCGTAAGCCTTGTGCTGGACAGCAACATCAGCCTGAACGGCATGAGCGGGAATAATAGCCCCTTGGTATATGTGCGCAGCGGGGGCACCCTTGTTATGAACGAGGGATCGAGGGTTACCGGTAATACCAATACAGCTACCTGGGAGTGGGATGGCGGTGGTGGGGTAGCCGTATGGATAGGCGGAACCTTTATCATGCATGGCGGGGAAATCTCGGGCAATACCGGCCATCATTTTGCTGGCGGGGTGTGGAACAGAGGCACTTTCATCATGCACGGCGGGGAGATCTCTGGTAACACTGCTACTGCTACTGGTGACGCCAGCGGCGGCGTATGGAACGATGGCACTTTCACCATGCACGGCGGGGAGATTTCTGGTAATACCTCTGGAATAGGCAGCGGCGGCATATGGAACAATGGCACCTTCACAATGCGTGGCGGGGCGATTTCTGGTAATACCTGGGGCGGCGTATGGAACGGTGGCACCTTCACAATGCGCGGCGGGGAAATCTCTGGCAATACTGGAAGCGGGGTATGGAACAGTGGCAGCTTTGATTTGGGCAGCGGCGTATGGAGCTATGGCACATTCCAAATAGCCGACGGGCTTATCCACGGCAGCGATGCTGCTGAAGGACTTAGGAACACGGCTGACTACGGTGCGGCATTGGTGAACGAGGGTATGGCTCAATACGGCACCTTCGCAAGCGGCGTTTTTACCCCAAGCGGCAATTTAAGCACGACCAATTTTACCATACACGTGGTAAACGGCATTTTCCAGCTTCCGCCAAGGGCGGGTGGCCTGGCCGAACATCTCGCCTGGATTAGGAGCTTTGCGCAGAGCGGCGGCGAGTACACCATCGAAATAAGCCGGGACGAGGACATTGCCCCTTGGGCTTATTGGGAAACACCGCCCTACGATCTTACCGTCATACTTAGGGGTAGCGGGGCAATACGTACCATCAACCTTACCGAAACAGGATCTCTATTTGTGGTGGATTCTGGTGTCACGCTGGTGCTGGGCAACAACATCACGCTGAATGGACGGGAGTACAATTGGTATCCCCTGGTATTGGTAAACGGCGGTGGTACCCTGATTATGTATGCGGGATCAAGGATTACGGGTAATCATGGCGGAGGTGTGAGCGTGGGCACAGATGGCACCTTCACCATGCACGGCGGAGAAATCTCGGGCAATACCGCTGGATTGGGCGGCGGCGGTGTGAGCAATGATGGCACTTTCACCATGTACGGCGGAGAAATCTCGGGCAATACCTCCGCATTTAGAGGCGGCGGTGTGAGCAATGATGGCACTTTCACCATGCACGGAGGGGAAATCTCTGGTAATACCACGACTAACCATAGCAGCGGCGGTGGTGTGAGCAATGATGGCACCTTCATCATGCACGGAGGGGTAGTCTCTGGCAATACCGCCGCAGGTAGAGGCGGCGGTGTGTATAATCGTAGTACCTTCACCATGCGCGGCGGGGAAATCTCGGGCAATACCGCTGGATGGGGCGTCGGCGGCGGTGGCGGAGTGTTTAACGATGGCACCTTCACCATGCACGGCGGAGAAATCTCGGGCAATACCTCCGCATTTAGAGGCGGCGGTGTGAGCAATCATAGTACCTTTACCATGCACGGCGGAGAAATCTCTAGTAATACCGCCGTACAGGGCGGCGGTGTGAGCAGTCAGAGTACCTTCACCATGCACGGCGGAGAAATCTCCGGTAATATCGCAACTTACGATGGCGGCGGTGTGATAAATCTTAATACCTTCACCATGCACAGTGGGGAAATCTCCGGTAATACCGCAAACTATGGCGGCGGTGTGAGCAATTTTAATGCCTTCACCATGCACAGCGGAGAAATCTCTGGTAATACCGCAACTTACCATGGCGGCGGTGTGGTTAACTGGGGCGACACCTTCACCATGTACAGTGGGGAAATCTCTGGTAATACCGCAAACTATGGCGGCGGTGTGAGCAATAGTGTTACCTTCACCATGCGCGGCGGGGCGATCTCTGGTAATAGTGCCAATAGCGGCGGTGGGGTATATCTCCATTGGCAGAGCCACTTCCGCATGACCGACGGGATTATTCACGGCACCGGGACAGGGGGGCTTATAAACGTAGCCGATACTGGCGCAGTACTGTACATCGCCGAATGGCAAAGTAGTACGGCCCAGGCCCAATACGGCATTATCAACCTGGCCGGTACGTTTATCCCCTCGGGCGATTTAATCACCACCGACAATACCATAGAGGTTGTAAACGGCGTATTGGTGAGCGGGCCCCTGCTTATACCGACCTTTGTCACGGGAACCGCAGGCGGGCAGCATACCCTGGCCATCGCGGAGGACGGCTCGCTCTGGGCTTGGGGGCGGAACGAATTCGGACAGCTTGGCGACGGTACGACAAACGACCGCCACAGCCCCATCCGGATAGGGGCGGACAACGACTGGGTTTCCGTATCGGCAAACTTGGTCCACTCCGCAGCCATTAGGGTAGACGGCTCACTCTGGACCTGGGGATCCAACGCGGGACGGCTTGGCGACGGCACGACGACCAATCGCCATTCCCCAATCCAGGTACAGCCGGGCACGACATGGGCATACGTGTCCACAGGCAGGGGACACACAATGGGAATTAGGGCAGATGGTTCGCTATGGGCTTGGGGAAGCAACGGCAACGGCAGGCTCGGCGACGGCACATGGACCAACCGCAACTCTCCCGTCCAAATACAGCCTGGTACGACATGGTCTCGCGTAGCCGCAGGCGAGGCGCATACCGCGGCCATTAGGACGGACGGCACACTCTGGACTTGGGGATGGAACGGGCAAGGCCAGCTTGGCACGGGCGACGATGGCCTGTGGCCCGTCCAGGTACACCCCGGTACAACATGGGCCCATGTGGCCGTCCAGGATCACACTGTAGCCATCAGATCGGATGGTACGCTATGGGCTTGGGGGGCCAATTGGGATGGCGGGATTGGCGACGGCACGGGAATCCACCGCAGTGTTCCCGTCGAAGTACAACCCGGTACGACATGGGTCTATGCGGCTGCATATAGGCACACCATGGCGATCAGGTCGGATGGCACGCTATGGGCTTGGGGCAGAAATGCGGAGGGTCAGATTGGCAACGGTACGGGTGGCAATTTTTTTGATTCGCAGCCTGTTCCCGTCCAAGTGCTGCCCGGTACGACATGGGCATCCGCATCTGCGGGCCATGGGTTTTCCATGGCTTTCGCAAGCGACGGCTCGCTTTGGGTCTGGGGGATGAATCGGTTTGGCGAATTCGGCGACGGCACGACAAACCATCGCTTTACCCCCGCCCAGATAAGCCCTTAGAATTCGGGCGCTGGGCTATAAGCCGCCTTCCCCCCACAGCGGGGGAAGGCGACCCAAGTAACCAGAGCCTTTGCTCCCCCATACGCTGGGGCTTGGGTTCCAAGGCGACTACACGCTTCCTCTTTGACTAGACTCGCTTAGCAATTCGCTGTCCCCTCGGTTCACTCCCATTGCGACATAATCGCCAACACGGCTCTGCCAGCCTCGGCCCGTGTTGCGCAAGTTCGTAATGACGGACAGCGGCAACCGTATGGACACGTTCAGTTTTGGGTCGTCGGTTTTTGGCCGCCCGTTGCGGTTGATATGTTCCTTGAATTGCGCAAAGCCACGGGCAACCGCTTTCCCGGGCTTAAAATCCCTTAATTCGGGTATGTCCTGCGTGTGAAAAGCAGGGGCCTTTTTTATCATGTCCATGATTTCTGGCGTCATTTTAGGTTCGTTCTTCATAGTCCAACCTCCATTGTCTGTCGTTGTGCCTCTTGAATACGGTAATCAAGTGCATCTTGTCGCCCCTTGGCGTGAAACATAGGGAGAATCGTTCGCCCGCTATCATTGCAAAGGCAAGATACCTTTTTTCCCCATAGTCATGCCTTGTATCTGGAACAATCACCACATTTGGGTCGGCAAAGATAAAGTCGGCCAATACTACCATATCCAGTCCCCGCTCCTTTTTGTTCAGTTCTCGCTTTTCGGGTGCCCATGAATACCGTTCATTCGTTTCCGTCACATTGTTATTGTAATGCAATTACAGGACAGAGTCAAGCTATCGGCTATCGAGTTTAGCTTTAGAACCCAGCCTTAGCCCTGCCCATTACCTTCAACACATACGTGTCCATCAGCACCGACTCCAACGCCGCCCCGGACGAGCGTGTCAGTATGTCGTACTCGGCGGTAAGGGCGAGGCAGGCATCGACGGCCACGGCATTGTAGCGACGGGAAGCAAGCGTGTAGTCGCTTTTGGCCTTGGGATGGGAAAGGCCGATCTTTTTTAGCTCAAAGCTGTTGTCCGCCTTGCCTTCCCTAAAAAGAACCAGGTAACTACGCAGTTTCCTGAAGCACGAGGCCAGGGCGGCAAGAATGGCAATTGGGCTTTCCTTCGCCGCAAGCAGGGTATGCAAGGTCTCGATGGCTTTGGGGGCATCCCCCGTGGCGATCCGTGAAAAAAGGGTAAAGGCCGATTCCTCACGGTTGTGGGAAAGCCACTTCTCTATATCCTCCGCCTCGATGGGGCGATCCTTTGGCAGAAAAAGCATTAGCCGTGAGCATTCACGTCTAAGGGCATCGGTGTTGTTTTCCACCATTTCCAGGATTAGGTCAACACCGTCGGAAGTTATG
>Ga0209755_10002119_pt1 | contig 28018 bp, 30 predicted proteins | sample TergutCo191P1_FD_187301 | JGI IMG/M metagenome (GOLD analysis project Ga0209755, IMG submission 187301) | Cornitermes sp. P1 segment gut microbial communities from Petit-Saut dam, French Guiana - Co191P1 (SPAdes) (version 2) | ecosystem: Host-associated > Arthropoda: Insects > Digestive system...
ATGTAGTGGATGCGATAGCCGGGACCGAGACGGATTTTCAAGACCGCCCAGAGGTTCAGCAGGTGATTAGGTCTGTGACGGTTGAGACTCATGGGGAGGAGTATTCGGAGCCGGAGGTGTTGGATAGATGAGTTTTAGCGGAGCATCGGGTGCGATACCGCGGCACGACTGGTCTCGTATGGATGCCCACGCAAAAATGTTCTACGAAGAAGTCAGGAAACGGAAATCGGATATCGCTGCCATTGCCGAAAATACAGGACTTGCGGCCGATGATATCCGAAAAATAAAAGAACACATCTTCTTTAACGAATACGACCTGGGCGACGAAGTCCCAACGAGATTCGACCCGCTTTACGACATAGCGGTATCGTGGCAGAGGCTTACTGACGGACGCGGTATTAAAGAAATGGATATAGTCCTACTCCGCCACGAACTGATGGAACACAATCTCATGAATCAACAAGGCATGGACTATAAAACTGCCCACTATACCGCAGAGCAAGCACATAACTATTCAAAATATGTAAAAGCCTTAGACGAAAAGGAGGGTTTACTATGAACCTGTTCAAGCTGAAAGAATTTAGCAGTGATGAGCGTATCATATATCTATACCAGCCCGAAGGCAGGGGCGAGTGGGGCGAGGTAATTTATACCTACGCCGACGATACAATTCAAATTGCTAAACGGGCAGGCGAAAACAGCGTTACTCACGACAGAATGGCTCTTACTAAAGTCAAGGAGCGGGTAGAGAAGAATAACCTTCCGATTTCGTTTACACAGGCGTGGTGTTAAGGATATTTACATTAATTTTTTGAGAGGTGTTGGACATGAGGTACTTCAGAAAAATACAAGGCGAGAGAATCTACCTCTCGCCCATGAACAAAGACGATGCGGAAATCTACACAAAATGGCTGAACGACCCGGAAGTAAGCGTAAGCCTAGGCAACTTTGCCCAAGTAATCTCGCTGAACAGCGAACAGAAAGCCCTGGAGGAAATGACCGAAAAAGGGCAGAACTTCGCGATTGTTTCAAACGATGATGTACTGCTCGGAAACATCAGCTTCTTTAATATCAAAGATGTCCATAGGAGAGCAGAGGTAGGCTTGTTCATAGGCGAGAGGGAAAACCGCGGCAAAGGCTACGGTGCGGAAGCGCTGCGGCTGATTCTTGACTATGGGTTTAAGACGCTGAATCTGCATAATGTTACGCTGACGGTTCATTCGGATAATGAGGCGGGGATTGCTTGTTACCGGAAGGTAGGGTTTAAGGAGATAGGCAGACAGCGTGAGTCTGTGTTTAAGGATGGGCGGTATTTGGATTTGGTTTATATGGATGTGCTAGAAGACTCATTCCAAACCGTCTCAAACCAATCATCACAATCAGGCAGCGGGCGCACATCCTCAAAATAAGACTCATCCCCCCGCGTAGTAACCACCTTATCAACATGCTTGTCAAACTCAAAATCAAAATCAGACGCCGCCCCGCCCATAAGCGCACTCCCGCGGCTCCCTATCTCCTCCGCGGAAAAAACCATAGCAGAAAGCACAGCAATCTGCGTAACAAGCGCATCATACCGCTTATGCAAACTAACCAAATCAACAGCGGCTTCCTCAAAGAAACGCGCCTTCCGCTCCTTCAATTCAACCAGCAACTTCATCATCTCATCAACATCGCGAATGTAAGCCGCATGCCGGCTCATTCGCTTTTTAACTTCGCCGTAAAACTCAGACGGCGCACCATAAACAACCTTGGGCGGCGAAAAACCCGGCAAACGCAAATCTCCCCTACTTTCCGTACCCACTGCCGCAATATGCTCTGCCGCCCGCATAGCCCCGACCTGCGCCGCATTAAGCGCACTGCCGCCCGGACGGTAAACCCCGAAAGTCCCCGCAGCCTCACCAACAACATAAAGCCCCCGCACGCTACTCTCCCAGTTAGCATCCACAGCAATCCCGCCGTTGCAATGCTGCGCACAAACCGCAACCTTCAGCGGCTCGGCATACAAATCAATCCCGTTGCTGCGGTACAGCTCAACCGCCTTAGGATTCATCTTAGCAAGCCGCTCAATCGGCGTGCCGAACAACGCATCCGAGCGTTCCAAGTACCCAAAACATTCCTCGGATAACTTTTCAAAATCCAGCCCCGCGGGATTACTGCGGAAATCCATATACACAGCCCGCCCCTTGGCGTTTTCGGCAGCAACCGCCGTGTCAACCCGCGAAGAACCCGCAAGCTTCTTCACATCAAAAGGCCACTGATACCCCTTCAAAAACACCATGTTAAGCGCCTGCTCTTTGTCAAAAACATCAAAATAGTCAGGCAAAAACTCACGCTCCGCGCCGTCCGCACCCACAGAAATATAGCGCGGCAAAACCTGCTGATAAGTCCCCGAAACATTCCAGCGGAAATCAATGCTCGCAAGCCCATACTGCCACTCCGACAGATTGCAAGCCGCAGCCCCGGCGTCCAGCGCAAGCCCGCTGCCCCCGCTCTGGCTTTCGGGAAAAACCACATCCTCATAAATCCCCGCAGGGCCGCCTGTCGCAAGAATAACATTGCGGCAGCCAAGCACACGGTATCCGCCCGCCGCCAAGTCAAGCAAAGCCAACCCGCGGATTTCGCCGCTCTCGCACAAAAGCTTGACGGCCAAACCGTTATCGATAATCTCGATGCCCTTGCCCTTCACCGACTTTTCAAGAGCCTCGGTCATAAGCTTAGATGTAAGCGGCCCGCAAGATGTAGCGCGCTGGCGCGGGTCGTGGTCAGTCTTGTACCCGACAAACGCGCCGAAGCGGTTAGTAGGAAAAGGCAGCCCAAGGTTAACCAGTTTCATGAAGGATTTGACAGAGCAAGCCGCCTCAATAAGCGCGGTATCGCCATGAACGCTCCCGCCGGAAAACAGCGTGGACGCCATCTCGTAAACCGAGTCCGGCTCGTCCCCCGCCAGGGTCAGTTTGTAGTAGGTCTGCTTGTCGCTGCCGGTGTTGCGCGATGTGCCCATGTTAATGCCCTCGGTGATAAGGGCGATATCGCGGACACCGAGGTCATGCAGCCAGTCGGCGGCGTTAAAGCCCGCGCAGCCGCTGCCTATTATTAGTGTGTGATAGTGATTTTTCAAGTAAGCGCACCTTCTCTGCCCTTCCCATCAGACGGTAGTATTTTAGCCAGTCGTCAAGGGATTGTAGCGGGATTTTTGTGTTGTTTACGGTAATGATTTCTGCTATGCTTTCTTTTTTCATGGGAAAATCTTTGAAGCGATAGTCAAACTCCAGCTCAACGCCGTCTATTGTGAACTCATAAGCAAAGCCGTCGCCGTCAGCGAAGTACTTTATGTTGTATGACTGAAAGCCTTCTGTGTTTTTCAGAAGGGACAGAGTCTTTTCGACGTCGGATTCGATAACGTAGAAGTCGATATCGTTAAATGTGCCGGATATTCCCTTGAGGTAAAGCAAGCACGAGGCACCTACCGCCCACGTTACGGCGTTTTCGTTTAGTAAGGCGGCGATTTTTATTAGTACGGCTATTTTATTTTGCATTGACAACCTCGCCCTCTGTCCACCTCACAACCTCCTAACATGAAACCCGCCATCCACATTAAAAACCTGCCCCGTACAAAAATCAAACCGCCCCTCCGCAACCGCAGCCACCACATCCGCAACATCCTGCGGCTGACCGAATCGCTTTATCGGCGTGAGCCCTTCCTCTATCAACTTCGCATACTTATCCTTCACCCCGGCGGTCATATCTGTCATTATAATCCCCGGCCGTATTTCGAACACCCCTATACCATACTCGGCCAGCCTGTCCGCAAACAGCTGTGTCACCATCGACATTCCCGCCTTTGATATACAGTACTCGCCGCGTGCGGTAGAGCTTGTGTGGCTGGAAATCGAGGCTATGTTGATTATTCTCCCGCTGCCTTGTTTCACCATTTGGTTCGCAAAAATCTGCGTCATAAAGAACGTGCCCTCGAGATTAATCCGTATGACACGTTCAAAGCTTTCTTGTGTGGTTTCCAATATGTCCATACGGACGGCGGGGGCTACTCCGGCGTTGTTTACAAGCATGTCCGCTGTGCCGTAGCGTTTGATTGTTTCACTCAGCAGATTTTGTCTTGCTTCGGCGTTTGAAATGTCGCAGACTACCGCGTTTTCCCCGCACGGAAAATCCTGCGGGAATGATATATCCGCGTATACTACCTCATTGCCTAGCTTTTCTAAACTCTGCGCTATGCTGAAGCCTATACCTCTTGCAGCCCCCGTTACTACCGCCGCCATTATGATGGATTAAGCAGGTTAATTTTATATTCCAAGAAGTCCAGAACGTCATCTTGCATGGTGCTTGAGCAGAAGAACATGTCCGGGCGCTTGTCTTCGCGCTTGTCGTAGTCCAGGACTGCGCGGTAGTAGGCGTTGTGGTATTCGGTGGCTACGTTCATTTTTGCGATGCCTACTTTTACCGCGGCCTGAACTTGGTCGTCGGGGATGCCGCTTCCGCCGTGCAGGACTAGTGGAATGTTGATGGCTTTTTTGATAGCTTCTATGCGCGGAATGTCCAGTTTCGGCAGTTTTACGTAGTTGCCGTGGGCGTTACCCACCGCTACCGCCAATGAGTTGCAGCCTGTCTGCTCTACGAACTTTATGCAGTCCTCGGGAGATGTGAACTTTGAGGAATCATCGAAGTCGGCGGCGTTGGCCGCGCTGCCTACGTGGCCCAGTTCTGCTTCTACGTCTATGCCTAAGGTTTTCGCGGCTTTTACTACTTCTTTTGTGTTCGCTACGTTTTCGTCGAACGGCAGGCGCGAGCCGTCGTACATTACTGACGAGAAGCCTGCGTGCATGGCTTGCATTATTTCTGCGAAGTCCATGCTGTGGTCCAGATGGAGTCCTACGGGAACTTTTACCTTTTTGGCGCAGGTGTGGGTGATTGCGGCTACTACGTCTAAGTCTATGTAGGTTTTCCAGCCGGGGTAGAAGCCGATTAGGACGGGTTTGCCAAGCTCGTCCGCTTTTTGGATTGATAGCTTGATTGTTTCGTAGTTGAAGATGTTTGTGGCTGCTACGCCGTAGCCTTTTTTGAATGCCTCGCGTAGGATATCGCCTGATTTTTCCAGTGCCATAAAATAACACTCCTCTCTGGGTAAATATTAACTTGACGAATTTTTCTTGTCAACTATTCACGCGAAGTTAAATATGTTATTATAAGCGCAAGTGCAAGTCGAAAACTGTTGAAGCGGGAGGGGTGGTTGCGATTCCTGACGAATATTATACCGAAGAATATGCGATTCAAGCAGCGGCGTTTAGTGTAATGGACGCGCGTACGGGCTTTGTTATCTACGAAAGCGCGCAGCATGAGCTGCTTTATCCTGCCAGTGTCACCAAAGTTATGACTGCCTTAATTGTCCTTGAAGAAATAGAGAACCTATCGGAAGAAGTTGTTTTTTCGGAACACGCTGTCATGTCCCTTCCCTACTATGCCGCGCGTATGAACGTGGTTGAGGGCGACAGCATGACCATCCACGAGGCGCTTTACGGACTAATGCTGCCCTCCGGGAACGACATCGCTAACGGGCTTGCCGAGCATGTTTCCGGGAGCATAGGCGCGTTTGTGGCGCGGATGAATGAGCGGGCTGCCGAGCTTGGCGCGCATAACACGCGCTTTGTGAATGCCTGCGGGCTGCCCGGTGACGGCCAGCATGTAACCGCCTACGACATGGCGCTAATCATGCGCGAGGCTGTCCGCCACCCTTTGTTTAACGAAATAATCGCATCCACGAATTTTTACATAGACCAGCCGATGTACCACTTTCCCGAAGGCATTACCGTTTGGAACACCAACCGTATGCTTTATGCGGACGGTGATTATTTTAATCCTTGGATAATCGGCGGGAAGACAGGGTTCACAAACGCCGCGCAGCATACTTTGGTCAGCTATGCCCGCCGCGGGGAGCATGAGCTTATCATATCGGTGCTTTACGCGCCGCGCCGTGCTACTTTTACGGATACTTCGGCGCTGCTTGACCGCGCTTTTGCCATACCTGTCAATACTGTTTTCCGCGCTTCGGACGAGCTTTGGAACGTGCCTGTCATGCAGACTATTGACGGAGAATATACTGAAATCGGCACGGTAATCGCTCGCGGCGCGGGGAATCTGCGCTTTCCCGTACCCGAAGGAATGCCGGAAATCCGCTCCGAGCTGCATCTGCCGGAAGAACTGGTGCCGCCCGTGCGGGTCGGAGACGTTGTCGGGTACAAGAATTTCTTCGTAGGGGACATACTAGTCAGCGAGGTCGAAATCATTTCTTCGAACACGATTTTGCCGCGGCTTACCATGCCGCGCGCGCGTACGGAAACGGCTGCATCCGCTGTGCCGGAGCAGGGTTTTTCGTTTGCGTTTGAGTTCTCACCGTTTTTTGCGGTATTGCCGCTTGTTGCTGTTTTGATGCTTGGGGCGCTGCTCGCGATTATGCGGCGGCACCGCAGGCTAGAGCTTCGCCGCCGCAGAACGGCGCGCGTTCGTTATGTGCATTATGAGTAAATTTATCATACAATAAAGGAGATTAATCATGCCAAAAAAATCAAAAAAGCTCCGCATCGGAATCATCGGCACGGGCGGTATCGCAAGGTCGCATCTGCGCTCGTACCTGCGCATGACGGACGAGGTCGAAATCGTCGGCGGTTCGGACATTGTTAAGGGCAAGGCACGCAAATTTTTTGACGATGCCGGGCTTACAGACGTAAAAGCTTTTGATAACAACGAGGACTTGCTGAATCTTGACTTAGACGGTATCAGCGTCTGCACCTACAACACAACCCACGCGGAATGTACAATCGACGCGCTTAACAAGGGCATTCACGTTCTCTGCGAAAAGCCTATGTCCGTTACGCTTGAAGACGCGGTAAAGATGTACAAGACCGCGAAGAAGACCAAGAAAATCCTGACCATAGGCTTCCAACCGCGCTACGACCCAAATATGGACTTGGTGCGCGAAATCGTAGGCAGCGGTGTACTTGGCGAGGTTTACTACATCCAAACAGGCGGCGGGCGCAGGCGCGGTATGCCGGGCGGCACATTCATCCGCCGCGAGCTTAGCGGTGTGGGCGCTTTGGCCGATATCGGCTGCTATTCCCTTGACATGGTGCTTTCCGCAATCGGATACCCAAAACCGCTGACCGTTTCGGCATACGCATCCGACCGTTTCGGCACCAACCCTAAGTATCATTCGGAATCCAAGCATTTTACCGTAGACGACTTCTCCGTCGCGCTAGTCCGCCTAGAGGGCGATATCGCGCTTGACTTCCGCATGTCCTGGGCTATGCACATGGACAAGATGGGCGACACGATGTTCTTCGGAACAGAGGGCGGTTTGAAGATTAAGCCCGCAGGCGTAGGAACAGGCTGGGGCGGCGCTTGGGACGGCACGATTGGCCCGATTACTTTGTACAACGATGTCGCAGGGCAGCTAAGCGAGACTTCCGTACCGCTAAGGACGCCTTCAGACGACAGGTTTTACAGCAAGGTAAAAGCGTTTTGCGATGCCATAAATGAAAACGGCCCCGCGCCGATTCCTACTATTGAGTCGGTTTATAATCAGGCTATTGTTGATGGTATTTACAGGTCTAGCGTGGCTAAGAAGGAAGTTGAGATTAAGCTGCCTAAATTATAAGAGAATGAGCTAATAAAGGAGATACCGTTAATAAAGAGCGGTATCTTTTTTCGTATATAAAATGGAATAATATGCAAAACAAAGTTGCAATTTGAAGGGTGGCATAGTATTGTTACCGTTAATTATGGCTTTAGCCAACGAAGCTGATAAAGACAAGATGGAGCAGATATATAACAAGTATCGCGGAATAATGCACTATACCGCGAGAGGAATATTAAAAGAACATTCCCTGGCTGATGATGCTGTTTCAGAAAGTTTTGTTAAGCTTATCAGAAATATAGATAAAATTGGGGACGTATCTTCTCCAAAAACCCGTTCGTTTATTATTACTGTAGTAAGAAATACGGCGTATAATATTTTCAACAAGGAACTGAACTCCGGCGTTGATTCGGAATTTGCTATAGAAATCTCTGCTGATAGTTCATCTCCAATTCATGATAGAGTTGTTAGTATGGAGAGTTACAATCACATAGTTAGCTTAGTTGATGCTCTGCCAAGCAGTCAAAGAGACATTTTGGTCTTGTCGCTTTTCCACGGATTAAGCTATAGTGAGATTGCAGATATAACCGGACTAAACTATGAGGTTGTCAAGAAGCGTGTTCACAGAGCTAAAGCTACGATTAAAGAGCAGTTAGAAAAAAACCTAGAAAGGTAGTGAGAGCATGTCGAATGACTTAGAGAAAAATCGTCAAGAGAAATTGTTTGATGCTGTGCTAAAAATTGCGGTTGAAGAATCAGCAATCCAAGAGCTAGATTCTCTGCCTACAGATGAAGAACTAAACGACATGTTTCCCCATCTTCTGCTGATGAAAAGATATCGATGCTCATATCTGAAGAAAAGCGGTCTGCACAAATAAAACATCTAAAGAAAGCAATATTGAAGATAGCTTCCTTCGTTGGCATTATTTTTATGACTAGTACTGTTTTATTGATGAGCGTGGAAGCGACTCGGAATATAATTTTTAATACGATAATCCGTATACAGTCAGACCATATTGCTTTTGAATTTACTGGCGATGGGGGTAATCAGTTAGAGCAGGCATTACCGGAAGGTTTCATATATATGGGAAGCCAAGTATTAGAAGGCTTCGCCATAGCCTTTTACTCAACTACTGACGGAGAGCAGATTCTCCTTCAAATGCATGATGCTGATAATCTTGGAGCCGGCTTCGACACAGACTACAGGGAGTTTACTACCATATATATAAATGACCAAGAGGTATTTCTGTTTGAATCAACAGGAGATTATGAACATATTATTATATGGCAAAAAGGCAATACTGTATTTCAAGTTTTATCAAATATCGATTTGAGTAAGTTAATTTGGTTAACCGAAAGCCTGATAGCGATTTATAGCTAAATTTAGCGAAATATACTTAAGGTGATTTTGTCCCAAAACCCCCTTCTGAATTGTTTATATATACGAGAAGAAAATCATGCAAGATTTCTTCAACCCATATTATGGAAGGGGGGGTGTAGATTTGACTATAGTAAAGAAATCATTTTTCGTTACCGCAATGTTTGTCTTTGCCTTATTCAGCTTTACATATCTGGTATATGCAAACGAGCAAAAAGAAGCAGCCAGTGCGGAAATCACACCGTTTTGGGCGCATACTGCTGCAATCAATGCCAATCTAAACATTAATAACAGTGGCAGAGCGGTAATGTCCGGTACAGTTTTCGGCAACCCAGGCACAACTCACATCGTAGTAAATGCCGTGCTGTATCGCGTAAATCCAAACGGTACGACTACGAGTGTAGTATCGTTTAACAACATCAGAGGCGAAGGAAACTTTTGGTTCTGGGAAAGACCGCATTATGTGGCAAGGGGTCACGATTACCGCTTTACTATGTACGCTACTGTTTTTAGGAATGGGACAAGCGAGACGGTTTCTATGAGTAGTAGAATAGTTAGGGCGAATTAAGCGAAACGAAAGGAATCGCAATTATGTTCGCAGAGAAAGCTAGATGGTCTACTCTAATTCTTTTTGCCATTCTAAGTACAGTTTGTTTATTCCTTATCAAAGGATGTGGCACAGAACCTGACCAACCGCCTCAGACATCACCCGGAATGGCTCCGTCTATGATTTTTGTGAACGATTCTTTGTTTATTGTTTGCCAATGGGGAACACCGGGAAGGGCTAGGTGGCTGTTAGATGAATTTATCTTTGTTGGCGAGGTGGAAAGTGTTGCTATGGATAGAGTCATGTCAAATCCAGAAAACTTCCAAGCTAACGATGACATAGTTGGGGCAAAACTATTTTTACATGGTGATGAATTAATAGTCGTTTATGATGGAGACTCTCGAGTATACCGCCTTTCCAGATGAGTATGTAATGATGGTAGAAAGGTCCTAACCTAAAAAACATGAGGAGTGAGAAAAAAATGAGAAATCTATTTATCAAAACACTTTCACTAGTGTTAGCGTTTGTGATGCTAATGCCGACAACATTTAATGCATATCAAGAAATGTTTACGGAACATGAGTATCTTGTTGACTCATATTACTATGTATTGGAAAACACAGTAGAACCTGCGGGAGAGCTAGCTGAATTCAAAGAACTGGTATCTAGGTTATTTGCCGAAAGGCAATCTATAAATGCTCTAGGTTTTGCACTTGTGGAAGAACCTTTAATACCGGTTAATGATGCTAGGTTTACTACTTTGCGGGAACTAAACGATGTAATGGCAGAAGCAAGTGAAATTCAGAGCCGCGCGAGAGGAGAATCTATACCTACAATATTTATTTCCTTGTTTTCTGAACCAAGTGAGTATAGAGATACGTTCTTTATTGCTTTTACAAGCGAGGAGTATTTTGAACTTATTGATTTAATTTTAGATTATACAGGTATAACAAGGGAAGAATTAGAGGTTGCGGTTATGGGTTATGGCGTTATGACACGCAGCCAGATTGTAGAACCCATAACTGATGAAGAATTATTTGCAGAGATGGGAATTGTTCCATTTTCACCTACTGTCTTGCCAATGGGACAACCTGTTTTATTTAGAGCGCCGGGTACTATTCCATTTATACAACTAGGCTCGTTGGGACATCCAAGGAATGCGCTTGGAAGGCAAACATTTAGTAGAAGCCATGGAAGTGTACCAAGAGGTTCTACTATCTATACTCATGCTAGTCCAAATACACGTATTGGTATTGTAGACAGCCAAACGTTTAACCCCAATCTAGGGATAGATGTCAGCTTCATTAATCTAGATTCCGGCATAACTGTTTCGAGACAGCAACTTCCCGCCTCATCAGCGAATATAACCAATTTTTCTGCATCTCCAATTATGCACTCACCCCATCCGGGTACAAGGGTGTTCACAAGGAGAGGGGTCGTAACAGGTGTTGCAATAATAGCCTATAGAGCAGAAGCGAATCTCCGCAACCCTGACACTCAAAGACAATACAGATTTCGAGATATGATTGGAACTACTATGGCACCGCAGAATCTTGATAGCGGCTCAGCCTTAGTAGGCGTAAACAATCAAGTTTATGGAACATTAGTCGGTGGTTGCACGATTAGTGGTTGGGGAGCTTTCAGCCGCGCTAGGTTTTATAATCCAAATCCTTGATTATGCTACGAGTACGTCTAACACAGAAGTAATATGCACATTTGTATTTTGAAGTGACACAAATCACAGTATCAGTTATTTGGGGCTATCTTGCTAAGAAAAGCAAGGCAGCTCCCTTTTTATGGTAAATATCAAAGTGAGGGGTAGTACCTAAAAGTTGACGTTTCTTTTTCCTATGGGATTTATTGACATTGCAGGCAAAAGAATAAAGAATTGCCTCCGTAAAAACATTGGACGAACCACGGCGTAAAAACGTTTGGTTTCCCATCACAAACACTCTTGATGAATCATTGTTTTCTCCTGTATTAAGAATAACCACCGGTCTTTCAGTACACCTTCATTAATTGCTATCTGATTTTTTAGGTAGCACAGTATTTATTTCACTCCAAGATAAACTCAACAAATAGATATTCAAACCTATACGCTCCGACAGGTACAAAGCGCCTAATAAATAGATATCTGCCCGGCTCTAGCCCATTATAAAACCTTGTAAAATCAAAATCATGCACTTGTGTTTCGTTAGCGTTTAGAAATACCCCTACATCACTCATAAACAAATCAGAGCCAGTAAACGGAACAGTTCTCCATCGCCCGCGAATATGCTTTGCGAGTACCCACGCAGACTCGCCCCAAATATATTTTATTTCAGTGATATTCTTAATTTCAAAAGATAGTTTTTCTGACGTAACATAAATATCACCTATTACTACAATATTTTCACTGGGTGAGGCTTGCAAAAACAGGTTTAATAAACTATCTTGATTCCGATTACCCCTACTAAATGCTATTCCCATTAAAATCAAAACTAAAACACATATAGCCATTTTTCTATTAAACATATCAACCCCGTACTTCAACTAACAAAGTTATAGTTAAATTCTACATTAACTAAATTTCAAAGTCAATGGCGAGCCGTTTGGGCTGTACGGGAACCGCTACACGGCCAGTTGGCTGTTATTTTTATATTTTGCTACAGGCAAAAACAAAGATTAAATGTATTGACAATGCACATTATATTAATGCATAATAGTTCCACCAATATAATGGCTAGAAGAAAGGGATTACCTATGACCAACGTAACGATAAGGATTGATGAAGCAATAAAAAAAGAGGCAGAAACCCTCTTTGACAAACTGGGCATGAGCATGTCCGGTGCGATAAATATTTTTTTCCGCCAAGCAATACGCGAACAAGCTATACCTTTTCCAATCCGAGTCAAGACCGCTGAGGAAAAGTATAATGAATATTTCAACCCACATAACATGAAGATTTTAATAGAATCCATCGAACAAGCCAAAAACGGACAGGTGATTACAAAAAGCCTTGCCGAATTGGAGGCTATGGAAAATGATTGAAAATGTCGGGTTTTCCCTTCGAGGCTTTAGCGAGTATACCGAATGGCAGACTGAAGACAAGCGAACCCTAAAAAAAATTAATCAGCTTATACGGGACATAATCCGAAATGGCAATGAGGGCATCGGTCATCCCGAGCCGTTAAAAGGTAACTTGACAGGCTATTGGAGCAGAGAAATTGATGAAAAAAATCGGTTGGTCTATCAAATTTTTGATGGTGGCAGAGTGGAAATTTACCAATGCAAAGGACACTATAACGATAAATAAGCGCATTATGAACCCACCGAATACCCACCACCCATCCCGGACATACTACCCATATGACAAACATCCCAACAAACAAATTCACAACAAACATCCTATGCGTACTCCTCCGGCGGCCGCTCCTCCGCAGCGAAGTCACAAAAAACGCATTACTCCCCCCGCTAATCGCCCGCGGAAGCGCACGCTACCCAACCCTGCGTGAAATGCGCCTGGCTGCCGAATCCCTGTCAGGCAGCATTTTTGACGCACAAATAATCAAAAAAGGCGAACACCAAATCCTGCAATTCTTCTTGGAATGCGTAGACCTAGACACCCGTGCGCTAGACTTTCTGCAAGAAGTGGTACAAAACCCGCTAATCATCCCGTTCTTCGAAAGCGAACGCGAAAATCTGCGCAGCCGCATCGAGGCGCGCATCAACAACAAAAGCGAACACGCGTTGCAGCTCTGCCTCAAAGCGATGTGCGCGGGCGAGCCGTTTGGGCTGTACGGGGACGGCTACACGGAGGATTTGGCGGACATTACCCCGCAGGGCTTGTTTGACCACTACAAAAGCATGGAAAATTTCGGCTTCATCGCACTGGGCGACTATGACGAAAAGTGGCTGGAGGGCGAAATCGCCGCACGCTTCGGCACGCCCGCGCACGAAGAAATCCCCAAAGCTGCCCTACGCCCTGCACGCGCTTCGCGGCAAATCATCAAGCAAAACCACGGCAGCGCACAGGGCAATCTATGCATAGGACTGCGCGGCGAAGATATCGACTTCGTCCATTTTCAGCTGCTGAATGAAATCCTCGGCGGCGGCGCAAACTCGCGGCTGTTCGCAAATATCCGCGAAAAAGAAGGCCTCTGCTACGCAATCCACTCGAACATCTACCGCTTCAAGTCGCTGATGACCATTTCCGCAGGCTGCGAGCCAAGGCAAATGGAACGCGTGACGCAGCTTGCCGAAAACGAGCTGAAGCGCGGAAACTTCACGGCAGAAGAAATCAGTAACGCAAAGCAAGCGCTGCGCAGGCGCTGGCAAACCATCCAAGACCGCCCCTCCGCAAGCGTAGACTTCTACGCAACACAAAATCTGCTGCAAGACCCGCGCACCATAGACGAACTGCTAGGCCAAGCAGAAGAAGCCACACCGGAAGGAATCGCCCAAGCGGCAGACAAACTGAATATCGACACGGTGGTGATGATAAAATGACAAAGTTCACAATCCCAAAAAAAGGCTACAAGGAAAAACAAGCCGCAATAGCAATCCCATGCGGAGGTAACCACGGCACACCGGGAATCGCACATTTTCTGGAACATAAACTATTCGAAGACGAAGAAACCCCAATATTCGAAGCCTTCACAAAACTGGGTGCATCCGTAAACGCATACACCTCCTTCACCCACACCGTCTACTATTTCAACACAGTAGACAATTTCACCGAATGCCTGGCCCTACTGCACCGAATGGTAGAAAACCCGCACATAACAGACGAAAACGTAGAAAAAGAAAAGCCAATCATCCAAGCAGAAATAGACATGTACGCCGATAACCCCCACTGGCAGGTTTACTCGAACCTGCACCGCGCACTGGGGCTATGCGACAGCATTCTGGGCACCTCGGAGACGATAAATGCAATCACTAAAAAAGACTTGCTAGATTTTTACCACGAACATTACGATGAAAAAGCGCTAATCTGCGTGGGCGACTTCCCGAAGGAAGAACCGTGGGGTTCCACCCCACCCCCCGCTGGGGCGGCTGTGTGCCAGCGGCACACGTTTAGCCGGGGAGCAAGCGACCTCTTGTCCCCAGACCCCATTCATTCACATTATGTTCAAACCCACATGACCGTCTCAAAACCCCTTTTCCAGCTCGGCTTCAAAACCCCCGCCGCCAACCCTGCCGCCGCAACCATCCTCGCCGATATCCTCGCAGGAGAAAGCTCCGGCCTCTACACCACCCTCTACGAAAAGGGGAACATTGACAATCAATTTTCAACAGAGTATATTGGTGACACATTCCTTTTCTCCGGAACAAGCACCGCCCCCCAAGCAGTACGCGACTCAATCCTCCGCGAAACAAAACACGGCATAACCAAACCGCGCTTCGAAACCATAAAAGCCAAACACATAGGCCGCTTCATCCGCGCTTCGAACTCCATCGAAACCCTATGCGCAACCCAAGCCGACCTATACACAAAAGGACTGACCATAGACAACATGCTCGAAAACTTCCGCAGCGCCCGCTTCGAAGACACAGAAGCCCTACTAACCCGCCTAACAGAAGAAAACCACGCGCTGTCCGTGGTTTTGCCAAAGGAGAATGTATAAAAGTGCCGGACATCAGCTTTCCGAACCTCGGTATAGAACTGTACAACGTAAGCCGAACCGCGTTTTCCGTCTTCGGCGTCAGCATCTACTGGTACGCGCTTATGCTGACCGGCGGCATATTCGCCGGCTACGGCACAGCCCTTATAGAAGCGAAACGCACCAAACAAAAAACCGACGACTACTCCGAACTGTTCTTCTTCGGTGTCATTGCGTCGATTATCGGGTCGCGGCTCTTTTACGCCGCCTTTCGGTGGGAGAATTTTTCTGATAACCCCCTTCGCATCATCACAGGCATCCGCGATGGCGGCCTTTCCGTCTTCGGCGGGATTTTAGGCGGAATTATCGCGGCCTACACCATTTCACGCGTCCGCAAAATGGATTTTGTTACCATACTCGACACCTGCGCGCCGTCTTTTGCCATCGGTCAAGCTATCGGGCGCTGGGGCAACTTCTTTAACCGCGAAGCATTCGGCAGCTTCACTGACAATTTGTTCGCTATGCGCATCGCACAGGGCGCGGAGTACATACAGGTGCATCCGACGTTTTTTTATGAATCCATGTGGAGCCTTGCGGCGTTTGCGGCGCTGACCGCCTACCGCCCGCACAAACGCTTCACGGGCGAAGTCTTTTGGCTGTACCTGGTCAGCTACGGCTTCGTGCGCTTCTTTATCGAAATCCTGCGTACCGACCCGCTCCTGCTCGGCACATTACAAGTAAGCCAGGCGATGGCGTTTATCTTCTTTGTCAGCGGAATAGCCGTTATCGCATTACAAAGGCGGCGATTGCGACAGAATGTAAAATAGAGGCGGCAACCACAAACAAGTGGAATGTGGAATGCATATACTTCCTCCTGCGCCCGAGCGCATAAAACAGCACGCCCACAGTATACAAAATCCCGCCGACCAAAATCAGTACAAAAAACGGCAGCCCAAGCACCTCTATCAGCCGGTTAATCCGAAAAACAGCCGCCCAGCCCATGCCAAGATAACAAACAACGGAAAAAATCAAAAACCGCTTCAAATCAATGGCGTTCAGCGTAATACCAATCACCGCCAAGCCCCATATTATCCCAAAAAGCACCCAAGCATCCACAGGAAAAGCCTCGCGGAAAGCCGTCAGCAAAATCGGCGTATAAGTACCCGCTATCAGCACATAAATAGTGCAGTGGTCAAGAATACGGAACACCCGCTTGGGCAGCCCCACCTTCAAACCATGATAAATACTGGACATAGTAAACAGTAAAATCACGGAAAAGCCGTAAATAAGCCCGCTTGCTACCCCCCACATATTATGGTTGTACGCCGCGACTATCACGCAAAAAAGCAGCGCAACCAACCCAAGTCCGCCGCCGACTATATGCGACGTCATGTTAAAAATCTCCTCGCCCCGCGTGTATAGAGCTTTACTTGCTGCCATATTTCAGCACCTCCGTATATGTTGGAATAGAAACAGCCGCGCCCTGCCGCGAGACTGATATAGAAGCCGCGCGTGACGCGGTTTGCAGCGCTTTTTCGAGGCTTTCGCCTTTGGACACGGAGCTGATGAAATAGCCTGTGAAGGTATCGCCTGCCGCTGTTGTGTCCGCTACTTCAACCTCGTAGCTTTTGTGGGAAAGTGTCTTGCCGTTTGCGCGGCACTGCACGCCGTCCGCGCCCAAGGTCAGTACCACCACCGCGTTCGGGAATCTGTCAATCCCGCCAAGCGCCCCGCCTTCCACCTCGTTCAGCAGCCAGTAGTCTACCAAGTCTAGCGGATATTTTTCAATCCCCGCGTCAAACGGTGATGGATTGAATGCGATTTTCATTCCCCGTTCCTTCGCGGCCTGCATCGCGTACGCTACGCAGCTTGTTTCGTTTTGCAGGACAAGTATATCATCTTTTCCGAAGCCGCTTACGGCCTTGTCTATGAACGCCTTGTCTATCTCGAAGTTTGCGCCCGGGTACAGCAGTATGCAGTTTTCGCCCTGCGCGTTTACTTGGATGATTGCGTGGCCGCTTGGGGCTGCTACTTTTTCGCAGAGCGAAATGTCCACGCCGGATTCCTGCATGATTTCAAGCAGCATACCGCCGTCGCCGCCAAGCATCGCCGCGTGGCTTACATCGCTGCCCGCGCGCGCAAGCGCTATGGACTGGTTCAGCCCCTTCCCGCCGGGGAAGATTTGCCGCCCGCCGGATTCCAAGGTTTCGCCCGCCTGCACAAAATGCGGGACACTGTACACATAATCAATATTGACCGAACCGATGTTCAAAATACGCATCATAACAAACTACTCCCCCCCTACCTTTGACTAAACCGATTATAACATCTATAATCATACCTATGTCAACTAACAACTATTACAAAGATGCGGAAACTGCGTCCGTATTAAAACTGCGCGAGCTTCAAATGGCGCTACCGCTGCTTGCAGCCGAGTTTTTCCGCGGAATAGCAGACTACACCGCCGTCCGCACAAGACTCGGCTATGCCTACGACCTGCGGATTTTTTTCACCTTCTTGTCCGAGGAGGTCGTTCATAAAAACATACGCGACTACACCACGGACGATTTATCAAAACTAACCGCGACCGATATCGAAAACTTTATGGATTATTTAACGTATTATATAAAAGAAGATGCGGTGAAGGAAAATGCCCCGCAGGGCAAATCGCGGAAACTTGCGGCGGTGCGCACCATGTTCAAGTATTTTTACGGCAAGGGAAAAATCCCCGCTAACCCTGCCGAGCTTGTCGGCTTCCCGCGCCTCCGCGAAAAAGCCATCACGACCCTGGAGCCAAGCGAAGTAGCAAAACTGCTCGACACAGTAGAAAGCGGCGAAAAGCTGACCGCCAAGCAGCAGCAGTACCATCAGCTGACCAAAACCCGCGATGTAGCGCTAATCACACTGCTTCTGGGCACGGGGATGCGCGTTTCGGAATGCGTGGGCATCAATATATCAGACCTCGACTTCGAAACATACGGCGTTAAAGTAACCAGAAAGGGCGGTGATGAAGTCGTCCTGTACTTCGGAGATGAGGTAGCGGAAGCGTTAACGGACTACATGCTTCTGCGCGGGGAGTCAGAAACGAAAGACGGGCACGAGAACGCACTGTTCCTATCCATCCAAAACCGCCGCATAACAAGCCGCGCCGTACAGAATTTAGTCAAAAAGTACTCACGCCTTGTCACCACACTAAAAAACATAAGCCCCCACAAGCTGCGCAGCACCTTCGGCACACAGCTTTATCAAGAAACCGGCGACATCTACTTAGTAGCAAACGTACTGGGGCACGCCGACGTAAACACCACACGAAAGCATTACGCAAAAATGGACGAGGGCCATCGCCGCAGAGCCGCAAAGGCGGTTAAACTGCGCCGCGATTAGAAATGGAGACAGCTTATGTATATCGAAAAACGCAGCATTCCGCTGGCAATTGTTTTTACAATCATCACCTGCGGAATCTATATGATTTACTGGGAGTACAAGATTTTGGACTCGCTTTACAAGGCAAACAACATCCCGTCAAGCGCGGGCGTGGACGTTCTTCTGTCCATACTGACCTGCGGTATCTACGGTCTTTATATGCTTTACAAAGCAGGGAAGATGGAGACTACCGCTATGCAAGTCTACGGTATGCCCGAGAAGGACGAGGCTGCGCTTTACCTGATTTTGGGTATCTTTGGGCTTGCCATTGTTTCGTTTGCTATTTTGCAGTCGAATCTGAACAACATACCGGACAATCCGTATGACCCGCGCAGTAATTAAAGTTTATCTTGTACTTGCGGTAATCGGAGGGGCGGCGGTTCTTGCGTCCTTTCTTGGTATCAGTCTTTGCGTATTTTATAATGTCCTCGGCATCCCGTGCCCTGCCTGCGGGATGTCTAGGGCGTTTATCGCTTTGCCGGATGTTCGGCGGGCTTTTGCTTATCATCCGCTCTTTTTTACGGTGCCGTTTGTTCCGCTTCTTGCGGCGGCGAAGACACCTTGGCAAAACCGCATCTCGGTTTTGCTCATTATATTGTTCTTGGCAGTTTGGATAGGGAGGAATCTTACGCTATGGCCGGACATTCTAAGTTCGCTAATATAAAGCACAGGAAAGAGAAGAACGACGCGGCGCGCGGGCGTGTCTTTACGCGGCTCGGGCGCGAAATAGCGGTCGCGGTAAAAAGCGGCGGCGCAGACCCATCGGCAAACAGCCGCCTGAAGGACGTAATCGCGAAAGCAAAAGCCGAAAACATGCCGAACGACACCATAGACCGCAGCATAAAAAAAGCGGCAGGCGACCTAAATGCCGTAAACTTCGAAGCAATCACATACGAGGGCTACGGCCCAAAGGGTGTCGCGGTTATCGTAAAAGGCTTGACGGACAACCGCAACCGCGCGGCAGCGAACGTGCGCAACGCATTCACAAAAGGCGGCGGCAACATGGGGACAAGCGGCTGTGTAGCCTTCATGTTCGACCAAAAGGGTCTGATAATGGTGGAAAAAGACGCGGCGGAAGAAGATGAGCTTATGCTTTTAGTGAGCGACGCTGGCGCGGACGATTTTACCACGCAGGAAGAAGGGTTTGAAATCCTGACGGCACCCGAGGCTTTTTCCGAAGTGCGCGAGGCGGTAGAGGCCGCGGGCGTTACGATGGTATCGGCGGAAATCACGATGCTTCCGCAGAACATCACCACCCTGACCGACCCGGAAGATATCAAAAAAATGACCAAGCTTTTGGACTTGCTGGACGATGAGGACGATGTGCAGGACGTTTATCATAACGGCGAGTGGTGAGAAGCGCGTTAACGGAATTGCCTAGCAGTAAAAAAAACGAAATCAGATTCAACCATACAACCAAAATAAAAATCCCCGCGATACTGCCATATATCACCGAAATATTGCTGTATCGGCTGATGAAAATACCGAATATCTCCGACGAAACCGCCCAAAGCACAACCGTCACACACGCACCCGGCAGAAGTGCCGCGCCGTTTTCGCGGCGGGAGCAGGCCAGACGGTACATTCCCGCGGTCACACCGATAAGCAGCGCTACGGACAGGACAGCCGAAACAACCCCATGGCTAAACAGCCACACCGCAAGCATCACAACTATCGAAAACGTAAAAATTGCCATCAGCCCCGCACACAGGAAGGTTTTTTTCAGCCAGCTGCGCTCGTCTCTGTAGCCGTGCGCCTTGTTTACACCGCGGATAATCGCACGGAAGCCGTTCGAGGCGCTGTAGATGCTTACCAGCAAACTGGCAGACATCAGCCCCATAGGCGGGCGCGCTTGCAGTTCCGCAACGAAATTTACGGCGACCGCAGCGATATCCGCAGGCAGAGCCTCGAATAGTTCTGCTATAAAATGGAAATCCTCTAAGTCAAGGAATCCCAAGAGCGACACCAAGAAAATGATGAACGGAAAAAACGAAAGCAGAATTTTATAGGCAAGCTCGTTTGAAAGGGCGAACAGGTCGTCATCAAGAGCCTTACGCCCAAGCTGAGCCGCGAAAATAGTTATTTTAGCCAACATATATGATATAATTCCACAAACAGCCGGAAAGGATGCATGAAAATGATTGCGCAGAATAAAAAAGCTTACTTCGATTATTTTATTGAAGAAACCTTCCAAGCGGGAATCTCGCTGTTTGGGACAGAAGTAAAATCCATGCGTGCCGGACGCTGCAATTTGAAGGAAAGTTACGTAATTTTCGAAGGCGGCGAGGCATTTATCAGCGGAATGCATATCAGCCCGTACGACCACGGAAATGTGCATAACCGCGACCCCGTGCGGCGGCGGCGTTTGCTGCTGCATAAAGCGGAAATTAATAAGCTGCGCGGTGCGGTTACGAAGGATGGTTATACGGTGGTTCCTGTTAAGGTTTATCTGCATCGGGGACTGGTGAAAATCGATATCGCACTGGCGCGAGGGAAAAAACAATACGATAAGCGTGACGTATTAGCAAAAAAAGCGCAACGCCGCGAAGCGGAAAAAGATTTCAAAATAAGAAACCTTTAAGGTAGCTTTTTGGGCTTCGCCCAAAGAAGGTAGCTTTTTGGGCTTCGCCCAAAACCGGAAAAATTATTTCATCCTTAAAGCCGGATGAAATAATTTTTCCTAGCTAATTGCAAATATTTCCCGCTTGCTGTATCATCAATAGGATAAGGTTGTAGAGTAGAAGGGACTAGTAAAAAATGGCTGATATAGGAATCGACTTAGGCACGGCATCCGTGCTGGTTTATATAAAAGGACAAGGCACTGTCTTGCAGGAACCGTCCGTTGTTGCAATCGACAAGAACACCGATACAATACTCGCAGTAGGCGAAGAAGCACGCAGTATGCTTGGGCGTACACCGGGAAATATCGTAGCAATCCGCCCGCTGCGCCAAGGCGTTATTTCAGACTACGCCATCACCGAAAAAATGCTCAAATATTTCATTAAAAAAGCGGTTGGCCGCACGCTTATGCGCAAGCCGCGCATAGCAGTATGCGTACCATCAAGCGTAACTGAGGTAGAACGCCGCGCGGTAGAAGAAGCAACCCGCCAAGCAGGCGCGCGTCAGGTTTTCATAATCGAAGAACCAATCGCGGCGGCAATAGGCGCGGGCATTGACATAGCAAGAGCCTGCGGCAGCATGATAGTAGACATAGGCGGCGGCACAACAGACGTAGCCGTTATCTCGCTGGGCGGCACGGTAGTAAGCACCTCGCTTAAAGTAGCCGGCGATAACTTTGATGAAGCGATAGTAAGGTTCATGCGGAAAAAGCACAACGTACTGATAGGCGAACGTACCGCGGAAGAACTGAAAATAAACGTAGGCACAGCTCACGGACGAACGGTTTCCGCAAGCATGGACGTCCGCGGAAGAAACCTAATCACAGGGCTGCCCAAAACCATAAACGTAACCTCTGACGAGATGCAGGACGCGCTCTCCGAGCCTGTCACCAACATCATCGAGTCGGTTTACATGGTGCTTGAAAAAACACCGCCGGAACTTGCAAGCGATATCGCTGACAGGGGTATCGTTATGACCGGCGGCGGCTCGCTGCTTTACGGCTTGGATAAACTTCTGAAGGAAAAGACCGGGATTAATACGATTGTAGCGGAAGACGCTGTTACTTGCGTTGCGATTGGTACGGGTAAGTATATTGAGTATGTTTCTATGGGTAAAGTTAATCCGCGTGACGCGTTTGGCGGCGGCGTCGGGGGTATGCGGGAGTATTAGTATTAAGGGGGTGTTTAACGCCCCCTTAGTATAACCTCCGCAATCTGCACAGCGTTGGTCGCCGCGCCCTTCCTTACATTATCTGCGACTACCCACATATTTAAGCTGTTATCCTCACTGAAATCCCTTCGGATTCTGCCGACGTATACCATATCGGTTCCGGCAGTCTCCTTTGGTGTGGGATAACCGTCTACTGCGATTTCGTCGTTCACAACGATTCCGGGCGCATCGCCCAGTATCCTCCAGATATCTGATAATTCAAAATCATTTTCGAACGTGACGTTAACCGACTCGCTGTGTCCGACCGCCACGGGTACGCGTACGGCTGTTGCCGTTACCCGTATGTCCGGCGCTTTCAGGATTTTTTGCGTTTCGTTGACTAGCTTCATTTCCTCGAGCGTATACCCGTCCTCGTTGAATAAGTCTATGCGCGGGATTACGTTTCCCGCTATCGGGTACGGGAACTGCCGCGGCGCTTCGCCTTTTGCCGTGCGTTCTAAGTCGGCTATGCCTGCGTTTCCTGCGCCCGATACGCTTTGGTATGTGCTGTATACTATCCTTTTGATTTTGTAGGCTTTGTGCAGCGGATTTAGGGCTACCACCGCTTGGATTGTTGAGCAGTTCGGGTTTGCTATTATGCCTGTATAGTTTTCTGGGATTTCATCGGCGTTTACTTCCGGCACAATTAGCGGGATGTCCGGCTCCATCCGCCACGCGGAGCTGTTGTCGATTACCGTGCAGCCTGCTTTAACCGCCGCGGGCGCAAACTCGCGCGAGAAATCGCCGCTTACCGCGAACAGGGCTATGTCAAGCTTATATTTTTCGAATACGTCCGGCGAGAAGGCCAGTATGCCCTCCGACGCTTCCGCGTCGAACAGGTACAGATTCCCGTATGGGAGGTTCCGCTCCTTTACTACCTTGTGCATGGTACTGCCTACCATGCCTTTTGCGCCGAATATTCCTATATTTTTCATATCTTTGCTCCTTCTTGGTAATCGAGAAATTTTTCGTGGACTGATGCCATTGCTTTGTCCTTGTGTTTTTTGCTGATAAGGACGGAGATTTTGATTTCCGATGTGGATATCATGATGATGTTTACGCCGCAGTCGTACAGGGCTTCAAACAGCATAGAGGCTACGCCGTGGTTGCCTGCCATGCCTGCGCCTACTATGGACAGCTTTGCTATGTCGTCGTCGTAGTCTATCATGTCGAAGCCTATGCTGTCGCGCTGGGCTTGCAGGATTTCTATTGCGTGGTGCAAATCGTCCCTTTGGACGGTGAAGTTTACGTCTTTAGTTGCGTTTCTTCCTATGGACTGGAGGATTAAATCTACCGAGATTTTTTCCTTTGAAAGCGAATCGAAGATTTGGTATGCCATGCCCGGGCGGTCGTCTATGCCTACTATTGCTATTCTTGCGATTTTATCGTCTAGGGCTATGCTGCTTACATATAATTTTTCCACGCCGCGTACTGCCTCCTTTATGAGTGTGCCTTCCTCGTTTGTCATGCTGGAACGGACTGTCAGGTTTACGCGGTAGCGCTTTGCCATTTCTACCGCGCGGCTGTGCAGGACTTGCATTCCCTGCGAAGCGAGTTCGAGGGCTTCATCGTAGCTTAGGGTATCGATTTTGCGTGCGGTTTTCACCACACGCGGGTCGGCTGTGAATACGCCGCTTACGTCTGAATAGATTTCGCAGGCGTCCGCACGCAGCACAGCGGCTATTGCCACGGCTGTTGTATCGGATGCGCCACGGCCTAGCGCCGTTATGTCGCCGTAGCGGTTTAGGCCTTGGAACCCTGCTACAAGTACGATATTGTTGCGGTCAAGCTCGGAAATCATTCTGCTGGTGTCTATGCGTTTGATTCGCGCGTTGCCGTAGGTGGAAGTCGCGTGTATTCCGACTTGTGCGGCCGTAAGCGAGATTGCGGGAAAGCCCAGGTTATGGATTGCTATTGCCATCAGGGCTACTGACTGTTGCTCGCCTGTTGTTACGAGCATGTCTAACTCGCGTCTGCTTGCTTTGCCGCTTAGCTCTTTTGCTTTTTCGTACAGGTCGTCTGTTGTGTCGCCTTGCGCGGATAGGATTACTACCAGTTTATTGCCCTCGCTGTAGGATTTTGTGATGCGCTTGGCAACTCGCATTATGCATTCGGCATCGGCAACGGATGTGCCGCCGTATTTTTGAACGATTAACATATATAATTCATCCCTTCGGCTCGTAAAGTGAATTAATTCGAAATCAGTCTTGTCTGTCGCGGCAAACCCGCCTGAAAGCGCTTATCTCGCGCTTTCAGGTGCCGCTCTGCCAAGACTGTTTCTCATTGAATTCACTATAGATGCGCAGACTGTTACTAGATGATATGCGAGCCAGTGTGCGATAGTTCGAGCATGATGTCACTGTTAAGATTTTTTCCGCTGACCAGTAGAACGGAATATGCGAGTTTGGGTGCTGTGCAATGTCCATTACGTCCGAAACCACTGCCGAGGCGGTAGGCATCTGCCCCGCGCCTTCGCCGTAGAACATGACGTCACCTGTGTTCTTCGTTTGGACAAGCAGGCTGTTGTACACCCCCGAAACCGAATAAAGCGGCGAGGAATGATGGACCAACATGGGCGCGGATATCGCCGTTACGCCGTCTTTCGTGATACGCGCGTCCACCATCGGTTTTATCACAAAGCCGTGTTCCCGCGCGTGGACGAGGTCTGCGCCTGTTATGTCGGAAATTCCCTCGGTGTGAATGTCTTCGAAATCCACCCGCTGACCTGTGGCAAGAGACAGCAGAATCGCAAGCTTGCGCGCGGCATCGAAGCCGCCTACGTCTGCGGTTGGGTCACTTTCCGCGTAGCCTAGCCGCTGCGCTTCTTCCAGGGCTTCGGCGTACGACTTGCCGAAACTTTGCATTTGCGTCAGCATAAAGTTCGATGTTCCGTTTAGAATCCCTGTGACGGCGAAAATCTCGTCACGCACAAGTGAATGATTGAACGGGCGGACAAGCGGAATGCCGCCGCCGACACTGGCCTCGAAAAGGAAGCTGCGCCGCATTTTTGCGGCAAGGGCAAGGAGTTCCGCTCCGTGTGCGGCTACCAGTTCCTTGTTCGAAGTGCAAACGTGCTTGCCTGCAAGCAATGCGCTCTTTACGTAGTCATAGGCGGGAGACACCCCGCCCATCGCTTCTACTATTACTTGGATATCGTCATCTTTGAGTATATCCGAAAAATCGCGTGTGTATTTGCCGCCAAGCTCGCCGGAGTAGTCTACCCTGTCCAGTACCCGCTTTACGTCTTGCGGCAGTAACTTCAAAACCCCGGAGCCAACCACGCCGTAGCCCAATATTGCGATGCATACCATAGTCTATGACCTCCAACGGTGATTGTACATTAAATGCGGCTGCTTGACAACATGTGAGAATATACGCAAAATATGAACATGTTAACCATACAAACCTCAGTAAGACACCTAGTAGAATTCATACTGCGCAGCGGAAACATAGACGCGGGCTTTTTCGTTGCCAACCGCGCGCTCGAGGGGCAGCGTGTCCATCAGCGCATCCAGAAGCTGCGCCGCGAGGAAATCCCCGTATACCAAAAAGAAGTAACCCTAACCCACACTTACGAACACAAGGGCATACGCTTCCAAATCGAAGGGCGCGCGGACGGCATGTTCACCGAGGACGGCAAGACGACGATAGAAGAAATCAAATCCACCATGCTGCCGCTTTCGCAAATCGAGGCCGACCCAAGCCACTGGCACTGGGCACAGGCCAAGTGCTACGCGTTCATATACGGCGAGGCGCACGACGAGGCGGAGATGGGCTGCTCGCTTATCTACAGCCACGTAGAGACGGGCGAGTGGACGGTTTTTACCGAGACTTTTTCCATGGACGGGCTTAGGGCCTTTGTCCTTACGCTTATCGAGCGGTACTGGGACTTTGCGAAACTGGAAGCCGACTGCGCCGACGATATCAGGGAAAGCGGCACCGCGCTGCATTTCCCGTACGAAACCTACCGCGAAGGGCAGCGCGAGCTTGCCGTCGCCGTCTACGCCGCTGTCCTTCAGGAGAAAAAACTGTTCGCCCAAGCCCCGACAGGCATAGGCAAAACCATGGCAACGCTTTTCTCCGCGGTGAAAGCCCTGGCGGAGGGGCATGGCGAGAAAATCTTCTACGCAACCTCGAAGACCGTGCAGCGGCACCTGGCCGAGACCGCGCTTTCCCACATGACCGGACAAGGCTTGAAAATCCGCGCAATCACCCTTACCGCAAAGGACAAAATCTGCCCGAACGAAACACGCAACTGCGACCCGCGCTTCTGCCGCTATGCCGACGGCCATTTTAACCGCGTAAACAAGGCCATACTGGACTGCGTGCGCAGCGAGAACATAATCACCCGCGCGGTGGTAGAGTCCTACGCCGCAAAACATCAAGTCTGCCCCGCGGAATACGCGCTGGACATTTCGATATTCTGCCAAGTAATAATCTGCGACTACAATCACATTTACGACCCAAAGGCGAGGTTGAAGCGCTTCTTCGCGGACAATGCAAGCGGCGGCTACATTATCCTGCTTGACGAAGCGCATAATCTCGTAGACCGCGCCCGCGAAATGTTTTCCGCGGGGCTGCACCGCAAACCCTTCGCGGAGCTGCGGAAATCGCTCGGACGCAAACATCCGCTGCGCAAAAGCCTGGGCGAAATCGCAAGCGCCCTCCGCGAACACCGTGAAGACGACCTGCCGGCAAGCTTACAGGCCTACGCCGCCGCCTGCGAGCTGCATTTCAAAGACAACCCGCAGGCGGACGAGGATATTCTTACAATGTACTTCGCCGCGCTTGACTATCTGCGGGTCGCCGACCTGTTCGACGAGCGTTACGTAATCTACAAGGAGCCTGACTACATCAGGCAGTTTTGCATAGACCCCGCGCATCTGCTGGAAAAGGAGCAGAAGAAGGCGCGCGCGAGTATTTTTTTCTCCGCGACGCTTACGCCGCTTCCGTATTTTCAGGGGATACTGGGCGGTTCTTCGGCGGGGGATGACTTCACGCTGCGCTTGCACTCGCCCTTCCCGCGCGGGAATTTGTGCGTTATTGCCGAGGTTCGTATTTCGACTAAGTACAGGCAGCGCGAGGCGAGTTTGGACGCGGTGGCCGACAGCCTGTACAGCATGGTAAGCGCCAAACAGGGGAACTACATGGCGTTTTTTCCTTCGTACGCGTATTTGAGCCAAGTCTACGAACGGTTTGAGGGGAAATATGAAGGGGCTGTTACACTGCTGCGCCAGGAACAGGGCGCCGGGAACGAGCAGGAGTTTCTCGCTAACTTCGAAGAAGACGGCGGGCGGACGCTGCTTGGGTTTGTTGTGCTTGGCGGGGCTTTTTCGGAGGGGATTGACTTGAAGGGCGAGCGCTTGATTGGCGCTGCGGTAGTTGGGGTTGGGATGCCGCTTATTTCCGAGGAGCGCGGGCTGATTGCTGCGCATTTTTCGAAGGACGGGAAGCGCGGGTTTGATTATGCTTATGTTTATCCGGGGATGAATAAGGTTTTGCAGGCCGCGGGGCGGGTGATTCGCGGTGAGGGGGATAGGGGGGTTGTGCTGTTGATTGATAGCAGGTATGCGCAAGGGGAGTATGCGGGGTTGTTTCCGTGGGAGTGGCGGGGG
>Ga0209755_10002120_pt1 | contig 28008 bp, 26 predicted proteins | sample TergutCo191P1_FD_187301 | JGI IMG/M metagenome (GOLD analysis project Ga0209755, IMG submission 187301) | Cornitermes sp. P1 segment gut microbial communities from Petit-Saut dam, French Guiana - Co191P1 (SPAdes) (version 2) | ecosystem: Host-associated > Arthropoda: Insects > Digestive system...
CCAAAGGTGGTGGCTTTTACGCCGATTTTATGGCTACGCCACCGCAATTTTTGAAGATATTAATTTCAGGCATAGCCAAAAGTACATTACCACCTGCAAAGCAGGTGGTTTTCTATGTTTCAATAAAACCGCTTCATTTCGCTGTCAGCTCTTCAAATAATTTACGGCGGGACTTTGCCCACTTTGAATCTCATTATAAATACCCGAATTTATAATACGGTATTACTAGCATTACAACTTAGTATAACTTTCTTGTCTATATTTGATAAAAGAAAAACTTAAAATTATCAATATGAAAGAGTACGTCAAGGACATGGTATCGGGAATCATGCGCATATAAACATCCGCCCAATCCTTCAGGTTTCAGTATCTTCTAATTGATTAAGGGGTGATAATTTTTGAATTTAACCACGAAGGCGCATCGAACCTTCAGATTGCGGAGCTGAATGGCGCACGTTCGAATCGCGTCAGCAACAAAATAAGAGGAAAGCTACCCAAAAATAATGGGTTTGTGCTATAATTTTAGTTATGGAATACAGAGAAGAGTTAAACATTCCAAATATTATTTGCCCCCCGACCGAAGCAATATCAGGGAGATATACTGTTTATCGGCTTGTAGATAGTATTCCGATAAAAGTTGAGGATATATGGTCATATCGCGCTCTGTATCCTGCAAAAGTATTCAAAGATGAATGTATAGCAAGGGCATGTTCGGTATTTACCGACAGCAGAGAGCTAAAAGAGCTGCAGAAAATACCGAATTTTAAGAAGAAAAAAATGGTCGTTATTGATATTGCGGAGAAGGATGGTGTTTTACTAAAAACTCCAAGCAAAGCCCATAAGTCTCATATTTCTTGGTGGGTCTCCAAAGAATTCAATTTAACATCGGTTAAGGAAGCCAGTTAATGAAAATAAAAACAAAAAATATTTATGTGTATTACGACTACCCTATAATCTTTTCCGCAGCCAATGAAAGCGGCAGTATTTTTATCTGCCTCTTTACGGATGAGGAAGGCTCCCGCTTAAGGTACATTTGCAGAGAAATTTCCGCTTCCATTCTCGTGGATTTAGAAAACAATCAAAAGGATATAAGATCAATTTTTGAAAGCCCCGGAAAACTGTATAATATTTCTCTTAATGCTCAATCAGAAGAGCCGCTTGAAGCGATTGAATCAACCGAAGACATTACTTCTTTCCTTCCTGAAAAAGATTTCTTTATTGGAAGTCAAGAAAGCAGAACTCATCAAAAAATTAAACTATATCAGGACGGACTTCTTGAAGGTGAAATGAGAGGAATACAAAAAACAGCCAAAAACGCTCTGGCAAAAGGAATTGCAATAGACTTGATACATGATATAACCGGACTCGAGATTGAAGCAATAGAACAGCTTGCCGTATCGTAACCCGACATCCAAGGTGAAATTTTTTATATGGTAAGGAATTATAGATGCGAACTTATTTTTACCTTTGGTTTCTTCGTTAGGAATAAAACCGCTTCATTTCGCTGTCAGCTCTTCAAATAATTTACGGCGGGACTTTGCCCACTTTTAATCTCCTTATAAACACCCGAATTTATAATACGGTATTACTAGCATTACAACTTAGTATAACTTTCTTGTCTATATTTGATAAAAGAATAACTTAAAATTATCAATATGAAAGAAAAGTATGAGAGAATTCGTGTTATTCTCGCTCAAAATATTAAAAAACGAAGGGAAAGTTTGGGGCTTTCGCAGGAAAAATTAGCCGAAGCCTCTGAACTGTCCGTTCAGGCGATAAATACCATCGAAGGCTGCAGGATGTGGATAAGCGATAAATCAATTACACGTATTGCCAAAGCGCTGAATGTGGAAATTTTTCAGTTATTTGTCCCTTACCATGCCATTAAAAAGGAAATAACTTCCGCTTCGACATCGGCGTTAGTTGATTTGCGTTTAAATATTTTAAATGATGCTAAAACATTTTGTACTAATATTGATTCGCGTATTAAAGATGCCCTGAAGAATACCCTTGAAATTGAAAATGAAGCGGAAAAAAAGAACACTATAAGTAAAAAACGTAGCAGATAGAGTCTAAGGTTTTCCGTCAACAGTCAATTTAAACAGCGCATATACGCCAGGTTGAAATCTTCAGCGTCAATTTGATATAATTATTCAGGAGAAAAAATGATAATTGCATTAAAGCCCGGCGTAAACGCGGAAGAATTAAAGAAGCTCATTTCTGATTTGGAAAACCTCGGCGTAAAGGTTGATGCCTCGCAAGGCTCTTCTCAGATTGTACTGGGTCTTGTCGGTGACACTACGGTAATAAATGACGAAGCATTAAGAGCCAACCATCTTGTGGAAAGGGTTATTCGGGTACAGGAGCCGTACAAACGGGCAAACCGGTTGTTTCATCCCCTTGATACTGTGCTGGAATTTAAAAACGCCGGAACATCCGGCAGCGGGAAAAACGTAAAACTCGGCGGTTCTTCGTTTGCCGTGATTGCGGGACCATGCTCGGTTGAAAGCCGCGAGCAGCTTGTATCAGTCGCGGATGCGGTCAAAAAATCAGGAGCGGCTCTTTTGCGCGGCGGCGCATTCAAACCGCGTACCAGCCCGTACAGTTTTCAGGGAATGGGATGTACAGGCATCGATCTTTTGCTGGAAGCGAAAAAAGAAACAGGGCTTCCAATCGTCACAGAGTTAATGGAAATAAACCAGCTTGAATTGTTTGAAAATGTCGACATGATTCAGGTGGGCGCACGGAATATGCAGAACTTTAATCTTTTAAAAGAGCTTGGCAGAAGCAGAAAGCCGATTCTTCTTAAGCGCGGTATGGCATCAACTATGACAGAACTTTTAATGGCGGCGGAATATGTCATGGCGGGCGGAAATACGCAAATCGTTTTATGCGAGCGGGGCATTCGCAGTTTTGACAACTTTACACGTAACGTTCTTGACCTCGCTGTTGTTCCGGCGTTAAAGAAAAAAACACATCTTCCCGTTATCGTAGATCCAAGCCACGCGACAGGCTTGTCATGGATGGTTCCTTCCATGTCAAAAGCGGCAATCGCCGCGGGAGCTGACGGGATCATTGTCGAAGTGCACAACGACCCGGAACACGCTCTCTGTGACGGAGAGCAGTCTCTGATGCCCGAGCAATTTGACAAGCTTATGGATACGCTTCGCAAGTACGCAGCAATTGAAGGAAAGGAGATATAATTGCGTTCTTTAAAGGAATGCACCGTCGGCATTGCCGGTCTTGGTTTGATGGGCGGAGCGATTGCAAAAGCGCTGAGGGAAAAGTGCGGCGTTACAAAAGAACGTCTCTTTGCCTGCGATAAAGACATCGAATCCTTAAACGCGGCGCTGAGCGAAGGGCTTATCGGCAAAAGTTTTGACACGTCAAACGCCGGAGATATGCTCTCGTTATGCGACATTGTTATCCTCTGCCTAACCCCTTCTGCAATACTTTGCTTTCTTGAACAATGGAAAAATTGTTTTAAAAACGGCTGCCTTATTACCGATATAGCGGGAACCAAAGAGAATATTGCCCTGGCAGCGGAAAAATTTCTCGAACACAGAAAAGGCGGTTGTATTGATTTTATTCCAGGCCACCCGATGGCGGGCGCGGAAAAAAGCGGCTTTAACAATTCAGCGCTTTGTAATTTTAACGGGAAAAATTATATTCTAACTCCCATTCCGCGCAACAAGCCTGAAAACCTTGAGTTTCTGAAAAATTTAATCACGCGCATGGGGTTTTCGCGAATTACGCAGGTAACGCCTTCGGAGCATGATCGAAAAATCGCTTTTACAAGCCAGCTTTGCCATGTAATCGCCTGCGCATTAATTGATTGCGAAAGTGACACTGAAATTACCCGTTTCGGCGGCGGCAGTTTTGAAGATTTAACGCGGATTGCCATGCTGAACGCTCCTATGTGGACGGAATTATTTCTGCAAAACCGCTCTGCCCTTCTTGATCGAATAAACATATTTGAGCAAAGCCTTGACGAAATAAAAAAAATGATAACAAACCGGGAAACATCGTTATTGGAAGAAAAATTAAGTTCTATCAGAGATCGCCGGATTTCAATGAGCAGCATAAAGTAAATATCAATTATTTACAATCGCGTCAACAATTTCATCAATTTCGGAAAATTCACTGTGCAATAAACACACTGTAATATCGTTTAACGCTTGAGCAATTTTCTCAGGCCATATTATTTTTTCTAAAATTTCCAGCGCCGCTTTAGCTGTTCTTTTATCAAACCCGGCGCAGGCTGTTTTTATTTCAATTAGTTTTTTATGCAAAAGTGATTTATTTTCATCGGTTAATTCCCCGCTTTCAGCAAAGTCATCGGAATGTTCCATGTATTTAAAATTTTCAACAAGGGATTTCAGCGCGTTAATAAATGTAGGCGTTGCGCTTTTAAGAAGCCGGTAATCATGCTGGCGGGCGTTTTGTTCAATTTTAAAAGCAATTTCCGAAAGATCTTTTTCGCCGATATTGGCAAGCGCGCTTTTTATTCCGTGAACAGCGGTGATATACTGCTCAATGCCCTCATCATCAATGTTGACTTTTTCCATCACTCTTATGGCATTCTCCGCGTCACGCACAAAAAAGTCCATTATTTTAAACGCTCTTGTTTCTTCGGAACCCCATAACTGCCTTTGGAGAATTGATCTCTCGGAAACGGGAACTTTCCTCGCCGCTTCCACAACTTCGGGCGGTTTTTTATTTTTGATAAATTCCAGCAGAACAAAATTTAATTCGCGGGAATCAATCGGTTTGGAAAGAAAAGCGTTAAAACCGCTTTGCAGAAACATTTTTGCTCTGCCAATCAGGGCATTTGCGGTCAGCGCGACAATAGGCAGAGTATATCCCATTTCGCGGATAAGCCTTACAGTTTCAATGCCGTCCATTTTCGGCATCATATGATCCATAAAAATAATGTCGTATTCGTTTCCGTTTTTTATTTTTTCTAATGCGATATACCCGCTTGTCGCGGTGTCAACTTTTAACCCGTACGGAAGCATCATTCCTCTTGCTACATAAATATTCGATTCAACATCATCAACAACAAGCACGCTTCCGTAAGGCATATATTCACGGATAAACTGAACTTTTTTTAATATTGTAGTGTTATGGAAACTGAAATTCTTCAGCCTATTAATTAACTCATCAGAACAAACATCAGTCCCGTGTTTTTTCTGCGGAATACTTACGGTAAAAACAGAACCGACACCGGGAGTGCTTTCAATATCAATAGAGCCTTTCATTAAATCAATAAGACGTTTTGTGATACTCATACCCAAACCGGCGCCGACTGTTGTACGATTCGTTTCCAGATTAAAACGGGTATACTCATCAAAAACTCTTGTAAGCTGCTCTTTTGTCATGCCCTGCCCGGTATCTTTCACTTTAAAAATAAGAAGCGTATCATCAGAACGCTGCTTAAGCTCGGCATTACCTTCTTCGACGGTTATAATAAATTCAATTTTTCCCTTTTCAGTATATTTAAAAGCGTTGGAAAGAATATTATTTAAAATTTGTTTTATTCGAAGCACATCTCCGATTAATTCATAGGGAGTATTTTTTTCCATGCGAAGAATAAACTCAATCGGTTTGCTTTCGTAGCGCAGATGATTTAACTGCACAGTATCATTTATCAAGCTTGGAATATCGTAAATTACAGGGATAAGCTCCAGCTTGCCGGATTCAATTTTTGAAAGATCAAGAATGTCATTTATGATGTTAAGCAGCAAATCGCCTGACTCATAAATTTTCTCAAAACTTTCGGTTACTTCGGGAGCTAACATTTCATTTTGAAGCTGGATTTCAGCAATGCCCAGAATAGCATTCATAGGAGTGCGAATTTCATGGCTCATATGAGAGAGGAAAATACTTTTTGAACGATTGCTCTGCTCCGCCTGTTCTTTTGCGATTTTAAGCTGAGACGTCATTTCATTGCGTATAACAGCATTTAATAACATTCTGCTGCCGGAGCGCAGAATTAATATCTCGCTGTCAGAAAAAATCCTTTCTTTGCTGCAATGATCAAAACCAACATAACCATATAAATTATTTTGAATAAAAACAGGAACAACAAGAAGAGATTTAATATTTCTCTGCTCAAGCGCATCCCTGTCAACCGGCGGCATATCGCGGACTAACGCGTTAAGGCAATTTCCCCTGGTAAAAGTTTCACCCCACGCGGGATGTTCGTCAAAATAAGTATCAGGCGCAAGAGTGCCGTTTCTTGGCTGCGTCCTGAAGATACCTCTTTCTAATTCAAAAAACAATACAAAATGCACTCTGTCCTTATCGTGCGAATTTATCCATATACATATACGGTCAACGCCGACAGCTTCCGCCATTACGCCCATTGCTTCATGTATTGTTTCTTCAAACTGACTGAAATCACCGGAGTGATGATCTTGAATGTGTTCCGGCTCCAACAAAATAGAAGAAAATTTATTATTTGAATTGAGAAGCGTATTCTGCCGGTTAATCTTCGCAATCATCTTTCTGTTTTTTAAAAGAAGACGAATTAAAATGATCAATAACGACGCAAGAATTGCCGTAGAAATTGACATATACAGCAAAGTATTTGTGGCTATTTTTTTTGTATAATCATATACGCGGTTTGTCCATTGAGCGACGATTTTTTCAACATTAATCCTGTTTACCGCCTTCTCAATAATCGCGCAGAGAATTTCTTCGTTTTTATTAAAACCGAAAAACGATTTTTCTTTTATCGTATTAATTAATATATTTATTTTAAAACCGGTTTTCTCCCTGAAGTGAGTCTGATAAAGCAGCATATAATCAGTAGTCAGAAAAAGATCGATTTTTCCCTTTTCAAGAGCGTCAAGCGCCTCATTTCTGGTATGGAATTCTATGTAACCGCTGCTTCCCGGAATCAGCAGCTCATACATTTCAGCAGGCGCGGTCCCTTTGACAGCGCCGACCCTCGCTCCCGGTACCTGATAAATTTTTAAATCAGGATATTCCATTTTGGAAAGAAGGGCGAAATTTGAAATATAATAAGGAGCCCTTGAAAAAAGGAACTGTTTCGCGCGCGCTTCGGTATAAATCAGCTCCGCGTCAAACGCCGCTTTTCCTGATTGAACAATTTCCAGAATTTCGGCGACTGTAGTATTTTTATTTGTTATTGTTTCAAACTCAATACCTGTCAGGCGGGATACTTCATTAATAATATCTATAGCGATGCCGTGAAAATCTCTTACCTTTTTATCGTAAAAACAGAGCGGATAATTATCAGGCTCCGTCGTTATAGGAACTTTTTTTCCTTTTTCTTTCAAGCCGGCAATGTATTCTTTTTCTTCATTTGTAAGAGACCACTCAAACATAAACTTTGCGTATTCATTTTCGCCTCTGGTGTAAAATCTGTGGATGGTTTCAAGTCCGCCCGAAATGATAAATTTATCAAACGCTTTAATAACAACCTCAAGTTCCGGATTCGCTGAGGAAAATGAAATAGGGGTGTAAACAAGAGGAAGAATATTTAAGCCGATTATATTTCCGTAAAGGCTGAATTCATAATCAACGGGTCCGTCAACAATAACCGCGTCAATTTCTCTTGCCTGAAGCATCTGCGCGGACTGAGGCACGTCATCAATCATTACCGTTTGAAAAACCAATTCGGGGTATGATTTTTTTACAGACTGCTCTGTTATAGTCCCGTTAAAAAAGCCGACTTTTAAATTGTTCAGGCCATCGGCGGTTTTAATTTCATGATTGTCATCATTAACAAATACCAGCAATGCCCGTTCAGCTATCGGAGAAGTCATAAAATATTTTTGTTTTCTTTCCGCTGTCGGAGTCAGCTCTATCATAAAATCAATATCATAATTTTCAAATCTGTGAAGAGCGTCATCCCAGTGAAAAACTTTCGTTGTAAACGGCATATCAAACAGACCGGACAAGTATTCGGTAAGTAAAAAGGAAAATCCGCTGTATGATCCGCCGGGCTGCATATAAGTCTCTGAGGACAATGTCGCCCCGAGAGTAAAATTCTGCCGTGATGTTTTTAATTTTTTTATAGCGGCGATTTCATCATCAGTAATGCCGGGAATATCAACAAATGACTTTATATCAAAATTCTGCCTGTTACTGTCACAGCCGGAAAAAATTACCAGAAAACAACAAAGCGCAATTTTCAATATACGACTAAGCATCAATTACTTCCCCGTCCACCATTAAAAAACGCCTGAAACTTAGCGTTACTGAAAAAATAATCCGTTATCTGCTAACTTTAGGTTTCCTTTTATCTATTGATTCTCACGATTGATTCTCATTCATCTCCGCTTCACCCGGCGGGAATAGATATAAATCAGGTAGTCTAAAAGTACGGTTTAACGCGTAAGACTGCGGGTTATGAAACTTGCTGGTTGCCGACAGCGTGAAGAAGTGGCTCAGCGGCTCATAATCAGGAGAAGAAACTCTTAAGGAAAATTTAAACTCTTTCGTAATTTCAGGCGACGCGGCTGTTATCGGAGACGGCCAGAAACTGAATGTTCCGGGCGTACTTGAAACCATAGTGAAAGGATTCTGCCAATTATTATTTCTCATCGGGATGAGCTCGCCTTCGTAGTAGAGAGCGACATCAATTCCGACAACAGGCTCAAAGCTGATACCATTAAACAGCCGTCCTGAAATTGTCGGGATGTCGAACATCGGATGATGAATTTTTATCGGAGCGGTGGAAGTGCCGTCGTGAGGAGCTGTCGGGCGGAGATTGTGATTAACAAGGCGAAGCCCTTTGTAAATAAGCGTCGTTATATCCGCTTCGATCTGCTGGCGCTTTATCGCGTGCTGTTCAACTCTGGTGAATCCGCGGTTAGACACAATATAATTCGGATCAATGCGGTTGAGGGTAAAACAGATCGTATCCACCCTGCATTGATAACACAGGCAAAAATTCTCCGGATTGCCGTTGTTGTGTATTTCATCGAATATAGACTGAACCATTTCGAAAACTACATCCTCATTCGTGTTGTGAATGTCCATTTAATCCCCCTAAAATCCCTTTGTTTGCATTACATCGTACATTATATCATACAAGTGAAGAAAAGTCTTTAATCTTTCTTTAAATTTTTGATTAATGTATATTCTAATAGTATACAAGGTTTGAATGAATGCTTCAACTATTTCCGTCTTAAACGCGCTGGAACTTTCGCTAAAATTACTCCCTTCATCGGAGACAAAAAGCCCTGTTTCAAATGAGACAGGCTCGGGAATATCGATAATTAGGTCTTCCCCGCTGATTTCAAGCCCTTCACGGCATAAACGCTCGGCAAGCCGGTTTTCGAGCTGAGATCGTTTATTAATCTCTTTTAAAACAGTCAAATTTACGTTTTTATAGGAATATTCAGCCGCTGTAACGTAAATTTTTCCATCACGAACGGCTTCAATTAGGGTATTATCTGCTTTTTTGCCATTATTTTGTTCGGATTTAACAATAAGCAGATTGAAGAGGCTCGTATCATCAAGATTATAGAGACTTTCTCCTGTGAAAAGACCGGAATGAAGGCCGTTTATCAAAATTTTCTTCACCATTGCCGTAGCAGCCCGTACCTGACGATGCCAATAAACTGTTCTATACATCATATATTTGGAAAAAAGCAGCGCTTCCACGTTCGGAATCAACCTTGAATCAATATCCGCTCCTCTTTCTTTTTCCGGGTAAATCCTTGAAAGAATGAAATCTACATCCTGCGCTCCGTAGGGAACGCCGCAATACCGGGCATCACGGTTAAGATAATCGAGTTTATCAGGGTCAAGAGCGCCTGAAAGGAGTTTCCGGTAAAAAAATAATTCCGTGCAGCTATCCCCTGCTCCGCCTGCCGTCATTTCTTTGTCAATAATAGCCGCTGTCAGCGCAGGATCGGCGCCTGCCGCTCCCACAAGGGACTTCATCGGCTCTTTTAGGATAATTTCCCCCGTTAAAGCTTCGTGGGAAGTTAGGGACAGCTCTTTTAAAGAGTGAGTGTAAGGAAAATGGCCGAGGTCGTGAAGCAGACAGGCAGCGAGAAAAGAGTTAACCCCCTCATGGGTAAGCCAAAGATCAGCGCCTCTTTCGGCAAGGTTCTGCAAAAGCCGCCTGCCGATATGATAAACACCGATGGAATGGCTGGCGCGTGTATGCGTAGCGCCGGGATAAACCAGATAAACAGGTCCCAACTGCATAATTTTATTCAGCCTTAAAAATGGTTTTGATTCCGTGAGCCCTGCAAATCCTTTGGTCATGTAAATGTGTCCCCATAAAACATCCCTTACAGGGTGGGTATATCCTTTAATCAACGATGCTTCTATCGATTTTTTCATGCACGAGAATTATAGATTAAACTTGATTTATTTGCTAGAATGTATTTGAATTTAGGTGTATATGCGAATTGCGATAATTACATTCATTTTGATATTTTTTACGGCATTTTTAAACATCAAAATTGCCGAATCTCAGGAAACTGCCGCCGAGCAGCCCCCACCGGCAGCGCCTGCCCCCGAGCGGCAACCACCGGCAACGCCTGCCCCCGAACGGCAACCACCGGCAACGCCTGCTGCCGAGCAGCAACCCTCGGCAACGCCTGCTGCCGAACCCGCACCGGAAGAGACTCCCGCGCTGAACATTCCCTCAAAAGGTTCAATACCCGAAATTTTATGGCGGCCGACAAGAGGGGAAATGCCCCGTTACCCGATAGATACGGTTATCGGAGAATTAGGCAAAGGGAAAGCTTCGGATGCCGCGTATAATTTTGCCGTCTCAATCTGCGCAGGGCTTTTGTCAGGAGACGCGAAGCATGCATCGCTGACGACACTTAACGCCGCATCGCGGGAAAGCTTTCTGTCTACAATTGAAATTATCGGTCCTGTAGGATACAGGATTGGAAGCGGAAGGGAAGAGGCGGACGGAGCCGTCTCATTCCTTGTCAGATTTCTTGGAAGGGAACACGGAATATCGGGAGAACTGTATGTCCGATTCAAAACGCGGGTAAACCAGGAAACCGGAAAAACAACCGGCACTTGGATATTTGAAGAACTGCTTCTTGACGAAGTAAAAGATCGGGTAAAAGAACAGCAGGATTCAATTTACAGATATGATTTTAACCCGTATGAAAGATTTTTTTAAGGATTGATATGGCGACACCGGTCGGACGAATAGAAAAAGAATTTCTTTTAAACGCAATGTATGAAGAAAAACTTCCGGTAATGTACGTAAAAGAAAGAAACGAATATGTTTTTACCCTTACGCAGCAAGCAGGCGAAGAATTAGTTTTTAATTTCAATAAGAATCCGGGAAAACTAAAAGTCCGCACAAAACTGCCGTTAATTTTTAATTACCGCAGGCAGACGATAGATTTTCACGCTGAAATATTGGCTCTGAAAGACGATGTCATCATCTGTAAAACCCCGGATATTTTTTATAAAAACCTCGATAGAAATTATCTCAGAGTCGACACACCTTCGGATTTAAAAATTCTTTTTACATTCCGCGGAGAGCGTTATAATCTGACTTTCCCTAAAGTTACCGAATACGAAGCAATTTCTTTGGACGAAATAGGAATTAATACGGATACGGACAGCCTTTCAGAAATAATAAAACAGATAACAACCTCGCTGAAAAATTTCTCGGACGGCTACAAGATAATCAACTTTAAAGAAAAAAAACCTGAAACAATCGAAGAGCGAATCGTTTCTGAAACAGGCAAAACACTTTTTATCCCTTCAACGCAGGGTTTAATGCCGAAAACAGACCCGTATCCGAAAAAACGGATTATAACCGAAGATATGTTCAAACGCTATCTGGAAACAACCGGAGTAAGCACCGCGCATCTTGATGACGCATACACCCGCTTTATCAGAAAAAAAACCGATGAAGGCATACTCTCTGACGCGTGGATTCCGATTTTATTTCAAGAATATGTGATCGGCTACATCCATATCTGGATAGTAAAAAAGGACAGTCTCATGATTGATTTCAGCGTTTTGGATAATGTATACCAGCTCGCCAAAGTTCTCGCCTATTCCCTGAAAGAAAACGGCTACTTCGATCACGGCAGAATGACAAACGAAGCTTTTGAAGGTAAAGTCCTTGATATGAGCGCGTCCGGCCTCCTATTCTCATTCCCTTTGGGTACTGCCCTGCTTTCGACACTCTTACTCGATTCAGAACTGACTGTAACAATTGAAGCGCCTTACCGCACGATCAGCGTAGTCGCGAAAATCGTACGCAAATTCAAGGACAAGACAACCAGCTACATCGGCTGCCGTTTCATGAACATCGCCCCGGAAGACACCCGCTTTCTTTTCGAGCATTTATACGGCAGGCAAATCGACGCGGAAGATACTGCATTCCTTGCAGGACAGGTTTGAGAAAACGTTGCATAATTAGAATTCCTGCAAAAACGGAGTCGCACTCCTTTTTTGCAGGATTTTGCTTGCAATGAGCTAATTAATGCTGTAATTTGAAACATTCGTAATCACAGAAATTTTAAAATCATATTCACATAACGGAAAAAATCCTCAGGTTTGTTTTTTCAGAGATTCCGACAAGAATGAAATTGACCTTCTTATCTTTCAGGACGGAAAGTACCACCCTATTGAAATCAAAAAACACGGCACTCCCAGTTCAAACGACATAAGAGCGTTTAAAATTTTCGCAAAGAATGAAGCGATTGGCTACGGCTGCGAGATTTGCCTTGTGCCTGATTTGCAGCCATTATCGGCGGATGTAATGGCAATGTCGGTGTGGGATATGTAGTTATATTGATTCGATATCTTGTTTAATAACATCAAGATTCCTTATTAACAAAGAAACACTTCACAATAGTAGACAAACAATATTTTGAATACTTAAAACAAATTGCCGCACATGAAAGTAACGGCAGATTGAGCATTACTGATAATGACGTAAAATCTGTTGTTAATTTAAAAAGGATTTTATTATGTTAAATTAATCAATAACACCCTTGATAGCTTCTCCTTTTCGTTCTATAATTGATTTATGCCCATGTATGCTTTTATTAAATTTAACCAAGCAGCTTTCAGACATGGTAAAACAGAAGCCGACATTTTGAGGGCTTTTGAGACATTTATTTATGAAGATCCAATTGAGGATGCTGACAATAAATATCTTTTAATAGGGTTCGATACAAATGGAAATTTGGTTGAAGTGATGTATAATAAGATAGATGATGATTCAATCAACGTATTTCACGCAATGTCTTGCAGAAAAGAATTTCGTGAGATGGTATAGAAATAGGAGATAATAATGCCGGAAATGACAGAAGAAGAAGCATTTGCCTTGGATGAACTGTATACAAGAACCACTCCCAAAATAAGGAAAGGCGAAGGTGGTTTCTTTACAGAACGCCGAGCCAGAATGTTGCTGCTTGATGAGAAGACCGTACATATTCTTGACGCTCGCGCTAAATCCATGCATCAAACTCCTTCTGAATTTATTACCCAGCTTATTCAAAAAGAACTGGCTGCTGTCTAAAATAATTTAACAAGCGGCTGATTTTTAAAAAATTAAAATTTTCGCAAAGAATGAAGCGATTGGTTACGGCTGCGAGATTTGCCTTGTGCCTGATTTACAGCCATTATCGGCGGATGTGACGGCGATGTCGGTGTGGGATATGTAAAAAAATATGGAAAAAAATCTTGACATTTCAAAAAACAACATCAATAATACAAATATTATGGATTATACCGTTATTCAGGAAAATAAAGAATTAAGGGCTCAAGCAAGAGTTCAGCTCAAAGGCGTAATGGGTAAAATGGCGCTTGCTGTTTTTATCTACTTTTGTATCATATACACTGCGGTTCTGTTATTTACAGACTATAGCAGCTACAACATTTTTATTAACCCTCTGTATAACCCGGTACTGAGCGGAATATCAAACATAGCTGTTTTTATAGTAGGCGGACCTTTCGCGTTAGGCTTTGTCATAATGTATATGAACAGACTCCGGGAAAAAGAAGTATCAGTAAAGAATATTTTTGAAGGTTTTAATTCTTTTTCAAAAAGTTTTTTATTAGCCCTACTTCAGATAATTTTTGTTTTTCTTTGGTGTTTACTTTTAATTGTCCCCGGCATTATTAAATCGATAAGCTACTCAATGGCTTTTTATATTATGAATGATAATCCTGATATAAAACCTATTGAGGCGATAAACAAAAGCAAAGCCATGATGAAAGGATATAAAGGAAAATATTTTCTTCTTAGCTTAAGTTTCATCGGCTGGTATTTGCTTGGGATTCTAACGCTTGGCATTGGATATATCTGGTTAACTCCCTATGTCGGACTTTCCACAGCCAATTTTTACGAAAATCTGAAACAGAATCAGGGGTTGTAGAGGGGACATGGATTTTTGCGGATTGGAATTTTGCTGCATTATTAGTTTGTAATGTCTAATGTTTTTTTACCACGAACTACACGAACAATGGGGATGTCCGAGAAGCAAGAATCTATCCGCGGATTGCGCGGATTTTTTAAGTTAAGCTTTATTTAATCCGTGGACTTTTATTTTTCTCAGACAGCCCCACGAACTTTGTGTTTGAAATTATATTTTTAACACTTGCCAACCCGGCAAGAAAATAATATATTTTAACTAAGAGGGAAAATAATGGCAGCAGTAAAAATAAAACCAGTCCAACCAACGGAGATAAAAGATAAGAAAGTGCTTCATCAGGTCATTGCGGAAATACGGCAAAAACCGACAGCTTCAGCTTTGAAACGCCATAAGGCAGAAGAAGAAGCGTTTTTAAGGCTTCTTAAAAAATGAAATTACCAATTAAAATAAAAACGGTTTTATCCCAAACGCAGAGTTATACAACAAGAACCGAAAAACAATTAGCATGAGAAAAGATATCTTTCAATAATTCTGCGGATTTAATGAAGCGTCGATTTCTTTTTTAATTTTGGCTGTTATAACAGTAACAATTTCTTTTTTAACACTTACGGGCATTTTTTCAAGATAATTTTTCGTTTTTAGTTTTGGCTCTTTCTGTTTTTCTTCTGATTCGGAAACAAATAGTTCGTGGGATGAAATTTCCAAAGCATCGGCAATATCTTCGATTTTTTCGAAAGAAGGAATACGCCTGCCCATTTCGATCTGGCTTATGTAGTTGCAGGATGTATCACATCTGATGGAAAGAGCCATCTGGGATAGACCTCGTTCTTTGCGGAGCCTTTTTAGATTGTTAATAAAAATATACTGTAAGGTCATTTCTATAAGTCTAATAGACATATTTACTAATTGAATATTCACCTATCATATGGACAAGATATAAATTTTGCGCTATCTTGTCTTATAGACATATACAAAAAAAGGGGTTTATTAATGAAAAGGACAATTAAATTTTGGCTTATTACCGCCATAATTGCCGTAACCGGACTTACAATTACAACCTGTAAGGAAGACGATACTCATACCCATAGTTGGGGAGATTGGGTGGCTACAGCTCTTCCAACCTGTATTTCGGCGGGCAGTCTGGAAAGAATTTGCACTGATTGCAGCGAAAAACAGATCGAAGATATCACTATGAACCCTTCCGCGCATAATTTAAAGCCTACAGCGAATATTAAAAAAGCCGCCACCTGTACAGAAGAAGGTTTTGGAGAATTAGCCTGCGCCCACGGCTGCGGCTATACCGAAGCAGGCGGAGTAATCCCCATGCTGGACCACGATTGGGAATACACACCCGGAGCGACAGAGCCTACCTGTACGGAACCGGGGAGCGGTCTTCGCCTTTGTACAAGCTGCCCTGAAACATCAATCGGAGGGACATACCCCGCTATTGGACATGATTGGATTGACAACTGGGAGGTAAAAACAGTCGCTGTCTGCACAAAAGACGGTGAAGATATAAGAAAATGCGATCGTGAGGATTGTAATGAGGAACAAACACGCGTCACAGAAATGCTTGGTCATGAATGGATCAATAACTGGGCGCACACAACACCCGTAACCTGTACAACTAACGGCGAAGATACAAGAATCTGCTTCCGTGACGACTGTACCGCAGACGAAAAACGATCTGTACCCATGCTTAACCATGTATGGCTTGATAATAGCTGGAAAGAAACAACCCCTGCCGCATGTACGGCAGAAGGCGAAGAAAAACGAATCTGCGACCGCACTAACTGCGAATCTGCTCAAACACGCGCCATAGAAAAGCTCGAGCACGCATGGGTATATAACAGCAACGCAGTGCCGCCCACCTGTACCACACAGGGAAGCGGACTTCGCAATTGTTCCGACTGCCCTGCGACAGCTCCAGGCGGCACTTATCCTGCGCTTGGGCACGATTACAATGACTGGATTGCGCCGACCTGCACAACGGCGGGAAACTCTTCAAGAAACTGCGTCCGCTTTGCAAATTGCGGAAATAGGGATACACGCAGTACGGGTTATGCGGCATTGGGTCACATTAACGGCAACTGGGAACAAACAACTCTACCCGCTTGTACAACAGACGGCGTAATGACAGGGGCTTGCGTTCGCGGCGGCTGTCATGACTCAACATATAAACCTACGATGAAAGGCGATAGTGCGCTTGGGCATGTTTGGATTGAAAATTGGACAGTAAAAACCGTTCCCACCTGTACGACAGCCGGTGAGAATGAAAGAATTTGTACCCGGAATAACTGCGATCACATAGATAAAAAAACAATAGAAGCGTTCGGTCATAACTGGGGTAACTGGACGCCAATGTTTACTATCAGTACAATCACCAATATTGCAGTGACAATTCCGATGACCAGAAGTTGTTCGCGTAATTTATCAGGATCAGCTTGTGCTCAAACAGAAAACAGACCATTAAGTGATTACATTGCGACACAGACAGAACCTGTTCCGCTGACTGTTTCCATAGACTTAGGGAATATGGGTACCGCCAATAACGGCTGGACACAATTGCTTTCCATACTTGCTGCGGCAAATAAAAAGGTAGCGCTTAATCTTTCCGGCAGCACTACCTCATCACAGTCATTCACCACAGGGGTTACAACTTATTCAAAACCTAATGGTATGGATAATATAGTTTCTATGCTCCTTCCAAACAGCGTTACTTCCATTGGTGAAAATGCCTTCTATAACTGCAAAAACCTTATGGAGATTACTTTGCATGCAGGGTTGACTTCAATTGGCAGCAATGCCTTTAACGGCTGTACGAACTTGTCAGTAACTTGGTATTATAACCCGTCATCGACAGCAGGGTGGTTCCTTGCTTATTTAAAAACTGTAATAGTACCTGATAGCGTTACCTCAATTGGCGACTTTGCCTTCTCCGGCTGCTCCAGCCTTAAGGAAATTTCCCTGCCTAACAGTTTGACTACCATTGGTGACTACGCCTTCCATAACTGCACAAGCCTTACGGAGATTTCACTGCCTAACAGCGTGACCAGTATCGGCGATGGTGCTTTCTCCGGTTGCAGCAGCTTGACCAGCGTCACTATACCAAACAGCGTGACCAGTATCGGTTCTGGGGCGTTCTACGGTTGCAGCGGCTTGACAAGCATCACTATACCTTTTGTTGGCAATACTTTGAATGGTACTTCAAATACACATTTTGGTAGTATATTCGGAGCATCTAGTCAAAATTCTTCAATTCCATCAACATTAAAAACTGTTGTTATAACAGGCGGCAGTATTGGTAATTGGGCATTCTTCGATTGCACCGGCTTGACCAGCATCACGATAGGCAACGGCGTGACCAGTATCGGCGATAGGGCATTCTTCGATTGCACCGGCTTGACCAGCATCACGATAGGCAACGGCGTGACCAGTATCGGTCTTTATGCGTTCATCAATTGTACCAGCTTGACCAGCGTCACTATTCCTAACAGCGTAATTAGTATCGGCTCTTCTGCGTTCTGGCAATGCAGCGGATTGACCAGCGTCACTATACCCGACAGCATGACCAGTATCGGCAGTTCTGTGTTCGAGGGTTGCACCGGCTTAACGAGCGTCACTATTCCTAACAGCGTAACCAGTATCGGTAGTGCGGCATTCGCGGGTTGCAGCAGTTTGACGGAAATTACCCTGCCTAACAGCGTTACTTCCATTGGTAACTATGCCTTCTCCTTCTGCACAAGCCTTACAGAGATTTCCCTGCCTAACAGTTTGACTACCATAGGTAACTCTGCCTTCGAGGGCTGCACGAATCTTGCGGAGATTACCCTGCCTAACAGCGTTACTTCCATTGGCGACAACTACTATGGTAGCAGAGTCTTTAGCGGCTGTACGAACTTGTCAATAACTTGGTATTATAATCCGTCACTTTCATCGTATAATTTCCGCGATTATTTAAAAACTGTAATAGTACCTGACGGTGTGACTTCCATTGGTGGCTTCTCCGGCTGCTACAGCCTTACGGAGATTACCCTGCCTAACAGCGTTACTTCTATTAGCGATAATGCTTTCAATAACTGCACAAGCCTTTCGGAGATTATCCTGCCTAACAGCGTTACTTCTATTGGCGATAATGCTTTCAATAACTGCACAAGCCTTTCGGAGATTATCCTGCCTAACAGCGTTACTTCTATTGGCGACAATGCCTTCTCCTTCTGCACAAGCCTTACAAAAATCACCTTACCTGCGGGGGCATCATTCAGTTTTGGAGGGGGAGGGTTTGCTCAAGCTCCCCATCCCTTTGTCGGTTGCACAAGCCTTACCTTTAATGTTACAGGCAGCGGTATATTGAGCGTTATTGATAATGGTAAGGGGTTGGTTCGAAACAACACGGAACTTGTATCATATCCTACTGCTTCCGGTACCATTACCCTACCTGCAGGATTGACTAAAATTGCAGACTATGCCTTTAATGGATGCAAAAACCTTACGAAGATTACCCTGCCTGCGGAAGTGACTATTGGTTACAATGCCTTCTCTGGCTGTTCCAGCCTCACGGAGATTACAATGCCTGCGGGGACATCATTCAGTAGTAATGCTTTTGATTCCCCCCATCCCTTTGTCGGTTGCACAATCCTTACCTTTAAAGTTACAGGCAGCGGTGTATTGAGCGTTATTGACAATGGTAAGGGGTTGGTACGATGGCGAGGGACGGAACTTGTATCATATCCTGCTGCTTCCGGTATTATTACCCTGCCTGCGGGGGTGACTTCCATTGAAGACTCTGCCTTCTCCGGCTGCACGAATCTTACGGAGATTTCCCTGCCTAACAGCATTACTTCAATTGGCAGTTATGCTTTCAATGACTGCACAAGCCTTACCAGCGTAACATTTATGAGTACTAATATTTCGATCAGGTCTGGCGGGGGTTTTCCTGTAGGTCCTTCATTTCCCGGCGATTTAAGAGACAAGTATTTAGCCGGAGGCATAGGTACATATACAAGACAGGATGGGTCTTATTCATGGACGAAACAATAATGGGCATTTACCTATAAAAATATATTTTTATTAAGGAGAAAAAAATTATGATCAGGAAAGCAAATATAAAAGATATTGATGTAATATATCAAATTTCTAAAGATACTATGCTGAATATGAAAGGAAAAAGGCAATCTAAAAATATATCTCTCGAAACAGATTCTTCAAAAGAATATTATGAAAAGCAGCTTAACAAGGACAGTTTATTTTACGTTTCAGAAATAGACGGCAATGTTATCGCTTTTCTTTTAGCTTTTAACAGAGAAGATATTGATGAACTTACTACTATGATTAAAACCATAGATAAACTCTCAGAGAAGCCTTATATATTTATTAAACAATTTTACATTGATAAAAAATATATAAGAAAAGGATATGGGACGGAATTATATGAGTATTTTTTATTGAACAATAAAAAAGATATTTTTTCATCTATTGCTTCAGAACCAAAAAATAAAGCATTAATTAATTTTTATTGCGAAATAGGTTTTAATTGCGTTCTCACACAAACTCAGGAAGAAAATAGAAGAAAAGCGATTTATTATCGAAAATATGAAAATAATTATTGTAATGATCATAATTTTATTTTTAAAAATTATGACAATGCAATGGAAATGTACAGGCATGAAGATAATCTAAACTGGACAAAGATAAATCATTTATTGGTAATAAATACTGCATTAATCGGATTTCTTGGATTAGTGATAGCAAATATTGGTAAAATAACAACTGAAAATTTAATTATTGCATTTATTATTATTCTTTTTTCTATATTCGGCATTACTGCGAATATTTTATTTTATATTGCGATAAAAAGTGGAATTTTATATCTTCAAAATAGAAAAGAACAGACTGCAACAATAGAGCGTATAATAAAGAATATGGGCGGAGTTGAGATTGTAGGAAGTAAACAAAGAGATGACAAGCGATTTATTAGATCTAATACTATTACAGTTATGTCAATAATTCCAATAGTACTAATTATAATCTGGGTATTGTTAATGTCTTTCATTCTTTGTAAGGATTTCCTCACAATGTTCACATTGGGTATAGAAAGCTTTACATAAACGATGAAATCAAAGATTTCAAACAACAACTTCGCGTCCTCTGTGCCTTTGCGTCTTTGTGAGAAATTCTTCTTTCCATCGTCTGTACCAGTTTCTTTACACTTTTCCAATCCCCCTTTCAACCACCAGCGGCGCCTTTATCAACCTATACAAATCTCATGGGTAACAGATACGCAAGCATTCTAACATACCGTGTCACATAACAAAATTATACTATTTATCTACGGGCGGTGAAAGTGTTTTTATAATGCTTTTAGCAGTATATTCTTTTATTTCGTCATGCCGTGGGATTGTTGTTTCCACATTAGTTAATGGTTGTTTGTATACGTCATGCTTTCCACCGTGACGTACAAATACTACACCCATTTTATTTAATAGTTGTAATAGTTTTGTTCTGTTCATGCTGCTGTTACTGCAATTTTTCGTTTATGATATTTTTTTAATTGTAAACATTCAAACATATCAAGCAACATCTCTTCAAGTTCTTCAAGTGTCTCGGCTTCTGTTACATGTTGCGGGAAATCACTGAAATAGCCGATAAAACCGCCTTCATCAGCCTCAAAATAGGTATATTCTAATTCCATTTTTTACTCCCTAACTCTGACAATTATATCATAAACCAAAAGAAAGACAAGTATTCGCAGTAAATCGTCAGCTATTCTAAAATCGAAATTATTTTTAAGATTCTACCGCGAACTGGATATGTCCGAAAAGTAAGAATTTTTACCACGAACAAATACGAACTCTTGATTCGATATTTTTTTCAATAATTAAATTTTATCATAATTCGAGGATTTTGGAGGTTAAGTAACGATATCAAATACCAAGTTCGTGTGGTTAGTGGTTTGATTTTTTTCTCCAGGACAGCCCCAAAAACAAGGCTTTTTTTTGATTTACGTGATTGCGCCGTACAATCACATCACCGATCGAACTTTCTTTTGATTTACGTGATTGCGTTCTACAATCACTTCATATATCAATAATAATCATAATTTAATTTTATGTCAAGAAAAAAGAAGAGAAAAAAGAAGAGTATTGTTTTACAAATATACTTGATAAAATGCACTGCAAAATGAAGTATAAAGTATGGTGAAGTTCACCCTTACCACAAACCACACGAAAAAACACGAACCTAAGCTTCGATATTTATTCTCAAGCTTCAAATTTCCCCTTAATCCGAAAATCTTAAAGCTTACTCAACAATCAAAAACAACAAGTTCGTGCATACCGAAGGTATGAGTTCGTGGTAAAAATATTGGGCTTCTTCGTGCGGTTCGTGGTAAAAATACTGAATTTCGCTCTTGTTCGTGGTTGTTTGTGGTTAAAAATATTACTTCTCGGACATCTCCAATATAAGGCTTTTTTTAATTAACGTGATTGCGTTCTACAATCATAAATCACAATTGATTTTGATAATCAAGTCCGCTTTTGGTTTATAAAATTATCATCATGAAATTGTAATGGTGCGTTAGGTGAAAATTTATCTTTATACTTTTATGAAATTCGTTAAAAAATAGCAAAAAATAGAGATTGACATTAGTATAAAGATATGCTAGTATCAAATCATGGATAAAGATATACCATATATTGATAAAATTATACCTATTATTGTCTCTCTTGCTTCACCGGATCAAATTATACTTTTTGGTTCATATGCACGAGGTGATAATACTGAAAAAAGTGATATTGATTTACTTATATTAAAAAAAGGGTTGAAGGGGGGACGTGACATCATTGGTTCAATTTATATGGCTTTTTATGAAAATAAAATAAATATCCCTGTTGATTTACTTGCAATTGATTATAATCGTTACATTGAACTAAATAATGAAATTGGATATGTGTATAAAACAATAAAGGAACATGGGAAAGTTATATATGGAGCGTTATGAATCATGGCTTGATCGGGCAAGAAGCAGTTACGAATTAGGAAAAATGGCAGGAAATAATTCTATTTATTATGAAGATTTATGTTATCAAATACAACAAGCTGTTGAAAAATCATTTAAAGGACTTTTAATATATTATAAAGTAGAACCTGAATTTACTCATAACATTGAAATTTTAATCAACAATATTGCAAAATTTACTGATATTCCGGATAATATAAAAGAATCAATGAAGTTAACTGTTTATGCAGTACAAACAAGGTATCCCGGAGAATATGACGAAATAACACGAGAAGAATATGAAAAGGTTTTAAAAATAGCAGAAGCTTGTTTAGATTGGACAGAAAATAAAATAAAAGATGAAAAACAGAGCCTTTGTGCTCCTTCTCCTTAGTAGAAAATTTACTTTGAATTAAAAATATTTATTGTTGTAGACAAAAAGAAATCGTACAACAACTCCGTGTCCTCTGTACCTCTGTGTTATTCCATGACGGTTTTTTTTATGCGCTTTCGCTTTCTGCGTTTCTTTTTTTTTCTTTCGCCTTCAATCAGCGGTTTTGGAAGCGTTTTTATTATCGTTATGCCGTGGTTGGACAAAAACTTTTTCAGTGAATGATCCATTTCAAAGCGCGGCGGATTCATCGGCAGAACAAAGGAGCGGGCTGCCTTGAAAATGTCCTTGAAGTTTTCTATCTGCCCCGGTTTCCATTCATTGGTGCTTTCAAGATAATCATAGAACAGCGAGCCCAGCGTCTGCCCGCGGTAGGTTTCCCCTTCTTTTAATTTTTCCAATCTTTGCAGATAACTTGTCCTGAACTCAGCGTCCTTGTGCATGAGAGCCGCTGCCTGAGGCTGAAGATAAGCGTACAGTCCCATCTTATCAAGCAGATCGACAATATCGGCGGCTTTTTCGGAATGAACGATTTTAAAAATTTCTTCCGTAAGGCGTGAAGGTGAAATTGAAGTTAGCATATTGGACTGATTTGTTATTTTCATTTTTAAATTTACAGGAAGAGAAAAACCGGTCATCGCCGCGTACTTCACCGCTCTTATCATTCTGACAGGATCATCAATAAAAATTTCATTAAGATTGATTATCGGCTTTATAATTTTTTTTTGTATATCACTCATGCCGCCGACATAATCGACAACGATCTGCTGTTCGGGATCGTAATACAAGGCGTTTAACGAAAAATCGCGGCGCTGGACATCTTCTTCTATTGTACCGAACGTATTGCTTGTATGTCCGTCTTTCAGGGATCGGAATGTTGAAACTTCAAAAATACGCTGCTGAAAATAAACATGAACTAAACGAAAACGCTTGCCGATGATTCTTGAATTGCGGAATATTTTTTTTATTCTGTTAGGACTTGCCGCGCTTACAATATCAAAATCCTTGGGTTTTTTTCCAAGAATTAAATCTCTTACCGCTCCTCCCACGATGTAAGCGTCAAAGCCGGCGCCTTTCAGTCTTTTTATTATGCCGACAGCTTCGCTGTCAACATCGGCGAAATTTATCCCATGCTCATCACAGGTGTAGATAACAGCTTTTTTTTCAGGTTTGCCGTCTTTTCCGGCGGAGTATCGATATCTCATTCACACCGTTTTTTTATCCATGCAAGAAGATTGTCCATCACTTCTTCACGGTTTGTCTCATTTAATGTTTCATGCCTGGCGCCAGGATACAGCACAAACTCACAATCAACTATCCCCAGATTTCGATAAGCATTCACCAAGGCGGTAGTGCTTCTGCCCATATCGCCGACAGGATCGGCGGAACCTGAAAACACATACACAGGTAAAGAGCGTTTTATCCTTGCCATCGCGTCATTACGTTGTATGTTATAAAGCAGTTTCGCAAGGTCACGGTAAAAACCGGAGGAGCACAAAAAACCGCAAAGGGGATCTTCAGCATATTTATCAACTTCACTTTCATCACGGCTGAGCCAGTCAAAAGGCGTACGGCAGGGTTTGAAAGTTTTTGAATACGCGCCGTCCGCCAGCCCTTTGGAAATTTTGGAAACTTTTCGCTGACCGCTTAGCACCGCAAGCGCTGCCATAAAGGGCACTCCTGCCTTCACCATAAAATCGCCCGGACCTTTAGTACCGGAAAGAATACACCCATTAACAGCTAAATTATCAGAATACTCAATATAGTTTTGCACGATAAAAGAACCCCATGAGTGACCTAAAAGGAATAGCGGCGCATTTCTGGTTTTTCTGATTTCTTCATTGAGAGCGCGGATATCGGCTGTAACGCGCATACTGCTGTTCCCATCCGCGCAATGTCCCAACAGCCCGCCTCTGCCGGGACCGTTCACGCTAAGGTCGGCTGTCTTGCCATGACCTCTCTGATCCGCCGCCCAAACTTCAATTCCGGCATTAGTAAGCTTCTCCGCAAGCCGCTTGTAACGAAGACCATGCTCCGCCATCCCATGAACAATATGTAATACCGCTTTCGGCTCCCTTGTTTGAAGATCATTCGAAGTCAGCGAAGGTTCCGGCGACCACCGGTACAGGTAGAGTTTAGTCCCGTCATGGCTTTCAAAAAACGTTTCAGTTTGAACCATAGGGATATTGTACAGTTTATGGGTGAATGTTGCAACACTGGAACCCGCTTGATGGATTCACATCAGTCCCGATTGTTGGATTTCCCCCTGAACATCATAATCATCAGATAAAATTGATTTGATTAACCTGCACTTTAATACTGTCCCGGGCAGCGGTTTTTTATCCTCATTATTTTTATCTTCATCATATTGAACAAGCGTTTTCAAATAGTTCTCAGAAATTCCGCGGCAAAACGCGGCGCCCTGTTCATTGTTTTTTAATTGTTCATTATTCATTGCGATGACCTCAACCTCCCGTCCCAGCCAGCGCTCAACATAACGCGCCTTTCCCTGCTCCGCCAGCTTTGTAAGGCTCTGTACTCGCTTTGTGACGTCACTTTCGCGCACAGTATCCTTAAATGAAAAAGCAGGCGTCCCGGCTCTCTTTGAATACGGAAAAACATGAATCCACGCGAAATCGAGCTTTTTACACAGAGAAAAAGTTTCTTCAAAGTCCGCATCGGTTTCGCCGGGGAAACCCGTGATGATGTCGCAGGCTAAAAACGGATCATCCTTTGCGCCGCGAAGAAGAGCGGCAGCTCTTTCGATTGTCCCGGCATCGTAACTGCGCCCCATTCTTTCAAGGATTTTTTGACTGCCTGATTGTATCGACAGATGAAAATGAGGGCGGATCCTCGGATGCGTTAAAACATTCGCAAGTTTTTCATCGACACTTTCAGGCGCAAGAGAAGACAGCCGAATTGCGATCTTACTTGTATTGGACAAAAGATAATCGAGAAGCTCCGCAAGGTCCCCCCCCTTCTTCTCTTCTGTTCGTATTTGTTCGTGTGGTTCGTGGTAAAAAAAATCGAAATCTCTATACTGCGAAATATTCACCCCTGTCAGCACAGCTTCAGCATGGTGTTGTTCAAGTATCCGCAAACGTGATAACACCTCTTTTGCATCAAGACTGATACTCGGACCCCGCGCAAGGCGAATTTTGCAATACGTACAGTGCTTGTCGCAGCCGTCCTGAATTTTCAGAAAACTCCGCGTGTGGCTGGAAAAGCGCTGAGGATTAAATTGAAATTGGGAGTCGGGAGCCGAGGGTCGAGAGTCGGGAATTGGGAGTCGGGGACTGGGGACTGGGGACTGGAGATCATTATAACTACTAATAAAATCTAAAACGTTTTCTTTATTTATAACAAAAAGACGCTGCCGCTTATCGTCACCGGATAATTTAAGAATATCATCTTTATTGAGCTGCGCATAACAGCCCGTAACAATAACAACAGCCTCAGGATAATCGCGCAAAGCTTTGCGAATAACGCGCCTTGCTTTCTGATCGGCTTTTGATGTCACTGTACAAGTGTTAATGATTATTATAGAAGGCGAATCGGTTAATCCACTCTCAATTAATTGCTCTTCGTCCTCTGCTCTTTGTTCTCTAAACCGAAGGTTTAAATTCTTTGTTAATTGTTCATCAATTGCTTCGCTTTCAAGCTGATTGAGCTTGCACCCTAATGTGTAAATTAAAAATGACGGCATGTCGAACCTTAACCGCGAACCGCTGATTGAATAATGATCATTGTTCTTTGTTCATTTGACATTGTTCTTTGCTAATTGCTCATCGTCCGCCGAATCCGCTCAAGTCCGCGCTGGGCATCGGCGAGGCGGGAATTGAGAGAGAGAGCTCTTTCATAAGCTTCAACCGCGCTGTTTAAGTCGCCTGCGTTTTCACGGGTATACGCCAGACGCGCCCACCACTCGGCGTTTCCGGGCTGCCTGTGGACAGCAGTAGAAAGAGCAATGTCCGCATGACGGAATTTCCCCTGTCGGATAAAAATCTCACCCATGAAATAGTAAACTACGTCAATCCGCTGACCCTCAGGAGCGGCGTTGGCGTATTCCTGAAAATATTGCAAAGCTTCGTTGTTTCTTCCCTGATAATAATTAATCTCTCCGAGTATTTCAGTTATCCTGACATCAATACGGTTGAGCGCTCTGCCTGCGCGGGCATAGCGCAGCGCTTCTTCAAAACGGTTGAGCCGTATCAGCGACCAGCAGATTACAACATGCGCTTCCAGATTATTGGCGTTTTCTTCGATTTCATCACGGCAAATCTGAACGGATCGCTCATAATTCCCATTGCGATAATCAACCAACGCGTCACGGCGCTGTGAATACGCGTTAAGCAGGGGAAATAAAAAGAGCAAAAATAAAAAAACAAAAAAAGTGTTTCTCATATCTGATTTTTTCCAGCCATAGTACATCTGCCGTTAAACACGCAGCCGGTTTCCATAAGTATTTCAGGCGCGGTAACATTCCCCGCAAGCCTGCCTGTAACGGTAACTTCAACTTTTTCAACAGCGGTAACATCGCCTTTGACCTGCCCGCGGATCAGAACTTTTAGAGCGTAAATATTCGCGTTAACAACAGCTTCTTCATCAATCACAAGGAGCCCGGTCGCGTTTATCTCACCTGATACCTTGCCCCTGATTAGAAACGGTTTCTCAAAACGCAAAGTCCCTGTAAAATCAATATCAGAAGACAGGATTGTATCAAAATCTGTGTCTTCCATGAAATCATTATATACTTCCGTCATTTGACGCAATTATAGCATTTATTTGATAATAATGTAAAGTAATAGACTCGCTGTGTATGCTCAAGCTCACTGGCGGGAAAGCCATAGCGGTTCCAATTATAAGAGGCTCTCGGGCTGATGCGAACAGAGAGGAAGAATTTACCACGAACCACACGAACAGAGAGCAGAGAACAATTAACAAAGAACAAAGTTCAGTCCGCAATCTACGATTGGACTTCATGCTAAGCCTTCAAACAACAACTTTGTTCTTTGCTCTTTCATTCAAAGCAGCTTGAAGCCTGGCGATTTCTGCTTTATGGTCAGCGATTTCCGCTTTATTGCCAGCAATCTCCGCTTCACGTTCCGCGATTACGTCCTGCCATTTTTTGTCGGTTTCTTCGCAGCCTCTGCTGTAAGCCAGCATTCTGTCGACATTGTCTTTCATTCTGTCCATTTCTACGGTCATGTAGCGTATGTAACTGCGGGGGAGTTTTGATACTTGTTTTGCTGCTCTCATTA
>Ga0209755_10002121_pt1 | contig 27990 bp, 23 predicted proteins | sample TergutCo191P1_FD_187301 | JGI IMG/M metagenome (GOLD analysis project Ga0209755, IMG submission 187301) | Cornitermes sp. P1 segment gut microbial communities from Petit-Saut dam, French Guiana - Co191P1 (SPAdes) (version 2) | ecosystem: Host-associated > Arthropoda: Insects > Digestive system...
GGCGGAGGTTTTTATGACCGCTTCTTTTCAGAACTGGATGCCGAAGGCCGGCATTATTCATCCATCGGGTTATGCATGGATTTTCAGATCATCGGCAAAGTTCCCGCAGGGGAGAGAGATAAAAAAGTGAGCTCCGTTTTAACCGGAAAGGATCTGATTTCCATAAAAACGTAATTTCTCCACCGCCTCAAGGCTTGCCTTTAAATACCTCTATGATTATAGTAACAACATAGAATTATGGCTGAGGCTCTTTCACCCTACAGGCAACGTAAAGCCAGGGAATTATACAATATATTCAACGTCTTTCATTCTCTTTCATGGCAGTTTCTGGCAGGTAACATTATTACCCTTTTTGCCATGAGGCTTGGCGGCAATTCCGCTTACATAGGAATCCTGAACGCGGTTGCATATGTGGCATTCTTTTTTTTGCCTCTGGGAAAAATCCTGACCAACAGATTCTCGATAATAAAAATATACAGCGCCGCCTGGATTGGCCGGGCTTTAGGCATGCTGCCCATACTCGCCATTCCCTTTGTGTTCACCGCAGAAGACAAGAATACGGCCCTGCTTCTGTTACTCCTTAGTATGGCCCTTTTTCACATCATCCGCGGCATCGGAATGATCGGAAACAGCCCTGTTTTGAGTTTCCTTTCGGCAGGGCCTGACAGGGGCAGCTACACTACACAGATACAAATCATCAACAGCGCTGTAGGTATGTTCGCGGGCTTTCTAATTGCGCTGGTTCTCGGCCGGGATCCTCCAATCTTCCTTTACGCGCTGATTGTCGGTGTGGGAATCATCGCGAGTATTTTAAGCGGACTAATAATGAGGAGAATCCCGGGACCGGAAAAAGAGAAAAGCGTAAAAAATAAAAATATTATTGAGATAACCCGGGGCGCAATGGCCCATCCTCCCCTCCGGCTTTTCATTTTCATCCTCCTTATGGTGGCTTTTGTTTCCGGCGTCTCCCGCATCTTCATCGTTGTTTACAGCCGGGAGGTTTTTCTCCAAAGCGACGGTATGGTCTCTCTCTACGCGGTATTCGGCGGGCTTGGAACTCTCCTGGCGATGCTTGTCATAAAATTCCTTGTGGATCAAATAGGGGCAAAACCCATATTCCTGATTTGCGTTATCATCGGACTTGTCAGCATGATCCCCATACTCGTTTTCCCCGCGTCAATGGGGGACAATTTTACTACAGTTACCCTATATCTTTGTTTTCTGTTCTTTATATTGAATTTCGGCTGGCTGGGCGCGGACGGAATCATGCAGACCTATTTTTTGGGCCTGGTTCCCCAGGACCAGATAATGGATATGGGAATACTCTTCTTTCTGGGCTACGGTATTGCCGGCGCGGGCGGCTCTCTTTTAAGCGGTTTCCTTCTTGACATTACCGCCACAATCACCGGCTCGGTGGAAATTTCTTTCAAAGCTTTTTACGCGCTTCTCATTCTCTTAACAAGCATCACGCTTTTATTTATGAGGAAACTTACTCCCCTGGGAGCGCTGCCATTGAAAGACGCTCTGGAAGTAATGTTTTCATTCCGGGATCTCAAGGCGATAAGCCTTGTGGAAAAGCTGCGGAAAACCAGCGCTTTCGAACAGGAAGAAGCAATCCTTGGCGCTCTGCATGACACCCCATCCAATATGGCGATCAAGGGATTACTAATCCGCGCGAGATCCCCGAAACTTTCGGTGCGCATGGAAAGCATCAGAGCTATTGACGCGCTGCCCGAACTGACCAATGAGACAGAAAAAGTTCTGATGGACGACATCATCAATAACCCGTTTACTTCGGCGTACAGATCCGCGAGAGCACTGGGAAATCACAGGGTATTCCCGGCCGTCGCCCTATTGAGAGAACTGGCTTTATCCAGCGATTACATGCTTGCAGGCGAAGCCATGATTGCCCTGGCAAAACTCAAAGATAACGCTTTCAGGCCAAAGATAGAGCAGATCATAACTGAAACGAATAATCCCAGGCTTATTATGGCGGGGATAGAAGCGCTGGGTATTTACGGATATCCGGATTCACTGCCATTGCTGCTGGACACTCTGCACGGGGTAAATCCACCGCCGTATCTCCGCGATGAAGTCGTCCTTGCCATGTCAAGCATTCTTGACATACAAAATGAATTCTACCCTCTTCTGATTCGCTTTCTTGCGGATGAATCTCAGGGCCATACACTGGCAATGGATGAAGCCGAATCGGCTTTTGAATATTACAGCTCGGCAGGAGGCCGCAGACGGAACAGAAATAAAAGCTCTCTGGCCGCGCTTAGCCATCAGGCAAAAACTTTCCATGACGCAGTTTCCGATTACATACGGAATTCCAGCGGGAACCGGCTTTGCCGGTGGATTCTGGAGCTTCCGGATGAGCTGGTCGAGATAAATATAAAAACGGTTCTTTCCGAATCTGTTGTGGATAACGAACTGACGCAATATTCCCGCCTGCAGCTCGTCATTGTCCATTGGGCTTCCCTTCAACTCAGGCTGTGGACAGATCAACTGAAGGAAGAGCGTTAGGAGTAACAAGATGCCAGACGCGCGAAATACAGGAATAATTATTCTTCTTCTAGCCGTTTCCGTTGTTCTTTCTTCCTGTTCCCGCATTCTTGGATACGGAGTTCTCCTCTGGTCATCGGAAGATCCCCCGGTGCAATCGGGAACAGTACTGCCTGTATACATCAGATCCAACATTGACAAAGTCTGGGTCGTGGGCATTCCCAAAGAATTGCGCATACCGGAAAGTAAAATAGACAAATTTGAAATCCCCCTCTCAAAACTTGAGCTGGCTGGAAGCAAAAAGAGAGCCAGGGAAAGGGCCGATATTTTCGCTCCTTATGCTCTGGTTTACGCGGAAACCTTACAGGACGGACTGCCCATAAGAGAGAGTCCTGACAACAGCGCAAGAAGAGTTTACCGGCTGAGAATCGGAGAAGTCGTAAAGATTCTGACCGAAGTAAAGGGAGTAGCCGCGGTCGGCGCTTCCGGAGATCCGCTTCCCGGAGAATGGTACCGTGTTCTAACCGAAGACGGAACGACAGGATTTTGCTTCTCCTACAGGCTGAACCTTTTCGATCACCTGGAAGGTTCACTGGCGGCATATCGAAATGATCGGCAGGAGCCGGAAGATCCAAGCCTGGAACAGCTTCTTTCCCGCACATGGTCGCCGGAATCCTACGGGACAATGGTCAATTCACAGAGAATTGATTTGGAGGAATTAAACAACCACTGGTACTTTGATCCGGGAGATGAAACAGGAAGAGCCAGGATCTTTGTGAAGGATCTTGACCGCTCTTTCTCGTATACCAGAATTCGTTCTACCGGAACCCAATCCTGGCGCTTTGACGGAACCGATCTTCAAATGAATCTCCGCTCGGAAAACACTCTGGCTGTACAGTTCACCGATGAAAACAATTTATTGGGGACTCTGCTTTTTGTCGCCCTTCCGTCTGCGGTAGACGACATTATTTTACAGGAAACCATACGCAGGGAAGAAATGTACAGAAGCATTTTGGAACAAGGACCCGCATACACAAGCTACACATACGGAAACATAACATTCATGGAAGACGCGCGCTTCCAATGGACCGGCAATTCGGTCATAATACCGCAGGTCATTCCTGCCTCGGCTTTGGGAAGCGGCAGCGTGGACATGAGACTTTACGTTGCCGGTAACTTGGGAGATCTCTATACAGGGGCCTTTACAATGCGCTTCGACAGCATCGGGAACACTGATGTTGAAGTGGACTTTTTATACAGTCTCGATCCTTACGGTTTCCGCATCGAATATGTACCTCAGACAAGCAGGGATGGAATAACGGTTGTAAGACGGGCTTCCAGTCCCACGGTAATCAGTTTTTCAAAAAACGACAGGCCGGACGAAATGCCCTACGTCCGCGACGGATGGGATTATTCTTTCGATCCCGGCTTATTCGAAGACCTCTCACTGCCAGAAATTGAGTACTGATGGCTTTTGTTCAGTTTTCAAAAGTCTCACTTGCCTTCGGCGATCGGGACATACTTAAAGACGTAAACCTCAATCTCGCTTCCGGTTCCCGCGCGGCTTTGGCGGGGGCAAACGGCGCGGGGAAATCCACTCTTATGAAAGTCATCGCCGGTATCATTACAGCCGATTCCGGTGACAGGGCGCTGCAGAGGGGCTGCCGCATTTCATACCTCCCGCAGTCGGGAATAGTTCACAAGGGCAAGACACTCCGGGAAGAAGCGGAAACCGCGTATGCAGGCATACTCCTGCTCATTGCCAAAATGGAAGAGCTTGGCAGAGAGCTGGAAAAAACCAGCGGGGATTCGGGCAGCACACGTACTCTGCTGGAAGATCACCAACTCTTGATGGATGAGATCGAAAACTCAGGCTACTACCGCAGAGAAGCGGTTATCTCCCAGGTTCTGCCCGGCCTTGGTTTCTCGAAGCGGGACATGGATCGCGAAACCGGAGAATTCTCGGGAGGCTGGCAGATGCGCATAGCTCTGGCAAAAATACTCCTTGAAAATCCTGACATCATGCTTCTGGATGAGCCAACAAATTACCTCGACATTGAAGCGCGTGACTGGCTTGAATCCTGGCTAAAATCTTTTCCCGGCGGCTGTCTCCTGGTTTCACACGATCGCTATTTTCTGGATGTGTCTGTCAATGAAGTCTACGAGATCTTTCAGGGAAACCTTAAATGTTACACCGGAAATTACAGCGCCTATGAAAAAACCCGTGAGGCGGAACTTGAGAGCCTCGTTAAGCGCTATGACGCCCAGCAGGAAGAAATTGAAAAAACCGAAGCCTTGATCCGCCGCTTCCGTTACAAGGCCAGCAAGGCCGCCTTTGCCCAGGATCTAATCAAGCGGCTTGAAAAAATGGAGCGCATTGAAATTCCGGAGAACCTGAAAAAAATAAAAATCCGCCTGCCGCTGCCGCCCCACTCGGGACGCGTAGCTCTTACACTGGAAGGAATCGGCAAGAGTTACGGTAAGCTGAATGTCATCTCGGGCCTTAACCTGGTTATTGAAACCGGGGAGAAACTTCTGGTGGCAGGCCCAAACGGCGCGGGAAAAACCACCCTCCTCAGAATTATCGCGGGCGCGGACAGCGATTACGCGGGGGATGTTAAATTGGGTACGGGCATTTCCGTCGGCTATTTTTCGCAGGACGCGGCGGAGAATCTTTCCGGCAGTATTACAGTCGAGCAATTTATCGAAGCGGAAGCGCCGACTCATCTCATCCCAAAAGTACGGGATATGCTGGGCGCTTTTCTCTTTCGGGGAGACGATGTTTTCAAGCCGCTTTCGGTTTTGTCAGGAGGCGAGAAAAGCCGCCTTGCCATGCTCAGGATGCTCCTCAAACCAATAAACCTCCTCATCCTGGACGAGCCTACCAACCACCTGGATCTCCAGTCCAAGGATATACTCCTTAACTGCCTGAAAGATTTCGACGGAACTGTTATTTTCGTTTCACACGATCGCGGTTTCATGGAAGCCCTCTCCACTAAAACCCTGGAACTGTCATACGATGCCCCCGCAGCGAGCCCGCAGGGCGAAGTTTCGGAGACAAGGCGGCACAGATTGTTCTACGGCAATTACGCTTATTATTTGGATCGCGTCGAAAAGGAAAAGAACGGAAATATTGACGCGGTACAGCCGCAGAAACAGGAAATACGCCGGCAGACAGCAACACCCGAGAGCAGGGAAAAGGAAAAACAAAGGCAGACCCAGGTCAGGCGTCTTGAACGCAGAGAAGCAGAAATACTGGCGGCAATGGAAAATCTGGAAACCGAGAAGACAAGACTTGAGGAAGAGCTGTCAAGGCCGGAGCTATACTCTTCCGGTGAAAAGGCCAGAGCCGTAAAACTCAAACTGGATGAAACCGCCGCCGCGTTAGACGTAAAAGCCCGTGAATGGGAAGCCATCGCCGAAGAACTCGCGCAATGCGGCAAACCGTAATCCGCCCAAGCTCAAGCTCAAGCTTAAAATAAGAAATCGCCTTGTCCTAAGTCAATCCTTTCATTATGCTGAACCTGGATGAATGTAAATAATGCGGTCAAGGCTCTCATAAACGGAGCGGAACGGGTAATAAAAGGGAAACGCGAATTTCTTGAGCTGCTTACCGCCGGGATTCTTGCCGGCGGTCATGTACTCCTCGAAGATAACCCGGGTCTGGGCAAGACAACCGTAGCGAAAACTTTTGCGCGCCTAATCGCCGGCGCCGATGGGAAGCCCCTTCTTTTCAAACGAATCCAGTTTACACCGGATCTCCTGCCTTACGACATCACCGGAGTGGATATTTTCGATCCTGAAACCCGCTCGTTTCGATTCGTACCAGGCCCGGTGCTGGCAAACATAGTACTCGCCGACGAAATCAACCGGACAACACCCAAGGTGCAATCCGCCCTGCTTGAAGTGATGGCTGAACGGCAGGTCACAATCGGGCCTGCTACTCACAGACCGCCAGAGCCTTTTTTTGTTATCGCTACCGAAAACCCGATTGAAAACGAGGGAACCTTCCCACTTCCGGCGGCGCAGCTCGACAGATTCATGATGCGCCTTTCTCTTGGCTATCCGGACAGGGAGTCGGAGCTTTTAATTCTTGAGGACAACCCAGCCGGAAGGGCTTTAAGCGAGCTTGAGCCGGTTTTGGGAGAGGCGGAATTCATTGCCGCCAGGGCAGCGGCAGGCGGAGTTTTCTGCCACCAAAGCCTGAAAGAAGCGTCAGCCGACATTGTCCGGGATACCCGCATACACAAGGACATCACGCTGGGAGCGTCCCCTAGGGCAGGCATCCATTTCCTTGACGCGGTAAAAGCTCTTGCTCTGGTCCGCGGCAGGGAATATGTAATCGATGAGGATCTTCTGACCATGGCCGGACCTGTATTGGCGCACCGCCTCAGATTCCGGGACACAAGAGCCCAAAAGGACAAGACAGTCCGGGAAATCTGCATTGCCAGACTCAATGGAATCAAGACCTGATCCCCTCTATGAACCCACAGGGCGAAGTTTAAAGAGCATCAAGGCAATGGCAGCTTTTCTTCCCATACCGCGGACTCTGGGTTCATTCGTCATTTTAATCACGATTCTTGCGTTCACGGCAGGACGTATCAGAAACGAACTTGTCCTCACTCTCCTTGGTACTGTTTTTCTCGTCCTCCTGCTCTACTGTTTCTTCGGAGTTTTGCTTTTGGGTATTGTTCACCGCAAGAAAGCCCTGTCGCTGGAAATGACGATCGTCTCCCATACCATTACAGCCGGAGAGAGCGGAGAGCTTTCAATTAGAAACTCCGCCGGAATTTCTTTTTTCGGGAAAGGAGACTTTTGGCGGCTTCCCGCGATTCTTGTGCGCTGTGAACTGTACCTGAGAACAAGAGACGGCCGCGTTATACGCCACTATGCCGATCCTGATACGGAAAGCCGCAGCTTTTTCCCGGTAAAAGAACGGGGCGCTTATTACGGGAAAAACGACAGCCTGGTTATTTTCGACGCTCCCGGATTTTTCCGGCTCTCCCTGCCTGTTCCCGGGAACGAGAGCCCGCGGCTCCTTGTCTGTCCAAAACCGGCGGAAGAAACAATTTCCCTTTCACCCAAATTCGGAGGAAGCGAAAGACGGAGAGAACCCCATTACCGCAAGAGCGGAGAGTTGACCGATCAGCGCCCATACATTCCCGGAGACGATCCCAGGCTGATAAATTGGAAACTCTACAGCCACACTCCCATGGGCGAACTTTTTATACGAGAGGGAGAACCCCGGCCGCCGCCCCATTCCAGATTGGTAATTCTTATCGACACAGAGCTGGATCGCGCCCTCTATTCACTTGAGGAAGGCCGCAGGGCTGTAGACCTGTTATGCGAAAACGCCCTGGCTGCGGCTGTCGAGTATTCGGGAAAAGGCGTTGACATACAGATCGGTTTTACAGGAGGCGAAATTACAGGAAGAAAAAATCCTGACTCTCAAGACACATCGGAATTGACCGCCGCACTCGCCCGGCCTTTCGCCGTTTTCTGGCCGGCGGACAGCGCCCTGCCGGAAGCGCCGGAAGACAGCGCCGTAATCGTTCTCGCTCTGCCCCGGAAACTGCCGCCCGGTACATCAGTCCTGGACAGGTTCCTGAAAAACGGCGAACAGCGGGCAGACGTTATTTTCATACAGGGCAAATGAAATGACTGTATTTGCCCTTATTCCCAGGACAGCGGCGCTCGTAATTCTTCTCTATCAGATTCGATTCTTCGCGGCTGACCTCGCTGATACTCCGTTTTTTATAGCCTCCTTAGCCGGAGCCTTCCTCACGGCGATCTTTTTACACAAGCAAAAAATCCGCGGCCTCCCTTTGCGCCCCGTATTGGCTCTGTTGACCCTGGCTCTCGTTCCCTGGGTAATCCGCCTTTTTATCGCCCTGCCTCGTTTATTTTTCCCCGGCGTTTCCGAATTCACGATAATCCTTGATTCGCTGCTTCTCAATCTGGATCGCAACAATTTCTCCGCCCTCTTTCCGTTTTACTGGATGGCGTTTACCACTTACCTTTCCCTGAAAAGCAGAACTTTTCTGCGCGCGGATATCATCGCCGCGGATACGCTTTTCCTGGTTCTTTTCAGCATCGCTCCAAGCTCTTCCCTTGGCGTGTACCGATGGCCCGTCTTCATTACCGCCCTTTTTTCAACAGTAATATTTTTGCAAATTCTCTCCCTTGTACTTTCCACAGCTCCGGAATTGAGACTGCGTCGGAAGGAAGCTATTTTCGCCGGAGTTTTTCTGTTTTTTCTTGTCTTCACGGGAGGATCGATCTTTATCCGGCCTTTCCAGAAAAAAGCTTTGGAAAAAGGAGGAGGACTGCTCGAACCAAAATTATTCCGTTTCGATTTTTCCCAAATCCTCAGACTGGAAAGCGAAATCAGCATGAATGACGATCTGGTTCTGATCGTGAAATTCGGGCACGGTGATTATCATGATCTGATACGCCGTTATACGCTATCAGGGTACAGCTCCGTGCAGGGTTTTTTCAGGTTTGACGAAATTGACGAAGCGGCCCATCCCCGGAATTTACCGCTCAGGCGCACCGCATTAAAAGCAGAGGAAACAAAAAACTTCCGCGAAATGGAACAGGAATACTATCTTGTAAATTTCGACTCCTCCGCTTTCATCGGCGTGAATATGCCCGTGGAAATTACTCCGTTTGAAACATGGGACGCTTCTTCCTTTAATTCCGCTTACTCGGTCAGGAGCCACACCAGCGAGGTCATGACCTACGAGCTCGCCGCCGCGGTTCGCGGCCTGCATGGGCCCGAAAACCTTGGCTTAACCGCGGAAGAATACGCTTTTTACACGGAATACGGCGCAGATGAAACTGTCGCGTCACTGGCGCAAGAAATAATTCGAGGCCCGACAGGCGGCAGGAGAACCGCGCTTTCCTATTGGGAACAGGTAAGAGTGCTTTATGACTGGCTGAAATACGGCGAATACCGATACAGCCTAAAGCCGGGGATTGCGCCTGACGGAGATCAGCTCAAGCATTTTCTCTTTACATCAAAAAAGGGTTACTGCTCATATTACGCCTTCGCGTTTACCCTCATGCTCCGTTCTCTCGGAATTCCAAGCCGCGTGGCGGCCGGTTTCTTTGTGGATCCCACAACCGAAGCCTTTGACTACTATCCGGTAAGAAGCGATATGGCCCACACCTGGGTTGAAGTATGGTTTCCCGGATACGGCTGGATTGAATTTGATCCAACCTCACAAATGATGGCGGAGGGAGAGGACTTCCGCTTTTCCGACGGAACGCCGCCGGAATTGTTTGAGCGGCTATTGAAGGAAATTCTGGAAAACCGCTCCCGCTTGACGGCGAAAGAAGGACCGGACGCGGAAAGCGAGAAATGGAGTTTGCTCGCCATTGGCAGGGAGGCCGCCAGATTCTTAGCGCGCCGGGTTTTCCATTTCTGCATACCTGCGCTGATATTAATATTCCTTGCGCTTCGCTGCGGATTTTTATGTCTTTCAATTCTGAGTAAAGATCCGCGTAAAAAAGCCCTGCGTCTCTGGTACCATATCAAGCGCCGCCTCGCGCTTGCCGGATTGCGTAAGGCGGCTTCCGACGGAGAAGCCGAATGGGCAAAAGCGGCAGACAGGAGAATCGCCGGTATTTATACTTTGTACCTGGATGCGGCAGCTGCAAGATTCGCGCCCGTTAACAGCTATACTGCAGCGGACAGCCGGAACATGGCTGAGCATTACCGTTCTTTCAGGGGCAGCTATCAAAAAGCCATTCCATTATCACGGCGTATTATGGCATGGATTCTGCCGCCCATAACTTTGATCGCGGGACCGCGGAATTTGACGTGGAATACAGGCATCATCCTCGCTTTGCTTTTCATTTTTTTGCTTTGCGAAGACAGCAGTGCGCAGGACACATCCCGGACATCTGGTATGTCACCGCAGGCGGATGAACTTTACCAAAGCGCTCTTGCCTCACAGGAAGCTGAGAATTGGGAAAGGGCTATAGAGCTTTTTAATACAGGGGCAAAATCCTTTACCGGTGATTTTCGTTTCCCCTGGTCTTTGGGAAATCTTTATCATCACCGCCAGCTCTATCGTCTCGCATGGGATGAATACAGGCGCACGGAAAAAATTTTTTTTACAGAAACCTTCGATGAAATTTTCGACAGAGCGCAGGCGGTCGAGCTGCTTTTAAAACTGGCAAATACGGCAGGCTGCCTGAACATGAACGAAGTGTCAGCGGAATATCTTGAACGCCTTCTCGCCATTGACAACGGCAACACGGAAGCAATAGGCAGTCTGGCGTGGATGTACTTTAAGCTTCACCGGTTTGACGAAGGGGAGAAACTGCTTCTTGACGCATCGGCGGCCCTTGGACAGAGCATGGATTTTTCGATGACCCTGGGGACAATTTACACCGGGATGTTCCGCTATCATGAAGCCAAAGAAGCTTACGAAGCAGCCATCCGGGAAGCTGAGAACTCAGGCGACCGCTACTTTGCGGCGCTGGCGTATTACAACCTCTCCATTTTGGAAAGCAGATTTTATAAATTCGCCCTCTCCTACGACTGCGCAAGCGCATCTTTGGAGGCGATGAACCGATCTTCCGGCAGGCTTGCGCGGGGCGAATTATACCAGCGCCGCATGGAAATGAACCGGGCTCTCGGCGACTATCAGGAAGCATACAGTATGGATAGTTCGCCCTTATCCAAGCTGAACCTTGCCATAGCGTATCAAATCGGCGGCCTCCTTAACGAAGCAGTACTCTACGCGAAAGACTGCCTGAAAGCCAACGATGGATCAGGTGAATCCGATCAATCATGGATGATTAACTACGGTATCGACCCGATCCGTTACAAAAGGGATATTCACGAAATCCTTAAAGACGCGTACAAAGGGCTTTATAAAACTGAAAAGTCTTACGCAAAAACGCTGTCTGCGTTTGCGATTAAAGATTCCGTGCGCAGCTTTTTCCTGAAAGTCTCACACAGATTCCGCTGGGAACTTCACACTCAGCTCTTCCGCAAATACAGCCTTCTTTCGGCGCAAGCGTACGGCATCAGCCGCCGTGAGGCAATTCAGCCGGAAGCGCTGTTAAGGTATTTCGACGCTTTCGAAGCTTATCCGGAGCGGGCCCTTGCCTATCTCGCCAAAGCCCGTGGTTTTGAAGAGCAGCTCATTCCCGCCTCTGCTCCTTCGTACGCGTATAACAAAGGCCGCTTATTATCAAACCGGAAATTAATATCACAAACCCTGAACAGAGCAATAGGCGAATTCGACCCTCTCTGGGAAAGGGACATGATTGCCAAAGCTTACGCCGAATTAGCGTTAAAAGGCGGAAAGGCCGGGAGACAGGACGCGGCCGAAAGACTCTTCGCGATTAACAGAGGCGCACTGCTTCAAAACGGAATAAAGCTCCCGGTAGAAATTCAGATTGCGAGGCCGCTTTTTCACATGAAAAGTGTTTTGGAAAAAACAGCCAGAACCGCCGGGCTTGAAACATTTGGCCCGGTCTCCCCCCGCTACACCCTTCGCTTTGATTCGGAAGAAGACGGATACATTTCCTGCGAACTCTATGACGGAGGAAGGGGAATAACTGTGTGGAAACAAAACCTTCCGTATCCCGCTATCGATCACAGAACCTTAAGCCGCCAAAAAACTGCAATTGCCAAGACTTTGAGGGATGGGATATTTGATGCTTTCTAACGGCAGACCTTAGCTTGCTTTACACTGCTGGATAACTTCGGCGATTATCCTGTCGGCGTCTTCATACGGAACCTGACATGTGCCAACCTGACTGTGGCCGCCGCCGCCGTATTTCAAAAGCATACTGCCGACATCCACCTTTGCCGAACGGTTGATAATGCTATAACCCACGGTAATGGCGCAGTTCTGCATGTTTCTGCCGTCAACGATCCAGACAGAAATATTTTGTTCCGGATATAAGGTATACATTAAAAAGCGGTTGCCGGCATGAATGGTGTCTACACCGCGAAGATCGGCGACAATAACATTATCATCCCTTTTGATGTGCGAGCTGAGCATTTCGCGGAACAATTTCTCCTGCTCAAAATATACTTTTTGCCGCTCTGCCACATCGGGCATTGCCAAAATATCTTCAATGTTTTTTGTAGCGCATGCCGAAGCAAGTGTTTTCATTAATTCATAATTGCTGATGGTAAAATCCCTGAAACGGCCAAGACCTGTCCTGGGATCCATGATGAACCCAAGCAGAACCCAGCCTGTAGGATCGGTTATTTCAGCGATAGAGAGATCTGCCGAATCAACCTTGTCCACATAACGGATCATTTCGGCAAAACGGGCCAATTTTTCATCTCCGCCGTAGTATTCATAAATTACCCGGGCGCAGCTCGGCGCAAGCCTGGAAACGCCTTCAAAAAACGCCGTTTTTCCCAGCCTTTCGGTTTCGCTTGTATGATGATCAAACCACATCTTGCAGCCGGGTACATAGGGGATATTAGCCAAAATATCGTTATCGGTAGCCTCAATGAGGCCATCCTGAATATCTTTTGGATGGACAAATTGCCATTCGTTTATAACACCCAAATATAATAGGATAGCACCGCATGCCAACCCGTCAAAATCAGATCTTGTCAAGAGTTTCATAGTTCAACCACCTTTTAATAGGGTACATATAATTGTATATTAAGAATAATATAACACAGGTGAAAAGAAATTCCTACTATTTTTTTTCCGGTTTTTCAGTAAAATTTATTTTTGGAGTAATTTTTGATATGAAACATTATTTTTTAAAACAGCAAAATTGCAAATTAGCGCAATTCACAGTCATCTTTTGCGTTTTATTCCTTTTGCTTTCCTGTGCCGGAGGAGCGACAGTCGCTTCAAGCGGACTTGGAAAAGCTTCGGACCCTGTCCCGTTCATGGAAAACGCGAGAACCGGGAAGCTCTCCTCCGGTCTAACATATTACCTCCTTGAGAACACCCAGCCCCAGGGCAGAGCCTATCTTACCCTGGCGGTAAACGCCGGATCGGTTCTTGAGGCTGAAGACGAGCGGGGCCTTGCCCATTTCGTTGAGCACGTGGCTTTCAACGGAACCACCAGGTTTGGCAAATCAGAGCTGATAAACTATCTCCGTTCACTGGGGATGCGTTTCGGCCCTGAGGTTAACGCTTACACTTCCTTTGATGAGACTGTTTACGGAATTGAAGTGCCTGTTGAAACCGGCCCCGACGGCCGTAAATTTGTTCCGGCCATGGCCTTGGCGGTTATAGACGATTGGTGCCACAGCATAACTTTTAATCCTGACGATATAGATAACGAGAGGCTGGTAATCCTGGAAGAATACCGTTCCCGGCTTGGAGCGCGGGACAGAATCAACCGGGAAATGTACCCGCTTCTGTTCAGAGGTTCTCCCTATGCGGAGCGGCTGCCAATAGGCCTGCCGACGATCATCGAAACAGCCCCGGTTGAGCGGCTTGAAGGGTTCTACAGAAAATGGTACAAGCCGGAAAACATGGCTGTTATCATTGTCGGGGATTTTGACGCCGCTCATCTGGAAGCGTCCATGGAGGAGCATTTCCGGGATCTCTGGCCGGCGAAGTCCCAGACGCCGTTCTTAAGGCCCCGCTTTAACCTCAGCGAACCGAAAAAGGGAAGCCTTGAAACCCTGATCCTGACAGACAGCGAACTCACCAACTCCAGGGTGGATCTTTACTGGAAACTTAAATCCGATCCCGTGCGTGGAGACCTGGGCAATTACAGGGAGGGCATCGTTGACTATCTTGCCAGTACCATGCTTTCACTGCGCTTTGACGAGGCAAGCGACAAAAGCGAAACTCCTTATATGGTGGCTGATGAAGCTATGATCAAATACGGCCACTCTTCCGGTTTTTATGTTTTGCTGGCGCTGGCAAAAACCGGTTTCGTCAAGGAGTCCCTAAGGGAACTGTTTTTGATGAAGGAATCTCTTTCCCGCTACGGTTTCACCCAGGGCGAGACAGACATCGCCAAGGCATATCTCCTTTCAAACATTGAACAGATAGTGATTGAAAAAGATCGCCAGCCTTCCGGTAATCATGTAGACGCTTTCACCCGGCATTTTTTAAAAAGCGAACCGGTTCCGGATGCGGAATGGGAACTTGAAGCAATGAAAAAGCTGCTCCCCGGAATTACACTGAAGGAGATAAACAAGAGGGTAAAACAATATTTTGCCGGCGACGATCTTACGGTAATTATCACCGCGCCCGAAACGGAGAAACCCAATCTGCCCGCAAGCGCGCAGATTAAAACCCTGGCTGCGGAGGCACGCAGAGCCAAAATAGCGCCGCCTGTGACAGCCGCGGCGCAGGGAGAGTTTTTGGACATAATTCCTTCACCCGGAGCTATAGTTTCAGAAACGGTTGACAGTGAAACCGGCGCTATCCGAATGACGCTGAGTAACGGCGCGGAGCTCATACTCAGGGAAACGAGAAACCGAAACAGCGAGATCAGCCTGTACGCCCTTGCGAAAGGCGGTTCCTTAAGCGCTCAAGCCGAAAGCGGCGTTTCAGCATTAATGGCGGCCGAAATGCTGAACGTCTCCGGGCTGGGCCCATACTCCAGAACAGAGCTTGTGAAAATACTCCTGGACAAACAGGTTTCAGTGTCCTTCTGGCTGCAGAGCTACCTAAGAGGCTTCCAGGGCAGCGCCGCAGTTAAAGACACAAAAACGCTTTTTGAAATGCTTTACCTGGGATTCACCCAGCCCCGGCTGGATAAAGAAGCCGTAGAAATCATGCTGGATCAGAAGCGATCTTCCTTGGCGTTTCAGGAAAACGATCCCAACACATTTTTCAGCAGGGAAATCTCCAGAACAATTTCCGGCAATCCCAGACTCCACCCGCTGGAACTCGCGGACATTGAAAGAGCGAATATGGACGAAGCCATGACTTTCATACGCGCCTGCTTAAACCCGGCGGACTATACCTTTGTCATTACCGGAAGCCTGGACCTTCCCCTGCTCCGCTCCCTTGCGGAAACGTACCTGGCTTCGATCCCGCGCTCCCAGGCTTTTAACACATGGGCTGATATTGACCCGCTCCGTCCGGCCGGCACGAAAAAAGAACTTTTCAAGGGAAGGGAGGACAGAAGCTCTGTTTACATTAGCTGGTTCAACCCCCTGGCTTTCTCCGAAGAAAAAAGCGCGGCTGTATCCGCGTTAAGCGAATATCTGGAAATCCAGCTCAACGATGTAATACGGGAAACACTTGGCGGAGTTTATTCAATTTCATCCTGGGTTTCGCTGAATCCCATTCCAAGGGGTGAAATTTCCGGCGGCGCCCTTTTCTACTGTGATCCAAAAAGGACAGCAGAACTCACATCCGCGGTGAATGAGGAGTTCCTGAAAATCAGCCGGGGAAACATCGACAGAGGTGTTTTTCAAAAAGCTGTGGAAGCCCTGATCAGGGAACAGGAAGATTCCGTTCAGCACAACCTGTACATCGCCCAGAGCTATGCCAACTCGGCGGTGATCTACGGTTCGCCCCTGAGCCGGCTGGATAAGAGACCTGCCCTGTACAGGACATTAGCCGTCGAGGACATCACAAGGGTCGCAGCGGAACTTCTGAGAGGAAACGTTGTCCAGGTAACACTCTTTCCTGAGGTAAACTGAGGATCTGCCCTATCACCCAGCCGGTATGAGTATTTCTCATGCTGGCAGCTTGAGGTTATGCCTTGACCAAAAACACCGAAATCGCTATTATTCAAATTCGCGAGATTACACTGTGGAGGTCCTACATGAGCGTCAGTATCAGACTCAAGAAATTCGGAACCAAGAAGCGCCCATATTATCGCATAATAGCGATTGACAAGAAGGCGCCGAGGGATGGAAAAACTATAGAGGAATTGGGATACTACCATCCAATAGAGGCCGAAGACAAGCAGATTGTCTTTGACGCGGCCAAGGTTCAAACATGGATTGATAAAGGCGCGGTAGTAAGCGACACCGTAAAAAGTATCCTGAACAAGAAAAACTTCGCTGTAAAATAATATTATGGAGAGGTAGATGGAGAAAGATCTCGTTGAATATATTGTAAAATCTCTTGTGGATGATCCCACGGCTGTCAACGTTGCGGTTGTGGAAGGTGAAAAATCCACGATTCTGGAACTTAGAGTAGCTCCCGATGATATTGGCAAGGTGATTGGCAAACATGGCCGCATAGCCAAAGCAATAAGAACAGTTTTGCAGGCAGCTACGGCAAAAGGCGGCAAACATACCGTATTGGAAATCCTGGACTAAATTATAAATCCCAACGAACCTGTAAGGCGAAGTTTTAAAAGCACGCATTTTATTCTGGGCCTTGTGGGCGATCCTTTCGGTCTGAAAGGTTTGGTCAAAGTAAAATCATATTCCGGGGAAACCGGTCACTTTTTACAATTAAAAAAAGCAACACTAAAAAAAGACGGAACTGAAAAATCTCTGGATGTAGATGAGGTAATCCCGCAAGGCGGCGGTTTGCTCATTCGTTTCGCCGGTATTGATACCCCCGAAGACGCCAGGCTTTTGAAAGGCTCAGAAATAATCGCTTCAAGGAAATATGCGTCGCCCCTTAATGAAGGGGAATATTACATAGAGGATCTCAAGGGCCTTGAAGCGGTTGCTCTTGATGGAAAAGCCCTTGGAGAAATTACCAACGTGATAGAAGGCGGCGGCGGATTTCTGGCGGAAATAAAACTCCTCTCCGGCGAAATCAAGTTGGCGCCTTTCAGGAAAGAATTCTTCGGAGAAGTTAACTTTGAGGAAAATAAAATAACGCTGTTTGAACCATGGATTCTGGAATCATGAAGTACACGGTATTAACACTTTTTCCGGAAATTAGCGACACGTATTTTAGCAGCTCCATAATGGCAAAGGCTGTTGACCGCGGCCTTGTAGAATACTGGGTTATAAACATTCGGGATTATGCTCTTGATAAACACAAAACCTGCGACGATGCCACATACGGAGGCGGCGCGGGAATGCTGATGCTCGCGGAACCTTTGGGCCGCGCGCTTGAGGCCGCGGGAGCGAAGAAAGCGGGAGAAAGCCGCCCGCGAGTAATTTACCTTTCGCCATCCGGGCGACCTTTTAATCAGGCTCTGGCCCGGGAATTGGCCGCGGAGAAGGAGCTCGTCCTCCTTTGCGGACGCTACGAAGGCATAGATCAGCGGATTATAGATTCCTATGTGGACGAAGAAATATCCGTGGGAGACTACGTGCTTTCCTCCGGGGAAGTGGCCGCTCTTGTAATCATAGACGCCACTTATCGCCTGCTTGAGCAGGTGATTACCCCGGCTTCCCTGGAAGAGGAGAGTTTCGACAGGGGGCTTTTGGAGTACCCCCAGTATACACGACCTGAAATTTATGATACACTCAAAGTTCCGGAAGTGTTACTTTCCGGCCATCACGAAAACATACGGCGCTGGCGTCTTGAGAAAAGGGTTGAAAAAACCCTGGCCTACAGGCCGGATCTAATCCGGTTTGGTGAAGAGCGATTTCTCTTTGACGAGGAAACCCGTAAAATAATAGAGGAGAAACGCCGGGAAACCGGCGAGGGGGAGACATGAACGAAATCAAGGCTATTGAAGCCTCCCAAATGAAAAGTGAATTGGATAATTTCAAGGTAGGAGATACCGTAAAAGTCCATTTTAAGATCATTGAAGGAAAAACCGAGAGGATCCAGATCTATGAAGGGCTTGTAATCGCAATCAAGAATTCGAAGGTCGGAAAAACCTTTACTGTGCGCAAGCATTCCTACGGCATAGATGTTGAAAGGGTTTTTCCCATTCACTCTCCCCGCATAGCCAGGGTGGAACTTGTCCGCCCGGGAAAAGTCCGCAGAGCAAAGCTTTACTACATTCGGGACAAGATCGGCAAGGCCGCCAAGATCAAGGAATTGATCGTTTCCCGCAAGGCTCAACAAAAAACTGCCAAGACTGAAAAAAAGGCCCCCGCGGAACCTCAACCGAGCCAGAAAGCCGAAGCACCCAATCAGTAAATAATTGGCCGGGACAAGAATTCCGGACGATTTTGCAAAGTCCGGTGGATTTGCAAAATCAGACATAGCCGGCAAAGCGGGCATCCAGGCAACACAGACAATCTCTCAAAAAGCGAGTGGCGGCATTCAGGCAAATCCTCCCGTAAAGTCCAATCCCGCTCTGCTTAATACGTTTCCTCAAAACCGGATTCCCGGAAATCAGCCGGGAACTCTCAACGAACGGGGTGCCGCGACTCAGCAAACTATTTTCGCCCGCGAGCTTTTTAAACAGACAGCCGCGAATATGGGATTTCCAAAGGACACATTGAGCGTGGCCCTAATGGCTTTTTCGCGTTTTTTTTCCATTCCCCCGAACAATGCGCTAATCGGCGCCCTTCGCCGGGAAATTCTCTCCCAGCCCAAAAACTCCCAGGAAACCGGAAAAAACCTCACGGAGGCGAAAGCTATGGCGCTCCTCTCCGCCGCTGACAAGGGAGTAACATTGCAGCCGGAAGCCCTGGAACACTATGCCGGCTTTTTTGTCTCACCCGACGGAGAGAAGCAGCATCGGCAGGAACGGAAAGATGCTCCGGAACAGGAGGAGTTGAAGATTATAGCGGAATCGGAGGCGCAGGAAGACCCGCTTTTGGATGTCCTGAACTCCCTTCCCGGTAAAAACGGACAATACTGGCTTGTTTTCCCCCTAAATATTAACGTAAGGGGTACAGAGCTTAAGATTTTTTTACGAATATTAAAGAGAGAACATGGATCTGTTTTGGACAGGCTTTCCGGCGGAGAAGACGATCAGCTTATAGCCGATATTTCTGCTCCAAAGAGACAATGGCGCTGTTTTTTAAAAAAGGCCGGGGGAAAATTCAGTGCCGATATTCTGGTTTACCCGGAATGCGGCGAGAAGACTCTAAGTTTTCTTCAGAAAAAGGCGGAGCGCTTATTGGGGAAGAACGGCGGACTACCTTGGCTAAAAGCCGCCGGAAATTTTTGCGGGTTTGAGGAAATACAGGTTAGAAACGGAGAGGGATTTAGTTCCATGGCGGATTATATGGGAGCAGAAATCTTGCCCGTCGTGGATGAAGAGGTATAACATAATGCAGCGGAGTTCCACGCGCATGGAGAAAAAAGCGTCCGCCGTAGCCTACAACCGTGAAGAAGGAGCCCCGAGGCTCCTGGCAAAGGGCAGAGGCCCGGAAGCTGAAAGAATAATTAAGATTGCCAGAGAAGCCGGTATCGAGATTGTTGAAGATTCGGCCCTGGCTGCTTTGCTTGACGCAGGGGTAGAACCGGGGAATCTTATTCCCCCATGGTGTTGGGAGGCGGTAGCCAAAATTCTGGCTTTCGTTCTCTCAGAGGAAAAGAGATGAAAAAAATACTGGTTAAAGATCTTAATGAAGGGGATGTTTTCTCTGAGGCTGTTTTTATTGAAGGAAACAATCTGTTTGTCCCAGCCGGAATAGAGGTAAGGAAAAAAGACATTGCCCATCTTATTTCCTGGGGAATTGAAACGGTAGAAACCAACGGCAATATCGTAACTCCAGCCCCAAAACCCGAAGCCGCGGAAACGAAAGCTGCGGCGAAACCTGAAAGTAAAGCCTCCGGCAAACCGGAAGACAAAGCCGCGCCAAAAAAAACCAGTATAATTACCCTGCAGGAAGTCTCGGAAAACACAGGCGTTTACCGCACATACCTGGAGTTGATAGAGCGCCTCAACGAGGTTTGCGAAAATATCGCTTCCAACGTCGCTGTGGAAGCCCGTTCCATTGATAATATTACCGGACAGCTGCTGCAAGCGGTGCGAGAACAAAGAAATTCGTTTATAGGTTTTATTCTTGGCGGAGAGATTAAAGGCCATGATTTGGCAAAAAACCTTGTAAATACAGCTATTCTTTCAGCACTAATCGCGCTGGAACTAAAGCTGCCCAATCATAGAGTTTTGCAGATAGTAACAGGCGCCTTGCTGCATGATGTCGGAATGCTCAGAATGCCCAAGGAAATTGTGGAGAAAAAGGGCGGCCTTTCGGAAGCGGAACTCCAGCGCATTCAGTCCCATACTCTTTATACCTACAGAATCGTAAATAAAGAACTTCTTTACCCCGAGGACGTAGGACTTATTGTTCTTCAGCATCACGAACGCTGGGATGGCGAGGGTTATCCAAGACGCATTGCCGGGACAGCCATAGATTTGGGCGCAAGGATTGTTTCCGTAGCGGATGCGTTTGAAGCCATGGTAAGCAAGAAGCCTTACAGAAACTCCATGATGGGATACCAGGCTATGAAGAATCTCCTGTCGGATAACCTGAGGCGTTTCGATCCCGATGTGATAAAAGCTTTTATACAGACCATGGGAATTTATCCCATTGGTTCCATCATTCTTCTCAACAATGGAGCCATGGCCAGGGTAGAAGAAGTAATGGCAAACGCCCCTCTCAGGCCAAGGATCAGAATACTTATCAATGAATTCGGCAAGGTTTTCAAGCAGGATGAAGGTGAAATAATAGACCTTCTTATCGAAAAGAGCCTTTTTATCGCGAAAGCGGTGGATCCCAAAGAAATCGCCGGTAAAGATGTCTCATAAAGGCCAGGCCGGGGAAACGGCAGCAGCGGAGCACCTTGAAAAAAAAGGCATACAGATTCTGGAACGGAATTTCAGGTCCAAAAAAGGCGAAATTGACATTATTGCCCTTGACGGCGAAACTCTCGTATTTACGGAGGTAAAGGCATGGTCCTCCTACGGGATTGACGCCCTTGAGCAGGCTTTGGACGCGAAAAAACAGCATAAGATCATAGAAACCTCTAAGTATTTCCTTTCGTTGCATCGAAAATATAGATATATGGCAATCCGTTTCGATGTGGTTTTTATTTCTCCTCAGGGTATTACCCATCTTGCATCTGCCTTCACGGAGTGTATATGATAGTGGTAACGCGTAAAACTTCGATAAGCTTACACGCAGAAGAGCTTTCCGGACTTTCAAAGCTAGAAGTTTTGCGCAAAAAAATCAATAATGAAGATTATCTTCATGAAGCTATTCAACGTATCGCGTTGATAATCAGCAATGAGCTTCTTGATTTGCCACAAGGAGGAAGGTCATATGAGCAGCAACGGAAGAGCAGGCAATGGCCGCGGAAATAACCGCAGGAAACCTTACAGACGACGGGATAACGACAGCGAGACATGGCAGAAAGGAACTTCCGCCCCGGGAAACAACGCCTCTTCCAAAAACGAAACCTCCGCTGCGGGTGAAGCTCAGAATCGCAGCAGCCCTAATAAGAAAAACAACGAGAACACACGGGTAGAAAGGGGACCGTATTTCGAGCGGCCCAGATGGGTTCCCCCAAAGATGAATACAGACCCCTTACCGGTTTCTGTCTGCCCATGGTGCGGGAAACCCATCCGCGATATATCTTCGGCAATAGCAGACAAAGATACAGGAGTCCCAGTACATTTTGATTGCGTTACTTCCAGGATTACTTTCGGGGAAAAACTGGAAAAAGGCGAAACCGTCGCCTACATCGGCGGCGGAAGGTTTGGCGTTATCTGCTTTAACAGCCAGGGAACGTCCAATAATAAAACCGAATCCCGGGAATTCACAATAAAAAAAATCATCGAGTGGGAAAACAAGGAAGCAAGAGCCGAATGGCGCTCCGCAATAAGTGATCAATACACGATACTCTGATGAACGAAATCGAAAATCTAAAGATGCATAAAAATTTCTTCGCCAACTCAAAAATCGTTGAAAATTACGCCCTTCTTGAAGAAATCGGAATCTTTGATTACATGGAATTACTGGAAAAGGAAATAAGCAATTATAAAAACCTTTATGCAGGCGCACTGGACATTGTAAACCGCGCGACCATAAGCGAAATCATGGACGCAACCGTATGGCAGATGACAGATTACTTCCTTCCCACATTAATAGTATTCCTTTATAAACCGCTGCAAAACAAGGAAGACATAACCATTAAATGCTACAAAAATTATAAACTCATAGACATGAACCTTCCTGTAGACAACATAAGCGCTTTTGAGACTTTTTTCCGCAAACATCCTGAACCGGTCAGCTACAAATTACTTTCTTCAAAAGTGGCCCAAAATGAAACCCTCAAGGCGTTTAAGGAAATTGAACCGGAATTGATCATTCCTATTCTGGGCCCTTCGGGACTCTACGGTCTGATACTGCTGGGACGCAACATCCTGGGAGCGGATTATACCAAAAGGGAGCTTGCGTTCATTCAGAACCTGATGGCCTTTATTTCAAAGGCAATTCAAAACAACCTGCACTACGAACGGACTTTGAGGGATACCAAAACCGGTCTTTACAACAACGGCTTTTTTGTAACCCGGCTCAGCGAGGAGATTACCAGAACAAAAAGGGCGAATTCGGTAACCTCCATCATCATTATGGACGTGGACCACTTCAAGGTGTTTAACGACACATACGGACATCTGGCCGGCGACCGGGTTCTTGAGACCCTCGCGATTACAATCAAACAGGGCGTAAGGCTTGGGGATGTTCCTTCCCGTTTTGGCGGAGAGGAATTCACGGTTCTCCTTCCGGATACCGACAAGGAACTGGCATGGGTTGTTGCGGAACGGCTGAGAATCATGGTGGAATCCATGGAAGTGGCATGGGAATCTCCACTGCCGAATGTTAACGTCAGCCTTGGGATATTTACTTTTGACAAATCAACAAATCTGGATGTCGATGAAGTTATGAAACGGGCGGATGAAGCCCTTTACTATTCCAAACGTACCGGCCGAAATCGGACCACTTTGTGGGACACCAATCTTCCCAAAAAAATCACCAAGATAAAGCCCGCAAAATAATAGCAGAAATTATGTGACTTTCAGGAAGCTTTGCCGTCAAAAGGTTTTTTGGGCGAGGCTTTTCGCTTTTTTTCGTTTTTAAGCAGAAATTTATAGTTGAAATTTACTTTACAACCGTAACGCTTCAAAGTGTTGATATGAACCATTCTCAGTTCTCTGTGCAGAGGATTGCTCATCATCAGTTCCGGGGCCACATGCACCATATACAGCGGAGCTCTCTGCCCATAAAACTCTATTCCGTCCTCGGCGGCATAGGATTTATGATCCGGACGCGCAGATAAAAAATCAGTTTGGCCAAGAGGCTTTGAAGCATAGAAACGCGGTATTCCGATACTTGTTACCCAATAGGCCGTGTACCGGTCACCCATTTCCGTTACGCGCTTGTCCCACGCAAGCAAAATCAAGCCGTCTCTTTGCAGATTCTGGCGGTAATCGGTAACAGACGAAGGGAGAGTTTTACCGGGCAAAGCCATTATTGGCAAAGCCCTGATTGATCTATGTGTTCCGTAATCTATGTGTTCGTGATGAAGCTTCGTCACCCCGGGAAAATTAATAATTCTGGATGAAGAATCTGTTTTTCTGCCGCATTCCGCCGCCGCATCCATGGTAATTGCGTTGATTTTGCCGGTGATTATATTTAGTTGGCCTTTCAACACAGATTCCATATTCAGCATATCATGCAAATTCCTGACAAGGCCCGTAACTTCAGTCATTAATTCTGAGATTTCGTGATTCTTTTTCATTCCGTTTTTCCTCTTGGTCATTATATACTAAAATATAATAATTATGACTAAAACGGTCAATAGAAATGGCTCATTTTACATCCTCGTCGAATAATTTCATGTAATCGGTATAAATCCATTTTTGCCCATAAATATTATCACCTTTAATTAATGGGTTCAGTATGCTCATGTTTATAAGCCTGTTTATTGCTTTGTACCCTCCACGACTGGTATAGCCTGTCCATTTAACAATGTCGGCAATTCCGACAATCGGCATACGGTAGAGATTTTGCAGTATTGTCAGCGAACTCTCGGCAGATGTTTTTCCAAGAGATTGAATTTTCCGCATATCTCTTTCGCGCAGTTTTGTAATGCCGGCACAAGTTTCTATCGCAGAGTTTGCAGTATATATTATGCCTTCAAGAAAAAAGTCAATCCATTCAAAAACCTTTCCGCTATGATAAGCGTCCAGTCTTTCATAATATAGTTGCTGATGTTTCCTGAAAAAAGAGGAAAGATACAAAACCGGCATTTCAAGCAATTTCTTATACCAAAGAAACATAGCTATCAGCATCCTTCCGGTCCGTCCGTTTCCATCGGTAAACGGGTGTATTGTTTCAAACTGAGAATGCAATAAGGCAGCTTTGATGAGCGGAAGGTAATCATCCTCAGAATGGATAAAGCGTTCAAGGTCGTTAAGCGCCTGATTCATTTCATGAACAGGAGGCGGTACAAAGCGCGCATTGTCAGGTCTGGTTCCGCCAATCCAATTCTGGGAAGTGCGAAACTCACCCGGATAAGAGAATTGTGTTCCCCTTGCTTTTGTCATTAATTTCTTATGAAGTTCCCGGATAAATCTGAGTGATAAAGGGAAATCCTTTGCTCGTTCAATACCGTAATTAAGTGCGTTTATATAGTGAATGATGTCATCAGCATCTTCAGGTAAAGTAGTTCGCGGCTCAACATTCTGCTTTTCAATCACATCCATCAGCGTTGCGCTGGTTCCTTCAATTTGGCTGGAACTTGAAGCGTCTTTTCGGATAAACATTATCAAAAACCAGTCTTTATCCGGTAATAATTCCGTGATACCATCCAATTTCCCAAGCAGCCTGACGGCCTCCGTATGTCTTGCCGCAATATTTCTAGGCAATTTTATATTGTCGCCGGGAGGAAATGGGGCCGGGATAAACGCCTTAAACCCGCTCGGCTGCTCGAGATCTCGCCCTATTTCAAAACAGTTCATATCTTACCTTTAATGTGAACGATTTTGGCAAAACTGTTCATATTTGTCAAGGCGAAGTAAACTGCTTTATGGCTTAGTATCAATTTTCAGCGGACGACGGGAGTCGAACCCGCGTCACAAGCTTGGGAAGCTTGGATAATACCGTTATATGACGTCCGCTTGTGGATTCTTACAGTATTCGACTTTAGCCCGGAAAAAATGGATTGTCAATGGCTGGAATCAAAATGCCCTTCGGGTACTCTTAATCCGTTTATGGTGTTATTTTTAACAGCGTTAACATAATCGTTTACGCTTTCCATTTTCCTGTCCAAAAACACTCCAAAAACTGACCAGGGATAAATATCTCCGGCGTAGTGAATATCCGAACCGGCGGTGACCGGAATTCCATTCTTTTTGGCGAATTCCATGGCCAGCGCGTCGGAGGAGCTTTGATTACCGGCATTGGCGGCCTCTATCGCGTCAAAACTTTCATCCAAAAAGAGGAAACGGTCCGCCGAATAGGCAAATCTGAAAGGGTGAGCATAGACAACACAGCCTCCATAGCGCCTGACTTCAGTAAGCTGCTCATACGCCGTCCAATCTTTGACTTCCGGATGTTCAAGGAGCCATTTCTTGTCAAGTCCGTAGATCAGATAATCGCTGCTTCCAAAACTTTCTTCCCAGCCAAAAAAAACATCCAGCCCCCGGCGTTCGCCTTCTTCCCGTGCGTGTTCGTAGCCCCGGCAAAACTCATGAACCCATTTATTCCAGGGCAGATGCCTGTCCACATTGCAATTCCCGTTGAAAAAATGGTCGGTGATGATGACGCCAGAATAACCCAAATCCAAATACCTCTGAATATAATCACGACCCCTGGAAACACCGCAGGAACTGCTTTCTTTTGTGTGTAGATGAGTTTCATAAAGATAAGCCATATTTTTTTAAAAGCCCTTGTAGCGAAATTCCCCCTCAACCATTACCGCAAGAACTTTAAAGTCCTTGTCAAAAACCGCAATGTCGGCGTCCATTCCGGGAACAATCACGCCTTTCTTTGTATATCGCATAACACGGGCAGGGTTGGAAGAAGCCGCTCTGACCGCATCCTCCAAACTGAATCCGAATTTCACCAGGTTGCTGATACCCCGAATCATCGTAATCCCCGAACCTGCGATTACACCGTCCATTTTGCGCCTGAAAAGACCGTCCCGGAAGATCATTTCCTCGCCGTTGGCGAAGAAAGGCCCGGATTCCTGCTCCGTTGATTTAAGGCTGTCTGTTACCAGGACTATTTTGTCCATGGGTTTGTCCCGCGTTAGAAGCTTAAACAGCTCCGGGTGAACATGAGCGCCGTCCGCGATTACTTCACAGGACATTTCGGGATGACTCAGAATGGCTCCGACGGCGTTTGGATTCCGGTGATTCAAAGCGCTCATGGCGTTAAAGAGATGGGTGGAATGCAGTATTCCCGCCTGCATACCTTCGATCATATTTTCATAGCTGGCGTCTGTATGCCCTGCCTGGAGAACGATTCCCTTTTTGACACAGTAAAGGGCAAGCTCCCGCATGCGTTTAAGCTCCGGCGCCACCGTCATGTTTACGATGCGGCCGCCGGAAGCATTCCAGAGCTTTTCCATATACTCAAGATCCACCGGACTTACGGTTTCCGGCCGCTGGACTCCAAGCTTTTTGGGCGAAAGAAAAGGACCTTCCAGGTGAAGCCCCATCACCCTGGCGCCAGTTTCATTGCCGATAGCAGAGGAGATTTTCGCAGCGGCATCGGTCATAATGTCACCCGGCGCCGGATAGAGCGTCGGATTAAACGCAGTAACCCCCTGCTTAACAAGAAGCCGGGACATTTCAAGAATTGAATCGGAAGCGTTTTTCAGAGACGAGGTTTCGGAATAAACCGCGTCATCGGTGCCGTAACCGCCAAAACCGTGTATATGGGTATCAATAAAGCCGGGAGCAATATAAGCTCCGCCCACATCAACAACCTTCACATCGCGGTCGAATTTCTTTTCCCCAAAACGCCGGCATGAAAAAACCTCCGTGATTGTTCCGTTCTCCACCAGAACGGAACAATCTTCCATTACAGCAAAGCCGCTAAGGACAGTACCTTTATGCAGGCAAATAGAATCCATGTTTGGAGTATACATTAATAATAGCTTATCCTATAGTCTTCCAAAACAACGAATCCTGTTTTGAGATAAACTTTCAGGGCGGCATTGTTTCGCTTTTTTACAAAAAGGGTAACACCCTTCCCTAGAGCCAGAAGGTCGCGGACAAAAAAAGCCGTCATCTTTGCCGCTATGCCCATGCCGCGGCAATCGGGGCGGACATAAACTCCTCCTATCTGATACCTGGAAAATGATTTCGCGCTCGTGTTGATCTTCCCCACGATCCGGCCGTTCAACTCCGCCACCAGCACACGCTCGGAAGCGAGAATGTGTTCCAGATTAAGCCGGCAGGACGCGGGATTAAAAACCGTGTTTCTGGGAAGGACTTCTTCCTGCTCATAAGCCGACTGAAGGGCAAAAAGACTTTCCGTATCGCGGGGCTCCGGAGAACGTAGCGAGAGTTCCGAGGGCCCGGCCTTAAACGCTTCCGGCCTCGGCGAAGCGTCAAGGCTCATAAGCGCGTAATCAATTCGCTCGGCCGCGAAATAACCCTGATTTTCCATGAGCCCCTCAAGAAGCTCCGCGTCTTCCCGCAGTCCCTGCAGAGAATGTATGTGAACCTTTC
>Ga0209755_10002122_pt1 | contig 27963 bp, 33 predicted proteins | sample TergutCo191P1_FD_187301 | JGI IMG/M metagenome (GOLD analysis project Ga0209755, IMG submission 187301) | Cornitermes sp. P1 segment gut microbial communities from Petit-Saut dam, French Guiana - Co191P1 (SPAdes) (version 2) | ecosystem: Host-associated > Arthropoda: Insects > Digestive system...
TGCGGCGCGCACTTGACGGCGGAGTATCGGGCAAAACCATTGCAATAGACGGAAAAACAGTGTGTAGCACAGATAAATTGACCGAAAGCAAAAGTGTATTGCACATAGCAAGTGCAATTGTTTCCGAACGTAGGGATATAATCCCAATCCGCGCCGGCAATCGTCCAACGGTGGAAGCCGTCAATTATGCGATTATCGGGGCGGGTTACAATCGGCATCGTCCAACCGTTTACGATTATGCTTACGGTCAGCAACACAAGATTTTCGCGCAATACTTTGTTGGGGTTGTAATCGTTCGGTATCAGCACGGCACGGTCTACCCATTCGAGCGTACCAAGCGGGCTTTTTATATCTTCATTTTCGCGGCCTCCCTCCGGCTTGCACAACAGCTTCATGCAAGTAGCGGGTGTAGGTATTTTGATAAATGGCGCGATATGTGCGTAGCTTGGTTTCAGTGCCTGCACCCTACAAAAAAATTGCTTGCACGACGCCCGCTTTTATGCTATCATCTCTCTCATCGCCGCGGAGTGGAGCAGCTTGGTAGCTCGTCGGGCTCATAACCCGAAGGTCGTAGGTTCAAATCCTGCCTCCGCAAGACCAAAGAACCCAGTAAATATCACGTTTACTGGGTTCTTTCTTTTTTATCTCGGTAGGTATAATATACCTACAGGGGGAAATCAGGGGGAAGTTTGTGGCTCATGGTAGCCAACAGCCAGTAAACATAACCTATGACTCCTCATGTGTGGGCAATTTTTCCTCAGATTTATTTTTACCCCCAAGGATTCTTTTTTCCAAACTGTCTGCGGCCATCTGGTCTGACTTGCGAAGCATATGGCTGTAAAGATTGAGGGTAGTGGTTGGGTTTGCGTGTCCAACTCGGGAAGCTATGGTTCGGACATCCACACCGTCAGCAATTAGAAGGCTCACGTTGGTATGCCGAAGTCCATGAAAAGTTACATGGGGAAGATTGTTTCGTGTAATAAATTTGGCAAACCAATCTGTCACAGTATCGGGATTCATGGGTTCGCCGTCCCATGTTGTAAAGAGGCGGTCACCTTGGCTCCATAAATTGGATAATTGCCCCGCTTCACCTTCTTGGTGGCATTTATAATCTTTAAGTAGGGAGATGATGGAAGCGGGTATCGTTATTTCCCTCTTTGATAATTCCGTCTTAGGCTCCTTTGTAAAAACGCCTTTGCCCGGTAGGTACTGGCTTGTGCGATTTATGCTGATGGTTTTCTTATCATAGTCAATGTCTCCCCATTCTGTGCCTAAAATCTCACCCCGGCGCATCCCGGTAAACAACGCCAACATAGTAATGACCTTAAACTTGAATTGGGGAGCGTCCAACTTGTTAAGGCATTCTATCAGTGCCAGCACTTGCTCATCATCATAGAACGCCGCTATTTTACGGACTGCCCTTGGAGCTTTTACCATCTTCATTGGCGAAGCGGCTATAAGTTCCCACAATACCGCAGTGTTGAATATTTTGGAAAGTAGCCTATGATGATGCAGAACTGTTTTACCCGATAACCCGCCCTCCTTGCCATCTAACCGTGCCCCCTCCTGCATCATATTTTCGTAAAGTTTGACGATATGGTTACGGTTAATATCCCCCAGTTTGATATGTCCGATTTCGGACAAAATACGCTGGTCGAGCATTTGCGTGTATCTGGCTAAAGTTTTCGGCGCAAGGCTTTTCACTTCCGTATCCACAAGCCATTGAGTTTCTATAAACTCTCTAAATGTAAGGTTGGCATTGTTCATGAATAAGCCAGTGCGTACTTCTGTCTTGAATTTAGCATACATATCTTCCAGTTCTTTTTTTGACATGGCGGTTACTGTTTTGGAACGACGGTCACGTTTCCCGTTTGCATTAAAGCCAGAAGATACAACCATTTTGTAGCGGTTATTGCCCTTGTATTCGCAGCCCTCAACATTGAATATCCGTTCGTTTTTGTTCGGTGTCTCTTTTTTCCTCATTTTATATTGACCTCCTTCAAGGCAATCAGAGTTTGAAATGAAAAAGGGGTAGAATGTATCCACCCCTTAAAGCAAATTGTTATTTAGCTTGGCGTATGGATTTTTCTTCTGATGTAGTCATCCATTCATCTAAGCTCTGCTGCCTAAACAACAGTCTGTTTCCACCCTTAAAGTGTTTAACTTGACCTTCTCGTGCCAAAGCCAGCAAAGTCCAATAGCTGATACCAATGTATCGGGCAGCTTGCTTTGCATTTAGTGTAGGGCTTTTAATTTCAATCATGCATACAACCTCCTTCATTAAGATAATATATCTTTGAAATTTCATGGTATATTTTGGTAATTTTTTGCGAGCCCTAGACTTTCCGACTTCATGAAGCAAGTCTGGGATGCAAGCTGTTTTAACGCAATTTTTTCAATGGAATGGCCAAAAATCGTTTTCCACCACCACCGCTAATTTGAATGGTAGTTTTGTCGTTGCCAACCTTTAGAGCATTTTGTGCTTTGAGGCTTTCGATTATTTCGTTTATTTTAGCATTGGGATTGATTTTTTGAATCGTCTCCAATAGTTTTGCGCCACGCAAACACAAGCAATTCTTATAAATTAATCCGTGGTGATTATCTTTTAGCCGACTAATATCACCTGCCAAGCGAAAATCATTGCCCTGATAAAGCATATTGACCAACCGTAAGTATGAAATGCCGATTGATTCACTATCACCAGTAGGACGCGCTCGCTTATCCTGCTCCTTAACCAAAGCAAGCAACAGCGTTTGAAATGATTTTTGTGCAGTTTTGCAATCTGCTTGTGAAGCAAACCCTTTTTCAATGCCATAGGAAAGAAACAGCTTGAAAGCACTATCAAGGCAAAAAAATGTTTCTTGAAGCCGAGCATGTATGCCCATATTACCTCTACGGTTTTCATCTAACCACTTCTCCAGCAACTCCTTAATCTCACAGTAATTTGAGATAAACCATTGGATGAAATAGTTGTAGAAAGTGGATACCATCAACGGTTCTTGTTGACATTTTCTCAGCCCCATATTGTCAATCGGAGCAGCAAGTTCCACTGGAAGCATCCGAGCTGCATCAGACCCTTTTCCAATTAGATATTCGCCTGTAACCACAAGACCGCAGGTGGGTGTTCTTGACACCATCTTGCTTCCGCTCATTTTGGCTCTGCCGCTGTTGTCGCTAATGATGCGGGTTAATTCCAATAATGTTCGCTCTTGACTACGCCTAGTTTCGGTTGATTCCGAAGGAGTTAAATCGTCAAGGGTAGCGGTGCAATCACGTTTTTTTGACAGTATTATTTCAGCGGAAGGTATACTTGCAGTCAAACGTATAGATTCCTCGAAACCTTTATCCCGGTCATGAAGTTGTATAAGAACTTTAATGTACGAAGTTTTTTTATTACCTGAAGAACCAACCACAAACACAACAAACTTAGGTGTTACGCCTATCGCACTGTAAACATGCCGCATAATATTTAATATGGCGTAGGTGAACACAATTCGCCCAACATCAGGGCTTAGGCTAATTGTTCTCAGCATTTCAATATAAGCTTCTTTTTCTGAAACATCATCATCAATAACCAAGCGATACGGTAGTTGTGTAGTGATAACCTCCGGCTTAGTTACTATACTGGCAGGCCAGACAAGCTGGCCTCCAGTATTGTAAGCATGAGTGTTGTCAACTTCGTAGGTGCCGGAGTTATTTATTACATGCCCCTTTGTTTCTGGTACTTTAAGCCACTCAAAACTTATGATAGATGCGATATGCTTCTTTGAACCAGATAAAGCAGGATTTATTTGACATCTTGGGTCATGCTTAAACCAATCGACATCTTCCATTCCTGAAAGTGGTAAAGTTATCAGCTCGCTCTTATCGCCATTTGGAAAAATGCAATAGAGGCGGACATAAGGGGTTAGTTCACCGTCTGATTCAGTAGTCACCCTGCTCTCAACAACGGGAAGAAATGACGAGAAGTATTTGCTTTTTAAGAAAAGTCCTGATTCATTAAAAGTGAAACCCTTTGGAATAAAGTTTGCATACTCCTTCATCAAATCAGACATTCTTCCCGCCCCCCTTAGCGTAAACTTCCAACAAATCGAAAACCCGTGTGACAAGAATGGGAGCAACCGTCGCAGCGATTCCATTGAAGGGGGTTGTGCGTTTATGTTTCTTTTTGTTCTTAGCTTTCTTGGATTTTTTGGACTTCTTCTTTAATCGTTTCTCTAACTTCGCAATTTTTTGATTAAGCTCCCATGTCCTCCTACCTTTCTTTTTGCCCTTGCGTTTTGGCTTGCGTAAAGAATCTTGCAACCCCTCTAGCATGGCGCGTAGGTCTGCGCCCTCCATGCTATTTGAATCACTTGTAAAAAAATCTTGCATGTGAAACACTTCCTTTCTGGCGGTCTTTTATCGCAAATAAATTGAGCCCCAACGCAGGTAATCGGATAGCAATTAAAATTAGCAACACCTCTGAAAATCATGTGGTATTGTGGTATTACCACCGCTACCATTGAGATTTATGTTATAATAGATGAAAATTTTGGTCATGTTTCGGGATTCCTTTTGTCCGTAACCCAGAGTAACATGACGGGATTCAATTTTCGTTCAATGTCTGACTTGTTGCATTTGCCTCCATTTCTTTTTCTGCGAAGTGGTGTATGGGTATCCTATCAGTGAGTTAAGGGGTTTTCCTATATGGTTTTAGCCGTTTGCAGGGGATTTGCGGGGGGAAGTTTGAGGGGAAAATTTTTATGAAAGGATAATATGCATGACATTTCCTAATTTTATAAGGATATTTCTGAAATCTGGTGTGATTGGCAAGCCAAGAGATGAGATTGGTGCTGATATGATGAATGCCATAAGGACATCACACGGAGACAAAATTGTTTATAGTACAGCCGTAAAATCTTGGATTGGCAAATACGGGACTATATACGGTTTGCGTAGTTTCGCAAAGTTTTTTCCAGAAAGAAAAGTAGATAAACTCGGATTTGTACGATGGCTTAGACGTTGGACAAAAGACAATTGGAAAGAATTGCAACAAGAATTTAGGGAAGCAAGTTTATCAGACGTTATTGATTATGAAACTAAAGATAGCGAAACTTTCTATCTTAGTGTCTACAAAGAATTCCTAGCGGTGTTAGACATAACTCCGCTAGAAGAAATATGGCATGGCGAAACATCATTAGAGCCAAAATCTCAGACATTCGAAGATACAGTACAAGAAAAAGAAATATACGAAATGCGCGTCTCATTAGATTCTGCATTAGAAAAGCTAGAACACGATACTTTAGGACAAGGAATATATAGTGTGTTCAGAGAGATTTATGATGATTATGGTATATCTGATTACATTCAAGGGATACCAAACCGTGAATTTGACATAACTCCATTTGTTCAAGATATTGAGCAAATTTTATTAGAGAATTTCCGAAAGTATTTTTATGCTGAGATGTATATGCTCGTGGTTGAATTTCTCAATGAATTGGTAAAATTCAACAATTTAGCTAATCTATATACGCAAAAAATGCCCGCAAAACCAAGGAATGAATTGGTGGCACAGCAACGTAAGAGATTGGAGTCCTTGTACAAAGCGATGGGTGCATTAAAAACCCATAACGCACTCACTTCGTATGAACACGACCTTGCTAATGACGAGGTTGTGTATAAACGAATCAGTATTTTAGACAATTAGTTATGCATGTTAGTTACCATGAAAAATAGTTTCTCAGCTAAATAAAAGCCCTTTTTCATATGATGATATTGGATTGAGATGTTTAAGTATCGCAGCACCATTATGTACAAGGTGGAACGAGCTGAAGACATTCAGTATTTTGTTTATTAATTTAAAACACTCGACTTTCTGAATCCCATACTGTACAATATAAAAAAATAATTTTTAGAGGACTTGCCATGACACGGGAGATTAAAGGTATAGAAATCGGTTTATTAAAACCACACCCAAGGAATGAAGCTATTTATGGTCAAGAGGATGTATCTGACTTGATGGCACTAATAGAGGAACGAGGAAGAATAGTTGATAATTTGGTAATCAATACAGACAACGTGATTATCTCTGGACATAGACGTTGGTTGGCTGCTACCAATTTGGGACACACGACCGTACCATGTGAGATTGTTAGTTTCGATTCTGCTGAAGATGAACTAGAGGAACTAATCCACTATAATGCTGGCAGGGAAAAGACATTTGAACAGAGAATCAGAGAAAGCATTACACTAGAGGAAGTGTATTCCGAAAAGGCAAAAAAGCGTAGTCTAGGCAACCTTAAACAGAATAATACCGACATGGACAATTTGACCACATCGGAAAATCCATCAGAAGAAGATGCCCTCAAAGGTTCTACCCGTGATGTCGTGGCTAAGAAGGCAGGGCTATCATCTGGCAGGACTTACGACCGTGGAAAGTATGTAATATTAGCTGTAGATAAATTAAGAAATAGCGGCAATCATGATGATGCGGATTTAATACTTGCAATACTGAACAAATCCGTTTCAGCAGCAGCAGATTTAGCAAATGAGGATAACCTAAAGAATTTATCAGAAGATGAAAAACACGACTTAAAGCTTGGAAAGATTACGGTGCGCTCGCTACTGCCCAAAAGGCAAGCTGTTGAAAATAAGAAGAAACCATCAACTGCATACGCCTCCGCAAAGGAACATATAAAAGTGATGAATTCAAGCATCAAAGCATTAAATAAGATTAATATAGCAGAAAGCACAGCCGAGCAGAATGCAAAAATCCGTGAAAGTATAGAATCCACAATCGAAAGTCTTAGATGTCTTTTGGATGAATATATTCGAGAAACTCCACATTTAATGGAAGTAAGAACTGGAAAGAAATAAATAAACCTAACAAGAGCGGCTTCCTATGGGAAGTCGTTTTTAATTTTAATATGGATATTCATAAACAATATTTAGTATTATTTTTATTTAAGATATATAACATATATAATAAAAAAAGAATCGGTAGGAATGTAGTGAATAGTAGTAATATCAACAATGTAGATTTAATACGAAATAACGAAATAGGTTACTGGGATTAAAGAATGTAATATGCGAGTCGGATATGACTGGTAGAGATGATTAGTTCGGGGTCAAAACCTACAAGAAAGTCAGCTTATATGTAGTATAGATTTATAATAAACATAGATACAAGGAGGCAAAAAAATTATGATTTCATGTCATACATTTGAACTTAGAATGGAAGTCAATTCAAACACATTTAACTACTGGAGAAATAGGGTTGCATACAAAAAGAAATTCGACAGAGAAGCAAATAGGGATTTTTCGCATGTGAAAAATGGAATAACTGTCTGGTTTCATGAAACAAAACACAGAAGATGGATTAAACTCATAATCAATCCGAGCAGAGTGCTTGGTATGGATGATGTAGTTAAGCTATGGAAGCCAGATAATAAAAACAGAAAATTGTTGTTCCATGAACTTGATTGTTTCTACAAAAATTATTTTAACTCGCACTATAAGTTAAATGATTTTACACTAACAAGGTTCGACCTTGCTAAAAATTTGAAATTAGGCAGTCAGGATATTGTGACCGCTTATATCAAGTTCCTACACAACATCAAAAGGGTAAAAGGATTTGCTCCGAAATATAGCAAAAATGATTTTGATTACGATACCAATTTAAGTTTTGACTTAGAAGGAAAAACAAATGGTGTTGACATTACTGCTTATGATAAAGCTGCTGCTATTAAGGCAAACATGATGAACATGGAGTTCAAACAAAAAGAAATTTCGAGGCGATTGGAGCAGGCAGAGGGTATGTTGCGCATTGAAGTTAAACTGACATCGCAAAAAGTTATCCGTGAATATACCTATGAGGATGATACCGAAAATCAAATCATAAAGTTATGCAAGAATTGTGATGTAATTTTTAGAGTTAATCTTAATAGCGTAGTTCCATTTGGGGATATTTACAAAAAAGATAAGGCTGTGGAAATCATTGAAGCCAACATAGCCGACAAAAAATTGAAGAAAAAGATGTTATTGTTGCTAGAGCTTATCCCTAAGAAAAAATCTCTTTATCTAGCGCAAAAAGAGATGAACGACAGGAACATGAAATATATAATGCGTATTTTTGACGAAATAAACCTATGCCCTGTTACCATCAGTAAGAGGCAAGACATTAAAAGCCTTAAATGTCTACACACCCTATTGTGAACATAGCAAAGGTGCGCCAGTTTCGGCGCACCTCTGTGTCTGCTTATCCCAATTTCAAATAGCCACTTCCGCCTTATGGCGGAGGTGGCTATTTTCCATTTATTGCTTAAAAGCATATCATGCAATATTTTAGGTATATTTTTAATATGTACCAAATCATCAATGAGAAAGGTTTTAATCCCTTCCATTGTCAAAAAACCAAACAAAGAGGAGAAATCAAAATGTCAACAAACACAGAATCAAAATTCTTAGCCAAAAGGATACAGTGGCGCAAACAAAGAATCAGAATCGAAGAAGGAATACCATTAAACCATGCCCTCATAATCAGCAGGGCTAGAAGGAGATTACAATGTTCAAATTCTTAAAAATCATGGTAAAAGTCATTTTGTGTTTATCAACCGTTATTGTGCCAGTTATCCAAGCTCTTGTAACTGGACTTGATAATTACAATAACAGGGGAAATGCATATGCAGCAATGTAACGTACCCGTACCCGCCGTACTAGACCCCATAACCTACGACAAGTTGTGTATCCTCGCTAACGAATACGAAACAACAAAAGAAAGCCTCGTACATCTTGCAATACAGAGTCTTATCTCGGATGTTGAGTTTGTTAGAAATCTGCGAAACATCAATTATCATCCAAATGCAGGAACACACTCCGCAGAATAGCAACCGCCATCTGCTTGGACTTATCGCTTCGGCTGTCTATTAGCTGTCTCAACTGGTTAAGGGTACTTTCATCCGTGAACGGAACATAGTCTTGTAGAAGATAATCCACAGTTACCCCTAACCGATTGGCGAGCCTAATAAGGGTGTCGAGTGCTAAACTGCGCTCGCCCCTTTCTATGGCTCCCATGTATCCATCCGAAATATCTATGTGTTCAGCCACTTGAGCCTGTGTCAAATTCAATTTTAATCGTTCTTCCCTGATTCGTTCACCTAAACGCTTGTAATCCACAATCCACCTCACAGTATATATTGTAGATGTAATTTACGTCCAGAATAATAATCCTAGAGGTGGATTTGACTTTACTGCGAGGTTTGTTTCAGGTATAATATCCTTACCATCAACGAAGGAGGATTCATAATGTTGCATTATCCGACTGTAAATAATAATTTAGAACGCTGTATAGGTGCTAGGTTTCCGATACTGTACATCCGTACTTTTGAGGAATCCAAAGCTGATACATTCATAGAAGCCGCCGCATCACCTAGAATAACCAAAGTGCTTAAATGGAGGTGAAAAAATGCCACTAGGCAAACGAATAGACCCATCCGCACAAAAACAAGCGGAACAAAATAAAACCACCAGCCCTGTGTCGCCAACGGTTACAAATAGCAGTGCGGATGTCCGTAATATTGGCGGGGACATTGGCAAACAATCTACATTTGCCCTATTCCACCCCGAAGAACCCAAGCATAGCTTCAGCGACATAATCCTAAACGCTAATACATATGAAGCCATACAAGATGTGCTTGTTATGTATGAAAAGCGGGATTTATTATTCAATCAATGGGGATTGGGTGAAAGGCAGAAAAATCAAAACCGTGCAGGGATAAATCTTTATGATTATTCGGGTACAGGAAAGTCAATGGCGGCTCATGCTATTGCCAGCCAGCTTGACCGCCAGATTCTAACTGTGGATTATTCACAAATAGAATCAAAATATGTAGGCGAAACTTCAAAAAATCTTGTGGCTATGTTTAATTACGCCAAAGAAACAGGCTCTATCATTTTCTTTGATGAGGCCGATGCATTGTTAAGCCGCAGGGTAACAAACATGTCAAATTCAACTGATGTTAGCGTCAACCAGACCCGCTCAGTGCTATTGGTGTTAATAAATGAGTTTGACGACCTCATAATTTATGCCTCAAACTTCGTTACTAACTATGATCCTGCTTTTATGCGTAGGATTTTGGCTCATGTGAAGTTTGAACTTCCGGATGAAGAAAACAGGCTTAAATTATGGAAAATGTATTTACCGCAGTCTATGCCGCATACGGCAGATGTTGAACTATTGGCGCACGAATTTAGCGGCGTGTCCGGCTCTGATATAGCTACCGCCGTCATGGGTGCCTCACTTCGCGCCGCAAGGCTTAACGAGAGCGTTGTTCAACATATCTATTTTGCGGAAGCCATAGAGCGCATCATCAAAAGCAAAACTGATAACGAAGCAAGCGCAGGTACCGTCGTATCCAAGCGCACTGTCAGCGAAGATTATGTAAAATCACAATTTGGAGGAGAGTTGCCTAAATGATTACATTTCTAGTTATTGCAGGATTAAGTGGGCTTTTGATAGCCGGGCTTATTAAATTTTGGAAAGAAATAGTTGAATGGATTAAAAAGGCTGTTGAGAAAATCAAGACAACTTTTAGAGTTGTCGTTAAGGGGACAAGGACTTTTATCGTTAAAACGCTCGAAGGTCTTAAAAACAGAGCCAAGCATTACAACGAAAACGAAGTTACAGGCGAATGGGAAGAAACTGTTGTCCATACGAATGTTGATGAAAAAGATGTTCCTGCTGATATACTGGCGAAAATACGCGTGCAAAACATCGACATTGAAATACAAACAACGGAAGAATTGCGGCTTGCAATTACAGTATAGATAGCTCCGCCTATGCTGTAACTTCGTTTAATAAGTTTAACAGACCATGAAAAACAAGAGAGGTGAAAGTATGTTTACATGGCTTTGGCATTGGCTTGTCGTACCGTTCTTCGTTATGCCGTTCCTAGTATTTCCAATTTTCCTAGCTGTTACCTTGATAGCTGAGGCACTTATTCGAAAGCCAATTTTAGGTTTTATTTTGCACGTTGTTGCTTTTGGATGGATATTTTTCAATACAGACAATGTTTTATACGGGTTTGGCGTTCCGTATTTATCAATCATTGTATATGCACTATTGTTCGTGGCAGCTATAGACTGCTTCATAGAGATGCTTTTTAACATCAAGTATGTAAATTGCAATCGCTCTGTTTTGCTTGCAAAAGAGGGACTGATGGTAGGTGTAGCGTTTATATTGTCATACATTTTTCACTTCGCTGTACCATCTGACCAAAGGGGTTTGTTTAATGTTACAAATAATTATTTCACAATATTAGTTATTGCGGCTACTTTGCCGAGGCTAGTATCAGTTATTCTTGAAATAAGAGCGGTAATAGTGGAAAAACCGAAGGTGTTGCAAGCGATAAAAAGCAACGCATTTTTCGGAGCATTCTTAAACCCGTATTTTGAAAAATACGCAGACATTGAAGTGCTTAAAGGTAATGCAGTCTCAAATGATAAAACAAGAGAACATGAACGAAAAATAAGCGAAAGTAAGCTAAAAACTAAACACCCTAAACTGAATGATGAAAAACTACAAGAAAAAATAAACCAACTAAAAAAAGAGCAAAAGTATGAAACTTCGGTTTCGTTTATCTCGACAGCGGGTTATGAAAACTTTTGCAAAGAAGCTGAAAATGCTCTGAAACAAAGTGGAACATTTAGCCCACGCACATTTGTTGCTAAAAAATTTCCGCAAGAAAAAGGTCGGCTATCGCTGGGAATTGAGTTTTTCACAATTATGGCTTTTACCCCTGGTGTAGAGGAAGGCAGGATATCGGACGAAAATCTTGATGATTCATCTATATTTGTGAACCACACCTACCGCCATAATGAAAGCGTTAAGAAGATGGTAAGCAGAGAGATTGTTCTGTAGCCAACATAGCACATAGTAAACAGAAATATTACCCCGATACAGTTTGTGGTATTAAGTATTACTTGGAGGAGATGTAATTGTGCCTATCATTAAAGCATTGATAGCTAAACAATTAATTCAGCAGGTTTTTACCTCGGTTATTGCGCCTCATCTCGAAGAAGCAAAAGGGGTTGCGCTTGATAGCGCACATTCCACAATTAAAGGCATGATTGCAGGTAGGATGTCTGTTGAAGAATGGGCAGAAATTTCAATAGTGGGTATTGATAAAATCAAAGACCGAATTGTTAGCGAAGGAAATGTCCAATATGTTGGCGGGAAACTAAAATTTTCATTTACGGATAATAAGAGTGACAAAGTTCTAGCTTACTTCGAGCTTTACTTTCTTGACGAATTTGAAAAATGGCAAAAAGCAGAAGCCGATACTGATATTCCATCTTCAAAATTTACATCGGTAGCACTAGACGAAATACGGGCAAAGGGCGAGATAGTTTTCGAGGTGGAATAATGGTGGTTCGGATGCCCAATAATCCATAATTCAAACGAAACAACAATAGGAACACGCGAAATCAAATAACAATTAGGGGGCATAGTTTAATGTTTGGCAGACCAAAAAAATTACCAAAGTTTCCATCCAACTTGTTATCCTATATCCAAATCGAGGGCGAAGCCATCAAAGACGCAAACGATAAGCAGATGATTTCTTCTTATGCGTATGGAAAACTTGAAAAAATCGATTGGTATATTGAAGTCTTAAAAAGCGGTTCGACCAAGTACATTGTCCCTCATTCTTTGGAACATCTACAGAATTTACGAGAAGGGCTACAAGCCGTAATCAAGGTGATAATGGCTACGCCAATACCATCGGGCGACAGACCTTTGATGGATATTAAATACCCCAAAGGCTATGAAGGTTGATTTATATATCGCCTATCAAATATCTTAGTATCAGGAGGAAAATTACATGTTTGATCCGAAAAAAGTTAAAAGATGTGCATATTGCAAACGCTGGGAAGGCGATGCACAATTAAGAAAGGGCAATACCAATGGCACGGTTGCGTTCAAAGACGGCGTATACGGAAAATGCCTTAGAAACCAACATCCTGTACAAGCGGCATCCAATGGGGTAGCACTTGTAAAGATTATGCTATTAGTGTTGAAGCGGATAGATTCATTTAGGCGTGGATGTTTGCCTAAACATATGGCAGTAGAAGTAACGGAAAAGTCGAGGCTGATAAAACCCCGGCTTTTCTATGTTCCATCCCGAAGAACCTAAAGCCCAGCTTTAATGATATACTCTTGAATAGGCTGAAATAATAAAAACTAACCCCGTGGAGGTAATTGTCATGACAAATTCAAATCCTGTCACATTACAAGAAGTTGAAAACAATATTGAAATTGCAACAAAGGCTCTTGCAAATGCAGCCATCACAGCAAAAGAAATTCGCAAAGAAATGGAGTCCCAAGTTTCTAAAACCATCAAAACCATTTACACCATGTTTGGCGACGACCCAAAGAGAGCGCAACAAGCTGTGTTTGAAATGGGTTACACCAAAGAGGATATTCGCACCTGCGGATATGATGTAGATTAGATAATAGATCGCACTGGTATAATTATATTTATCGGTGCAAGTTTGTTTATGAGTGGCTTGTTCGGAGGGAAGCTGTTAAGACTTTGGCGATTGCGAAAAATTATTAATCTACACCCAGCACTACAGAGGGATATGTGAATTCACATATCCCTCTTCCTTTTGGGCTAGATTGTACTTCCACAGCAAAGAACAAGCAAGAGAGCGTCCCGTTGCTACATAAATCCGCTTGTTTTTGGGTATATTGTGCAATAACGAGAAATGTAGAACAAAGACACATTAGGGCTTAAATACTTTCCCGACTTATGTTATAATATAGGAGTAATTATTGTGAATGGTTCTGAAAAGAGGAAGTTAAAGGAAATGCAAAAACATTATACAGAACAGATGGCGGTTTATTTGCCTGCTATCCGAAAAACTTTGAATATCACCCAGCGGCAACTTGCATCTCGAATAGGAATCACACGCCACTCTATTATTGGTTATGAGGTTCATAAAAACCCCATGCCATGGAATACCTACTTAGCTATGGTGCTGTATTTCCAGCAATTTGAGATTTCAAAGGATTTTATTGATAGGTTTGAGTTGTTTGATGCGGAAATATTGAAATAGCACTTAGTTTCTGCTTGCTTTGTAAAATTTAATTGAGGTGTTTGACAATGTATAATAATAATTATAGCAAACTTAATTTAACAACAAAGAAGTATATGTCATATATTGTCGATGTTTTCAGAGAAGCAAGCAACATTTGGCTGAAGCCTATACATAAATACTATACTGACCATGGTGTTCAGCATTCCGAGAGGATACTTAGTATTTGTGATGCAATGCTGGAGTCTCTTTACGACACGATGTTATGTGAAGAAGAAATTTTTATTTTAGTTGCTTCTGCATATTTACACGACATTGGTATGCAAATGCCTGAATATGCTAGACTTGAAAAAAAGGAAGATTACACTTCTGAAGAAAAAAGTATAATCCGTGGTAGACATCATATTGCAAGTGAAATGGCGATAAAAAACCATATTGCCAATAAGATAAGCATTGAAAGCGGTATAATCGAATTTATTGCCGTTGTTTCAAAATATCATCGAGAAAGCGGCGGTGACATATATAAACTCGAAGATATTCATTATAACGGCAAAAATATCAGAATGGGTTTGCTTGCAAGCATTTTAAGGCTATGCGATGAACTTGATGTGGACAACCAAAGAATTGATTTTAATTCAGCCGAATTTGTCGCTCTGCTTCCTGAAACAAAAATGCACTGGTATTCACACAAGTATATAGAGAGCATTACTTTTGTTGACGGTAGAATAACCGTATCTTTGCGTGTGCCAGAAAACCCACGAAATCCCGATGCTTTCAAACTTCTTACAACGCAATTTATAAGCAATATACAAAAACGCCTTGATGGTGTTTTTAAGGTTTTGCACTCTAAAAAATTATTTGTTTATCCAAGAGTAAAAATAATTTCACGCAAAAGCGATATTATAGATGATATACCAGCCGATGTCATTGAATACTTACTTGAAAACAAAAGAAACATCAAGTACAAATATACGATGGAAAATGCGTCCCTATCAAAACCTATGCCATTGATAAGTAGCAATTATCAGTTAATAGGCTCGCACATTTATCTTTCGGTTGGCAAGCGGTTTGAAGTAGGCTGTTTAGATTCTCATTTCAATGATGAATTTGCTACTAGTTCTGAATTGATATATAAACGACCCGACTATGTGCTAAGGGCAATAACCCCTTACACAGAACAAGTGACCATTCATGTGAACAAATCTCCTAATATTGATTGCTTCGTTGGCGTGCATTTGATACAAAAACTTGTTGCAAACGGTACGCTGGATAACTTCGACATCAAGATTATAAACTACTGTGTTGACTCCATTCGTGGTAGAACAAAAGCAGTGGTGAATGGTAATTATTCGCTTAATATGTATTTTTATGCAATAATGGACAAGTACGATAATCCGCGAACAATGATAAATACAGCATTAACACTTATAAAAGAAACGGATGAAATAATCCGCAACTTTAATGTTGAGCTGGACTCTACTGACTTCTTGGAAAAGTTAAAGTCTGTTGAAAATTTACAAGAAATAATAGACATATTAGACGTTGATTATAGCGATTTTTCTGATGATACTACAAGCGAGGTTTATATTAGGCATTTACGACAACGGCGTATACCTTGCGAAATAACCAACATAAATTTACCCTTGCAAAATGCTAAAGACGAAACGGTTTTTGGCGTTACTAAAGGTTTTATATGGCGAGATGTACCCATTTGCCAACTGCATTGGCTCTGGCCGAAAAGCGATGATGTTCTAACATTTGTCCCAACAAAGCTAAACGAAAAAGTTGTCATAAGTAATAGGTCACTTACTATTTCAAAGTATTACTTTTCGTTGCGAGGGGACAGCCAGTATTCATTAAGAGGTTTAGTAGATGGCTTAATAAAGGCTGAAAATGAAAAGCGAGTTAATGCTTTTGGAAATTTCAAATCATCTTTTTCCGAAAGAGACAATTGGAACTGCCCACAAAAGCATAATAATACGATAGTTGTCTCCCCACAAAGAGGAAGTCTGTTGTTGATTGAAGAAGTTATTGCTGTGTTTAACGAGTTTACAAGCATACCAATAGGAATTGAGGGGGAGTAAAGTTGGATAATCAAAAACAATCGTCATATTTGGATAATGAAAAAACAATTAAATTCTTTAAGGATTATTTAACTGAAAAAACTTATAATCACGCTATTTTGCTTGATGGTGCTTGGGGTAGTGGCAAGACCTATTTTGTTAAAAAAATCTTAATGAAAGATAAAACTATTACTTGGTCGGCAATATATGTCTCGTTATATGGGGTTAAGAGTACAGATGAACTAATGAACAGCTTGACTTCTTCTGTAATGGAAAAAAGATTAGAGGACAAAAGCAAGAGGGGTGATGAAATATCTGGCTTTAAGATATTAAATAAATTTGCTGAAAGTAAGACTTTCGAGAGCCTCAAAAATGCGTTAGAAGTGCTTGATATTCCTTGGATTGGAAACGCTTCAGATGCCATAAAATCAATAGTTTCACCTTGGATAAAATATGATGAACATTATTTTATTTTTGATGATTTAGAACGATGCCCTATGCCTATAAACGAAACATTTGGCTTCATCAATCACTTTGTAGAACAAAATGATGCGAAGGTGTTAATTGTAGCTTATGAATCTGAAATTTGCACAACGCAAAATATAGATCGTGATTTAATGAAGATACAAATTGCTTCGCAAGATAACATTAAATGGCCTAAAAAAGAAGAAAGAGATTATTCAGGACGCAATGTTACAAAACCATATCCCGATATTGGCGACATAAAAGAGAGAGCAAGTATGCTTGTGGATGAAGAAGCAGAATATAACCGTATTAAAGAAAAACTCATTGGAAGGACGATTGTTTACAGACCTGATTTTGAAACAACAATACCTAAGGTTTGCGTTGAATATTTTAAAGACAAATTTGATGAAAATTTGAAAAACGAATTGATTAGAATAATATGTAGCGTTATGGAAGATGAAAAACATCGCAATTTGCGTACTTTACAATCTGCATTAGCTTTTTACATCAAAATTCATGATAAGTTACCACATAATAATATTTCAGCCATGTCTACCGTTTTAGAGGCTGTGCTTAGAGTATCAATCGGATACAAGGACAATGGATACGTTTATGAAATAACTGACGGTAAGCCATTTTATAGCATCGCCATCCGCGGTAGGGAAATGTGGTTTTATACAAGTGGTTATTTTATGGCATTCTCATTTATATTAGATTATGTTTACTCTGGCACTTGCGATATTGAAATAATTTCAGAAGTCATGAATAAATACTGTGAAGCAATGCAAGCTAAAAGCACTCTTGATAATTTGCGACACAATTTATATGAAATGGAAGATTGTGCAATTTACACCAATCTTCAAAACCTTAAAAGTGAACTTGAAAAAGGTAGCTACGCCTCAGAGTATAGAGAAGTTTTAGTTTCTCTGTTTTACTTAAAAAGGGCTGGTTTTGACATTTCTATTAGAGAGTATGTTAAAATCATGAAATCCAAAATAGAAACAGGCGTTGCTCGTGTACTTGATAGTTTTGGTTCTGGGGAACGGCTTCACGATGACAAGGACTTCTTTGACTCTTACAAAAAACTAACTGATGAACTAGAAAAAATGACTGTTCAAGCACAAAATAAATGTAAAACTCAAAATCTAGGAGCGATATTGGATAATGAAACTGGATGGAGTGCAGATTTTGATGCATATGTTAGGCAATATTACGGTGGCACTGGTCGACTTGAAGAATTTTGCCATGAAATATTAGCACAGGGCATCCCGGAAAAATACAAAATTGCAATAGAAAGAGGCACAACAAAAGAGTGTTATGCACCTATCATTATGCTTCGGGATATGTTCAAAGTACGCCGTCGGCACCCAGCAGATATTAAAAGATGCTTTGCTGATTATAAGGAAGAAATCATAAATTTACACGCCTTGCTCGAATTCGATGCAAATTCAATAATGAAAGGTGAACTTATTAGATACCTAAGAGAAGACCTAGAGCAAGTGTTGTTTCATATTGATAGTGTGGATGAAAGTGATATGGCATAATGCAATGAATCTTGACACAAAATCCCAATCTATAGATATATAAACCAAACTAACAATACCTATGAATTAACTTACAATCAACTTGAAATGTCTAATAAGGGACAGATATAACAAACAATAAGAGCTGTCCTTCGGGGCGGCTCTATTTATTTTACAGCAAAAATGACCAACCGCATCCATCATATACATCGTCATTTTGACTATATATTATAAATTTAGTTGTCAACGCTCCCCATCTTCGGGGGGCGTATTTTATGCGTTCATACTGGAGGTGAATGAATGAACAATGCCAGTTTATAAGGGCAGATTATTGCATCAGTAATAATCTTTGCTGTTACCCTCATTGTCAAAGTGGTTAAAAGTAAGAAACATCAACGCAAGCAAAGCCAGCAAAATCAACCCACACGACACCTGCTAACATGCAGGGTCTATCAAAAAACGAAAATAAAGGAGAAAAAAACAATGCCGGCAAACGTAGAAACAATGTTTTACACAAGAGTAGCACCGTGGCACGGCCTCGGCGTTTGTGTCGAAGAAACTCTAAACTCACAGGAGGCACTTGTAGCCGCAGGTCTTGATTGGAATGTTATCCAACGCCCTCTAATGACAAGCACCTATGACCCTGTGCCGGGTTATAAAGCCAATATTCGGGAAACCGACAACAGTATACTTGGCGTAGTTACTGACCGCTACAAAGTAGTGCAGAACCAAGAAGCCTTTGCATTTACTGACGCTCTGCTTGGCGAGGGCGTTAAATACGAAACCGCAGGCAGCCTTAACGAAGGGAAAAGAATTTGGATGTTGGCTAAACTTCCCGACAAGTACATCATGGAAGGTGAACAAATTGAACCATATTTAGTGTTCAGCAGTTCCCATGATGGCTCTGCGGCTATCAAAGTTTGTATGACCCCTATCCGTGTTGTTTGTCAAAATACCCTTAACTTGGCGATTGGCAATGCAAAACGCATCTGGTCTACAATCCATGTGGGCGACCTTGCACGCAAAATGGATGATGCACACAACACCTTGTTACTTGCCGAGAAGTACATGGGTAGGCTGGGTGCGGAGTTTTCCCGTCTGTCCAAAATTCGGTTATCCGATTCTAAGGTTATGGAGTACATTGAAATGCTCCTGCCTATGGACGACAAGCCTACGGATATTCACAGGAAGAATATTTTACAAATCCGTGAGGATATGAAGATTCGCTACTTCGACGCTCCCGACCTAAAGCACGTTGGCAAAAACGCCTACCGCTTCGTGTGCGCTGTTAGCGACTTCGCCACCCATGCCAAGCCTTTAAGGGAAACGGCTAACTACCGTGAAAATATGTTTGCCAAAACCATTGAAGGCAATCCGCTAATTGACAAAGCCTATGACATTGTACAGGCGGCGTAATGCGGCGAACAATTAAATCTACGATATTGGAATGGGCGGGAGAGTATCTGTACTGATATTCCCCGCCCTTTTCTATGTTCGTAGCCAATTTAACCAAAGGAGATATAATTATTATGGAAACCGAAAGAACTATCTTTGACACCCTGCAAGATGAAATCATGCGCTCTAATCTTCAGGAAGCGGAAAAGAATCGTCGCTTGTCGGCTCTTCTAAAAGCCAGTAGTCGCCATGTAAACCTTATGCTTATAGGTGCAACTGGAGCGGGTAAAAGCTCCACCATTAACGCACTGTTTGACATGAGCGTTGCAAAAGTTGGCATAGGGGTAGACCCGGAAACTAAGGAAATCGCCAAATTCAACCTCGGCAACCTTACCATCTGGGACACACCGGGACTTGGTGACAACGTGGAAGTTGACAAAGATTACGTTAAACAAATTGTCAAAAAGCTATCCGAAGTCGATAATAACGGCAAACTGCTTATTGACTTGGTGCTGGTGATATTGGATGCCGGAAGTAAAGACTTGTCTGTTTCTTACGATGTTATCAACAATACACTTATTCCATGTCTAGGTAAAGATGACACCCACCGTATTCTCATTGCGCTCAATCAATCCGACATGGCTATGAAAGGGCGGCACTGGAATCATGAAAACAATTCGCCTGAATCTGCGTTGCAAAATTACCTTGAACTAAAAACCAACTCCGTAAAACGGCGCATCCAACAGGCTACCGAAGTAAATGTAGAACCTGTTTACTACTGCGCCGGGTACACGGATGGCGAAGCGAAACAAAATCCATATAACTTATCGAAACTGCTGTATAGCGTCCTGATGGCAGTACCCAGCGAAAAAAGACTTGTATTGGTTGATAAACTCAACACCACGGAAGATAACTGGAAATCCAATGATGCCGATTACTCTAAAGCCGTCCAAAAGAGTTTCTTTGAATCATTTTTGGATAATGTTCTGGAAGGTGCGGAGAAAGGTGCAGATATAGGGAGCGGTGTAGTCGGTATCCCGGGTTATGTGGTTGGTGGTCTGGTAGGTGCCGTTATCGGCGGGCTTCATGCGCTGGTTGTTAAACCCTTGACTGCCAAACCCCTAAAGATGCTGGGGAAGCTGTTAAATCTCATTGATTAAATTACTGCACGTTGTTCCCGACATGGACGAGCAGACCATATCGGAAGAACCCGCATATTTCAAGGTTTGTAACAACTTATCTATTGTTGGGGCATATGGCTAATAGCTGTATGCCCTTTGCTTTTAACGACTGGAGGAAAATTATGTTTACCAATCAGGAGCTTGTCAAATTGTTAGCAAATGACCAGAAAAGGCGGGCGTTTGTAAATGACTACAAAGCATGGGGTCTGTGGTTGCCTCAACCCGAACTTGACCTGACCTATTACAAGTACGACCTGCCCGGCGGCAATAGGATTATTGCAATGGAATATTTGCGCGCGCCGTTCCCATCAGAAAAGCCCGCAGGAGATAATACACCCATTGTATGCAAATCATTCTATCTGCAAACTGGGAATTATTTTAGCCCGACCTCTGTATCTGATTATACCATAGCCGAGCATTTGAAAAACCTCAAAGCAACATTGGCTAAAGAACTGGCGGCGTGATTATGGCTGACAATCTCAACGCTATTAAAAACTTGGAAAACAAGTACGGGCTTGCCTTATTTAGAATGGCTCTCACCTATCTTGTAGATGTTGGTATTCAACATTTAACAGATGATGCCGTTGCGGAATCCATTAAGCAGATTACAGCCAAAGATGCAGAAATCAAGGCTAATGGTGTTCATTCGGCAATGGGATTAGATTTTCAAATCGGCATTATTAGCTGTGCCGCCGAACTAGCCAAGTTTCAAATAATGGATTTGTTCCTTTATATAAAGAAGCATGTCCATATATCAAACAAATAATTTCTATAGAAAGAAGGTACAACGATGGCGATTGTATTAGCAAACACCAGCGATTTGTCCTATGAAGAATGGTTAGATTGTCGGCGTTTGGGTATTGGCGGCTCTGATGCCAGTATCATATGCGGGATAAATAAATACAAATCCCCCATAGAGTTGTTTATGGAAAAAACAGGGCAGATGCCGTACCAAGAAGCGGGTGAAGCCGCTTATTGGGGAACTATGCTTGAAGGTGTAGTTAGAGCCGAGTTTACCAAGCGCACAGGCATTGAGGTAATGCAGGTAAGCCAAATACTGCAAAGCGAGGAACACCCATTTATGTTAGCTAACATAGATGGTTTATGCCAACATCCGAATTATGGGCCTTGCATATTTGAAGCCAAAACTGCCAGTGCGTATCTATCAGGGGATTGGAACGACGATATACCCGACGCTTATATTCTCCAGATTCAGCACTACATGGCGGTGACTGGTTACAAAGGTGCGTATATTGCCGTTCTTATCGGCGGTAATACATTCAAGTGGAAGTTTGTCGAACGTGATGAGGAGCTAATTTCTATGCTCGTTCAACTGGAAGCGGAGTTTTGGCATGGTGTTCAAAACAACGTACCGCCCCCACTGGATGGCTCGGAAGCATCTGCAAAATTCATCAATGACAAATTTCCCGATAGCAAACCATTGGCTACTATTGACTTGCCCGATACTGCTGTAGCTCTAATTCAGCAATACGATTCTGTTAGTGAAGAATTAGAACAACTCACCGAACGGAAAAAAGAAGCTGAGAATTTGCTAAAGCAGATGTTAGGCGATTACGAAGTAGGCACGGCCGGGGAGCGTATCATCACTTGGAAAACCGTTGTACAGGAGCGGCTTGATAGTAAGACCCTCAAAGCCGAACATCCAACCCTTTACAAAAAGTTTGCTAACAAAACATCACACCGCCGTTTCTCTATAAAGGCGGCTAGTTAAATTGGAGGACTAAAATGGATACTACAAAGCTCAAAGGTAAATTGAACGGAAAACTACAATCCCAACAACCAAGCACACCGCCACAAGAAACACAACCTGCGGAAGAAGTGACAAACGCTGTAGTTGAACAATCTGCATCTACGGCATTATCCGCTATCAAGTCGGATTATGTTGCGCTTACATCTGATGCACTTAGCATTATAAGCGAAAACTTGAAAAATCAACAACTTTCACCTGCGCTGTTTGATGTAATCAAATCCCCATCAGGTGGCACAACCGCATTTACCGTGCCTACCATATCCGGTGAGGAAATTGAAAAGGAATTGACGGGGATTATTCTGGACTACACTACGCCCCGGGCTTATTGGGATACGCCCGACCCTGTGGAGGGTACGCCGCCTGTTTGCTACAGTAATGATAGCACAATTTCATTTGAGGGGCAGCCCTGTAGCCAATGCCAGTTTAACGACTTTGGCTCTAAGAATGGCGGGGAAACAAACGCCAAGGCTTGTAAGGAATCTGTTTGTATCTTCTTGCTTCGTCCTGATAACATTTTACCGCTTGTTGTTCGTGTGCCTGTATCCAGTAAGATGTTGTTTATGAAGTACACAACACGGTTGGTCAGCAACCTAACGCCCATGTGCGGAGTGGTGACGAAAATTACCCTTGAAAAAGCGACCAATAAAACAGGGCAACCCTACGCCAAGTTTATTTTCGAGGCTGTTAAAACTCTCAGCCCCGAAGAAACTACCACGGCTAGGGCGTTTGGTCAGAAATTCATGGAAATAGTAAGTGCCGCTAATGTTGTTCCTGTTATGGCTGAAGCTGTATAGCATAGCCAATAATTACACAGTATGCCCTCGGTGCGGTGCGCCGGGGGTATTTTCTGTAGAAGGAGCTGAAAACATGAGCGGTATTTTTATAAATGGGGACTGGCACGAAAACACAGACATGATATGTTGCAGATGCAAATTGCCAGTTTGGGAATCAAATAACCCCGGATATACCTATCAATGTCTAAATTGTGACGAAGATTTGTATGTTCATGAAGTCGAAGAACAAGACCCCCACTATCTGCCAAAGGTTATTGTTGCCCGGCGTGTTGATGGCATTATCATAAACACGGCTCTTGAATATGTGCTTGATGATTCCAACGAAAAAAGAGTTTTCATAAATCAAGCAGCAGCCGAGGCATTTCTTTTGGGTGCCGGGTTTAATTCGGAGGACTTGGAACACATGTATTTTATTGAATTTGAACATGAACCAAAGGAGGCTACTACATGAAGCAATCCCCCATAAATAAAATCAAGGAGCTAACCGCCAAACTCAATCAATGGCGGTATGAGTATTTTATCCTCAATGCTCCTACGGTTACGGATGCAGTATATGACCGCCACTATGACGAATTAGAACGGTTAGAAAACAAAACTGGAATCCGTATGAGCAATTCACCTACGCAAACAGTTGGCTATGCAGTAGTTGACGGTTTGGAAAAGACCGCCCATACAATTCCGCTATTATCGTTGGATAAGACCAAGGATATTAACGGGCTGATGCGCTTCATTGGTTCACATCAAGTTATGCTGATTCACAAATTAGATGGGCTTACGGTAAAACTTGAATATGAGAACGGTGCGCTTATTCGTGCATCTACCCGTGGTGATGGCGATACCGGCGAAGTTATTACCCATAATGCCAGTGCTATTGAGGGTATACCTGCAAAAATAACGTATCGTGAGCGTCTGGTCGTTGTTGGTGAGGTTTATATACCCAAGCCAACATTTGAAAAGTTGCGTAATTCTTTACAAGATAGTTCTGGTAATCCTTACAAAAATGCTCGTAACATGGCTGCCGGCTCTATCCGTTGTCATGATGCCGGGGCTTGCGCCGGGCGCGGGTTAGTGTTTTCGCCGTTTGGGGTCATTGAGGGATTCAATGAAGAAATGTACAAATCCCAAAAGTTAGATGCGCTTAAATGGCAAGGGTTCTCTCCGTGCAAATTTATTATACCGGATAAAAATGCACCCGGGCAGATTATCGCCAACATCATTTCCAACCTGCGGAAATTTGCTGATGCAGACGGTCTGCCCATAGACGGAATTGTTATCACCTACAACGATATTCAATTTTCTCTATCTTGTGGGCGTACTGGTCACCACTACAAGGATGGTATGGCATTCAAGTTCGAGGACGATTTGCACGAAACCACCCTGCAAGGAATTGAATGGACACCATCACGAACAGGGGAGTTATCGCCTGTTGCGCTATTTGACCCTGTGGAAATTGATGGTTGCGAAGTATCAAGAGCCAGTTTGCATAATCTGACATTTATAACAGATTTAGAACTCATGCCGGGTTGTCGTATTCTAGTCAGTAAGAGGAATATGATAATCCCCCATGTAGAGGAAAACCTTGACCGTGGGCGATTTAATGCAATGGAACTTTTCCCTGTAAGTTGCCCGTCCTGTAGTTCAAGAACACGAATCAAAGAAACAAGTACAGACAAGGGGCGTACTATTCGCATACTCCGCTGTATTTATACAGGTTGTAAAGCTCAACAATTACGGCGGTTTGTTCATTTTGTCAGCAAAAAGGCTATGAATATAGAAGGATTGTCCGAAGCAACATTGGAAAAGTTTATTAACTTGGGCTTTCTCAATGACTTCATAGATATTTATCGCCTTGGTGAGCATGAATTTGAAATTACCAGTCTTGAGGGATTTGGTAAAAAATCATGGCAGCGGTTATGGGATGCAATCCAACGTAGCCGAAATACAACATTTGAGCGGTATCTAATATCTATGGATATTCCCATGATTGGACGTACCGCCAGTAAAGAACTTAGCCGCCAGTTTAACAGCGACCTTGATACATTTGAGGATGCCGTTACTGGTGGTTTTGATTTTACCCAACTGAAAGATTTTGGGGAAACCTTAAACCGCAATATTCATGCGTGGTTTAGCAACAAAGAAAATCTATATCTCTGGAAGGAGCTACAAAAAATGACTACCATTAAGCAGAAAGAAGCACCTGCAACAAAAGTAAACGCAGGCAATCCCTTTGTGGACTGTACAATCGTTGTTACAGGCAAACTGGCACTATTTACCCGCAGTACCATCAACGCCAAAATTGAAACACTTGGCGCAAAGGCTAGCAGCGCAATATCAAAGAATACTGATTATTTGATTTGCGGTGACAAGGCGGGGAGCAAATTAGACAAAGCCCGCTCATTGGGTGTAAAGGTCTTGTCCGAGCAGGAATTTCTTAATATGGCTGAGGGTGCTTAATGCGTTCCCGCTAAACCAAATATGAATTAGTTGAGGCTACGGGGCGTTGAAGCTCCGTAGCTTTTTCTAATTGTGCCATTAGGCAAGTGAAATCTATCTAGCCAACAGGAAAGGAGTAATGCGGGTATGAATAGTGCGGAAATACTGATGTATTATGAAATGTTTGATGATGATGACATTTCTACCGAGCGACTATTAGCAATGGTTGCTGATGCCGCAGGGTGTGATATTGATGATGTTGTGTCAGCTTTGGCGGGGGAGCATGTACCTAATTATGGTAAAAACTCCACTAACAAAAAATCAAATAAGAATAGACGGAAACGGAGGAAAAAAACATGAAACCAATAGGAATGAACAGGCGAGTTGACGACCTTGGAAGGATTGTTATTCCCAAGGAGATACGGCGTTCCTTGCTTATTAGGGAAGGTGATCCCCTTGAAATTTTTATAGGTGAGGATTGCGTTATCTTCAAAAAAGTTGACACGAAGAAAAACATATCCAGCATCATTGACCTTTTGCGCTCCTATGTTGAAGATGACGGGCGCATTTCCGGCAATGCAGTTTTGGGGCAGAAAATAGGAGAGCTTGAAGCAGAAGTTACAAAGGCTTTGAGTTCTGCGGAGGATGTTCCCCATGATTCGTAAACTTACCAATGCTGACCTCACCAACTTAATCGGGACTACACAAAAAGGCTATTATATTGAATATGCTCGAATTAAGAGCGGGCCTTTTACCGACAGCGACCATTACGGCTACCTACTAGGAAGAAACGATTGCGGTAATTACGTCACATGGCAATTTCATTTTGACGATGGGGAGCTATCCATATATTGGGGGCATTACTTATCCAAAGACAGAAATGCCGCCCTGCGTGACTTCAACAATAGGGATTTAGATAATAAGCCCTTTAGGGTAGTTATAACCGAAACTTTGAAGCTTACCGTTGAAGTTGAAGCCAAAGACCCGAAAGATGCGGAGCAGCTCGTTTCCGACAACTGGCACAACAGTATGTATGTTCTAAATGCTGATAACTTTGCTCATGTTGAATTTGAAGCAGAGGACGAGCAGGAGGGCGAAACATTATGAGCGCATACCAAAAGCACGGGTACAAAGATAGAAACGATTATCTATCAAATGCAGCAGATGAATACGGCGTTGACCCGTATGTTGTATCCTGTCTGGCTGACTTATTAGGCGAGAACGAGGATTTTGACGGACTTATAAACGAGTTGGAAGATTATCGTCATTTTGAAGGGAGCTTGGCATGAACGATTACATCAACAAATGTCAGTGTTATATCCACAGTTTGAAGGACAAAAAGAACGACCGCAATGTTTTAGGAGAAGCCACCATTATCAAAAGCATTGGGGATAATTTGTACCTTGCTGATTACAACGGCGTGAAGTGTATCGCCATCTTCAATTTCTTTACCGGGCATTATTTTGTGGATGATGTGTACGGCATCCACGAACAGGAGGTGAATTGAAAATGAAATCAAAACTGGAATTGACACACATAGGAAGGGATAGTTTTGACCGTCCTGTGTATGAATGCAATGGAAAGCTCTATGTTGACGTAGACCCACGGAAACATATGCCTGCCGAAATTTGCACGAAGTCAAATAATGAATTTGACGGAGAACCTGACTGGTATATCGACAAAGATGTTGAGGTTACATTTATACCGAGCCGTGACACATGGTAGACCTATTCAACTGTAGCAAAGTGGATGACATGGCGAAGGTTTTATTTGTGATGATTTGCCCCTTGGAATCGTATGGTTTCAAGGGGTATTTTATTCAAAAATTATAGTAAAATTATCTTTTTTATATCCAAAAATAGCCAGCTCGGTTTTATATTTTCTAGCTATTCTCTCGCAAAGTGGTTCTTGGGAATATCTGCCTTGCGGGTCACCGCTCAAGATTATCTATAAAATACAAAACCTCGCTGGCATAATGATTCAAGGTTTTTTGATTCAGCCGTTGTCAGTTCACCGCAATTAGAGTAAAATAGCCTACAGGAAGGGGTGAGTGATATTGAATATTCCGCACACCAACGCAGACTTAGTTTTCAAGGAATCCATGACAATTTTCAAAGGGAAAGTTCTGGATTTCTTAGATTGTGTCGACAATAGGATACAGTAGTGATATAATAGAGAAAAGAGCGAAGGGAGAGTTTCTCTATGAACAAAGCGCATCGTCGACATGATATTACAGACGCGGCATGGGGGCTGATAATGCCG
>Ga0209755_10002123_pt1 | contig 27938 bp, 29 predicted proteins | sample TergutCo191P1_FD_187301 | JGI IMG/M metagenome (GOLD analysis project Ga0209755, IMG submission 187301) | Cornitermes sp. P1 segment gut microbial communities from Petit-Saut dam, French Guiana - Co191P1 (SPAdes) (version 2) | ecosystem: Host-associated > Arthropoda: Insects > Digestive system...
CTGTTCCATCTAAAGCCGCTCCATGCTTCTTACAATTTAATAATAAATATATGTGTGCGTTTGCGCAGGTGATTGGTCAGACAGATTGGTCAGACAGAACTTGACAGGTCACTACATAACAGTGCGCCATTCGGTTTTAAGGGCAGTAGGCGTTAGCCGTTCTGCCCTGCGGGGTTGCCCTGTTTGCCTTGGTGCTGTTGGTTATTGCCGTTTGCGTGATTGCCGTTGTTTTGGCGATTGTTGTTGGGGTTTTGCGGTGGCGTGTTGCCCTGTTTGGGATTGCTAGGGCTTAGGGGCTTCTGTGGTTGCGCGGTGGGTTTTGTGGGCTGTGGGGCGGTGTTTTGCCCTGTTGGTTCTGCGGGCTTGGGGCTTGCTGTTGCCCTCTCGGTGTCGGCTGTGGTATCTTCTAATTCAGCCAGTGCCTTTGCATTTTGCTCCCGCATTTCGGAGAGGATTTCTTTGGCGGTGTCGGTGGCTAGGGCTGTTGATAGTAGGGTGTGGATTTGGTCGTTTGTGAATGTTGGTGCTTCTGCAATAAGACTTTCCACAATGCCCCCACGCTCAATAAGGCGTTTGGTTCGCCTTTTGCGTTCGTCCTCTTTGTGCTTGTCTACTTCCGTTTTTTTGCGGATAAGCAGTTGAGAGATTTGCTCGTCATAGCTTGCGATTTTTTCCTGTCTTGTTTTTGGCATGGTTAAATGCTCCTTTCGGGGTTTAGATTTTTTGGTGGTGCAATATAAAAACAACCGCTTGGGCGGTTGAGATTATGGGGGGTAATGAATTTGAATGAGGTTTTTATTAAATTTTTAAGCGAGAAATTTCCTAATCAGTTCTCTATAGAAACAAAAGAGGAACATACATTTATAAAATTTCCTGCCAAAAATTCTGATTTTGGTGGTGTTGAAATTTATGAAGAACAACATGGGTCGTATATAGTAGAGATAGGCAAGTTCACACATCATCATATTGATGGATATTTCGGCGCATATGATGAAGTGGGGAAAGAAGCTGCTGAAGATGTTTGTTGCTTTCTTGAAAAACTCTTTACCGACCAAATAATATGTCATGGGTCTGATGGCTGGGGTGGATTTCTCCATAAAGAGAGTTATTATGAGAGCTATGGAATGGATAACGAACTTTATGTTTGGTCGGGATTGTACGAGGGTGTAAAACTCTCTGGATAAATCTTTCTGCAACTAACTAACTTCCATCTTCTCAGCAACATCACTTTTAACAAGCCGAAGCACTTTATCACTAAAAGTCTGCTTGCTGTTTTGGGAAAAATGAATTTTGACTTGATAGGTTGCTTTGCCGATTTTTTTCGTAAAGGTGTTAGTGGTTTTTTGGTTTTGCATGGGCGTTCTCCTTTCGGGGTTGGGTTGATTTTTGGCAACACAAAACCGCCTTGTCATTGTGACAATGGCGGTCTGCGGTTTCTGCGGTGCGGGTATTCGGTTTTTTGGATTTCCCCTTACTGACTTACAGCAATCGGGGCAGTAGCTTTCGTGCCTAGCGTATAGCTTTCATCAAAGAGGGTTTCTTTAATGGCTTTGCGTTTATCACGGACTTTGTACTTCGTGCGTTCATAATATTTCTTCTGTTCCCCGCTTGCCACTCTCTTTTCATAAGCCCTGCGGAAACGCTCCCGCCTTTCAGTTATCGCATCTTGCTCCGCTTGTTCTTCGGGGGTGAGTGCCTTTGTTTTTTCAACCGTTGGCGGTATAAACTCCCCAATAAAATTCAAGTGAATTTCTACCGTCTGCGGTGAGTCGATTTTGCCCTTGCGGTCACGCTCATGCACCACGATTTTTTCTATAAATTCGTGTAGCATGGTTTGGGTGATTTCTGTAAAATCGGTGTAGCGTTCCACCAGTTTTATAAAACTGTTAGCCTTACCGCTCCCATCTTCGTATCGCTCTACGCTTTGTTGTAGGTTGGGGATTTCGCTTTCCAGTTCGCTCTGCTCTTGTCCGTAGGTTTGTAAAAGGGATTGATAACGGTTTTCGGGTAGTTTTCCGAGTGCGTTATCTTCGTAGATTTTGTTTAGGAGTTTTTCAAGTTCTGCATGGCGTTTTTTAAGCTGTGTCAATCGCTTTTTCTGCTTTTTGACTTCTGCCGTTTGCTGTGAAGCTAATAACTCCTGTACTGCTTTTTTGAAGGCTTCTTTGTCGGTTTTGGCGTATAGGGCTATGCCCTTTAGGGTGTCACGGATTAACTCCATTATGATACTGGCTTCTATGCGGTGTCCAGATTGGCATATGATACGCTCGTTGCGTATAATCTCGTCTGAACCTCTTGCATAGTTGCCACATACTGCGGTGGGCTTGTCCTTGCCGTTGTATATGCGGTGAATATAGAGTTTGCCCTCGCAGTCTTTGCAAAACAGTAATCCGCTTAGTGGGTGAATATAGCCGTAGCCGTTTGGTCTGCGACGTTTGTTGTTGGCTCTTATGCGTTGCACGTTTTGGTAAGTTTCACGGTCAATTATTGGGGCGTGGGTGTTTTCAAAAATCGTCCACTCGCTTGGGTCAACGTAGTGGGATTTTTTGTCTTTTAGGTGCTTTCGGGTTTTGAAATTTACGGTGTCACCACAATACTCTTGTTTTTCCAGTATTCCGCATATTGTACCGCTGTTCCATGCGTAGGGGTCTTTTACATCACGGTTTTTCCATAAGCCGTAGCCCTTGTATGGCTTGGTAGTATGCGGGTATGGGTACTTTTTCAGCGGTGAGGATTTTGCATATTTGGTATGGGCCTAGCCCCTCCATGCACATGGCGTAAATGCGTTTTACAATCTCTGCTGCGGGTTCATCAATTATGAGTAGGTCTTTTGTATCGGGGCATTTGGTGTAGCCGTAGGGTGGCATTGAGCCTATGCGTTTTCCCGACATTCCTTTAGCCTTGAACACCGAACGTATTTTCTTTGAAGCGTCTTTTGCGTACCACTCCGACATTATGTTGATGAATGGGGCAAACTCTAGGCTTTCGGGGTTTAGACTGTCAATGGAGTTGTTTATGGCTATAAAGCGTACTCCGTTTACTCTGAATGTTTCCATTGCTATGCCTACTTGAACATGGTCACGCCCCCAGCGGGTTAGGTCTTTCATAATGACTACGCCTATTTTACCGCTTTCTACATCTTCCATCATGCGGGAGTAGCCAGTTCTATCAAAAAATCGCCCGCTCTCGTCATCGTCTGTGTAGTGTTTTATGTTGGTGAAGTTGTGGGCTTTGGCGTATTGTTCAAGTTGGATTTTTTGACTTTGGATTGAATTGCTGTCCTCGCCACTTTGTTTTTGGCGTTCGTCACCTATTGATAGGCGTTCGTACAATGCCGTAATCTTCACATGGTTATTACCATTATTGAGGTTAGTAGTTTTCATTTTCGTCCTCCTTGGATTTGTGAGTTTTTCTGTGTTGTGTTAGCTTGTGGCACATAGGGATTATTCACATTTAGCGGAGGTTATAAATCACTTCCTTAAATAAGGTATTTTCTATTTCGGTTTGCGAGTAGCCAAACAATTTACCTTTTTCAAAACGGTTGCTTGCTATCTCGTCTATTGTGTGTAGCCACTCGTCCAATTTTCCCAATGTTGATAGTTGGGTGTAGAATTTTGGGTGGTGGGTTTGTAAAAATGCTTGGTGGAGTTTGGCGTATTTGCCCCACGGTTTTTTGTGGTGGCGGTGGCTTGGAAATGGTATTATGTTATTTGCTCTGCGGGTGCTGTTTTTTCTCATAAGGGGTCGCTCCTTTCTTGATGGGCGATTTTTAACCTTTGTCGGTGGGTTGCCGCATGTGCCACAAACGGCTAAAACACTATGGTTTTTTGACATTGATTAAATATGTCCTTATAAGAATACAGCACCTGCCGCGAGTTTGTATTTTTTATATTGACGTACAGCAAAGTGCTGTGGCTGCGGCGTCGATTCCCACAAAGGCTTGCCAGATTTGTCAAATAGAGGCGTACCGGTTTCCTTGTCTACTAACGGTATGCCGTTTTCCAGACCGTCAAACAGGTAATCTACGGCATTTCTATAGTCGGGTAGGAAAGTACCGCCTTGCCATATTACTATGGTAGGTTTGCACAGTCCTCCCACAAAACCGTACTTACAATTCTCACTGTATACGGCTCCCTCATTGTTGTTCGTTCAAACAAAACTCTATTGATTGTGAATTTTGTGGTGACATTCACGGCAGACAACCAAGGTTTTTCTGCGTTTCGCAATCATGACAATTTCCCAAGGTTTCTTGCCGTTGAGGTTTTTCAGCTTATTTACATGATGAACCTCGTAGTGTTCACTTTCAGAAGTGTTGCATAACTCACAGACTTTTGCAGCCAAACGGCTTTCAAATGTTGTAACCGCCGTTTTGTTGATGATGGCTGCGTTCGCAACTCGGTCAGTAGGGTTTTTCACTTTTTTGCTGTCTAAATATTTAGCAAAGTGAAGAAATTTTTTGCCTTGCTTTGTTTCATACGGAATACCCCATTTTCCGTGACCGTCTTTATGCTTCGCTACGAATTTACGGATACTGCTTTTATGCTTCGCTACAAGGGTTTTTAAGCAACTATATTCCATGAAATACGCAAAATAACTTAATTGATTAAAGTTACCCGCCATGTGATAATAATTGCAAATACCCCGCAATTCAGCATTGTAGGTTGAAACAATTTCAAAGTCTGTTAGTATTAACAAAGATTTTCTTCTAATTGGCTTCAATTCGCCATTTGCTTGCTCAACAATGTCGTTGTCAAACAAGAATTTGCGGATTTTGTCATCAAGCGGTATAGCAAGTTCTGTCATGTTACTTAATGTTCTTTTTGTAAATCCTGCGCTACTCCGTTTAATAACGTCGCTACGTCTTACCCGAACATCATACCCAAGAAATCTCGCATATTGATTACTATGGGTGATAAGTGTTTTTTCCTCGCTAAGTTCCATTTTAAGGGTATTACCGATAAAATCAGCAAGGCGATTTTTGACTTCCTGACAATCTTCCTTACTTCCATTTATTCCTATCAGAAAATCATCCGCATAACGAATGTATTTGATAACCTTGTCGGTCTGTGATTTGCATGGAACGCTCATCATTTCTGCTTTATTTGCTTTCCATTTTTCCAGTAACAAAGGTCTTTCGTTATCTGTTGCGGTTTTTATCTTTTGTTGCAACTTCCATCCACGGCTCTTTAATTTGTTGTATTCGGGAGTCCTGTGCTGAAGTGATGGACGGTCAAACTCGGATTTTAACCTAATAACAAATCTATCAAGCTCGTGAAGATATATATTTGCAAGTAACGGTGAAATAATGCCACCCTGCGGAGTACCGCTATAAGTGTTATTGTAACGCCATTCTTCCATGTATCCCGCTTTCAGAAATTTGTAAATCAGCTTAATCAATCGTGCGTCTTTGATTTTTCCACCGATAATGCCTACAAGTACGGAGTGGTCAATATTGTCAAAGCACCCTTTTATGTCACCCTCAACAAACCAACGTGTGCCATGAAACTGATGTTTTAAGTCTTTGAGGGCTGTGTGACACCCTTTGTTTGGTCTGAACCCGTGGGAACATTCCAAAAAAATAGGCTCGTATACTGCTTCGAGAACCATTCTTAAAACTTCTTGTACAAGTTTGTCTGTGAAAGTGGGTATGCCAAGAGGACGCATTTTTCCATTTGCTTTTTTAATGTACGTCCTACGGGCGGGGTGCGGGGTGTAACTTTCGTCAGCAAGGCTTTTGATGATTTTCTCAATTTTCGCCGTGCTGAAACCATCTGCCGTATCGTCATTCACGCCTTTTGTAGACGCTCCGTTGTTTTTATACAGCTTTTTGTATGCGATAAAGTACAAGTCGGGTCTTAACAGATAGCGATAAAGCCGTGTAAACACTTCATCTTTGTTTTTGTTTGAGTTTTGTTCGATTTTTGCTAAAATCTCCATTGTTGGTTGCATAATGAGGTTTTCCTCCCTAATCAATTTTTGATTTTAGTACACAACAACTGCTTCCCTTCGCCATGTGAGCGGTTTTCCCGCTTCCGAATTTACGGCAATCTCTGTTAATTCAGGGTTCTCGGACTACTATGGAAGCTCCGTACCCATGCAGGATTTTCAAGCCCTACGGCTATAGCCAAAATGTCCCTCTTTTTGTGGCGTTCCTGTTTAGGGCATCCCCAGTTAGTGAAGATAGTAGGTAAATGTGGATTGTCGGATATGCTTTCGTTTCGTTACCATCGGTTCTCCGACAGGTTATATAGGTGGAAGTAGTAACCAACCAAAGGAAACTTATCAATGGCTGTACCTATATCATGGGTAACAGGCACTTTCCCATGTCTGGACGAAACAGAAACTGGAAACTCACATTCAACAAACATAGCTTTATCCTCATATCCACTTATCCGTGCGGTTCAGTCGTACCTTTTTGCCTTTGGGTAACTTACCGCTCTACTGCCGTGCTATGTTCCCGTGTCAGCTTTCGCCTTTCGGTTAGGCAGTTGGATTCCCGCGTTACTATGCGGGGCAGCACCTTAATTCTGCTTCTATCATCACCCTATCTGGGCGCACCTGCTCATTGTCCTCACGGACTTCCATTTTGTTAATCATCTCAACAAGGCTATTCATGTTTTTTTCGTGGTCATCTGCTTCGTAGTGTATATATCCTATTAAAGCGCAGTACAGCAAGGTTTCTGCCTTTTCCCAAAATGGGTCGGAGCTTTTGCCGTCGCCGCCTTTTGTATTGGCAATGAGCGCAGTTACCAGCTTCAAAATGTCGTTTTCCGTCCTTATATATGCGAAAGGATTTAACCCCTGTCAAGTGTTTTCAGAAAGATTACATGTTGAAAATGTTAAAAACCCCCGTTAAACACAGCGCACACCATGTTTAACGGGGGTTTCGTAAATGATTTTATGAAGCAAGCACTAAATCCCGAGGCATTATTTAGCAGGCATAAAAATCACTTGAATGGCAACACCCCGTTCGTTACAATTGCTAATCACTTGCTTAGTGCCGCGACTTTCACCGTCCCAAAACGCCAGTACGAAATCGCTGTGTTCTATGATTTGTACGTTACGTTTTAATGGCGCACCACGCCCATATTTTTTATATTGCGGCAAAAATTCCGTTATTTTGATGTCGTTAGTTTCGGCGACCGTGCCGAAGAATCAACGCCACGCGCTCCGCCGGATACTATTTCTTTTGTTTCTGTGGGAAGATAATCCCCCAAATTCGGGACAGATAACCCTCTTGAGCCGATAACTGCAACTATCATTACGCCCCCTGCACTATGTTGTTCGTAAATTGTTAATGGCTTGGATTTGGGTTTTTATCCGCTCTTTAATAACGGCAGGGGCGTAGCTTTTTAATAAATAATCGATAGCACCCAATTTAAGCCCTTTTTCTTTTTCTGCAAGGGTACTTTGGCCTGTAACGAAAATAACAGGGATATTTTTGGTTTCGCGCATATGTTTCATAGCGCAAATGACTTCAAACCCCGTTATGTCAGGCATTATTACATCCAGCAAAATGAGGTCGGGTGTAGTATTCATTGCTGCGGTAATCGCGTCATTTCCGTTCATCGCCACATGCAATGTATACTCATTTTCCAATAGGCTCACCAAAAATTTCACGCACATGGAATCATCATCCACTATGAGTATAGTGTTTTCATTTTTGCTTTCCGACACAGACAATATCCCCCTATACAACCCAAGCAAATTGGCTTCGCTTTTTGGTTATTTAATAAGCTATTCATGTGTTTACAGCTTGAAATACGCTACCAACTGCTGTAATATCTCAGCTTGTGAGCTAAGTTCCTGTGATGCCGCCGCCGTTTCTTCCGATACGGCAGAATTGTTTTGCACTACCTTGGAAATTTGGTCAAGCCCTTGGCTTACTTGTGCAATCGCTTCTGCTTGTTCATTTGAAGCGGATGCGATGTCTTTAATAATTTGCGACACTTCGGCGGCGTTTACAACAATGGTATCTAATGATTTTGATGTTGTTTCCGCAATGCTTGACCCGCTTTCCACACGGTTATTTGAGGTTTCGATAAGCCCCGTGGTTTCATTAACTGAATCTTGACTGCGCCCCGCAAGGTTGCGTACTTCCTCCGCAACCACGCTAAACCCTCTACCATGCTCACCCGCTCTTGCAGCTTCAACAGAAGCATTAAGCGCAAGCAGATTAGTTTGGAAAGCAATGTCCTGTATGGCTTTAATAATTTTTGAAATCTCGCTTGATGATTCTTTAATTTGCGTCATAGCCAACAGCATTTGCTTCATTGCTTCGTTGCCTTCCTGTGCATTGGCCGAGGACTTGGCTGACAGCTCGTTTGCTTCGGAAGCATTATTGGCATTTTGCCGGGTTTGTTGGTTAATAACGTCGATGGAAGCGTTAAGTTCTTCTACCGAACTGGCCTGCTCTTGTGCGCCGTTTGCCAAGTCTTGTGCGCTGGTTGAAATTTGTTTTGCACCCGATAACACCTGTTCAGAGGCAGACGAAATTTCCGACATGGTTTTGTGGAGCGTTTTGGATATATTGTTGAGCGATTCTTTAATCGCGCCAAAACTACCCACATATTCGCGTGAAATGGAGGTAGTCAAATCGCCGCCGGAAACTGCCGCTAATGTCTTGGAAATTTCCTCAATGTAGACCGATAATGCGTCTATGGTGCTATTGACTGCATTTTTAATTTCTAAGAAATCCCCGGCATAATCACCGACTACTTTGTGCGCGAAATCACCACCGGCAAGATTGCCCATGATGTCCCTAATTTCCACAATAGGCTTGTCTACCGCTTCGGCTATTTCATCAAGACCAATCATGATTTTGCGCCAGCCGCCATCATACTTGTTTTCGTCTATGCGGTAATGCAAATCACCCAAAACGGCGGCGGCGTGTACCATACCGTTTATTTCTTTCTCAACTGATTTAATGTTAGCGATTAGTGCGTTCAATGCTTTTGGCATTGCCGCCCATTCGCCCACCCAAACGGCTTCGTCTACTGTTGTTTCAAAATCTCCGTTGCTTATTTGTTTAATCGCATTTTCAACTTCGCCTATATCTGATGTCAATTGAGATAAAAGTTTGTTGATAAGCGCAATCATTTCCTTGAAGGAATTATCGTATTTACGGTCATCAATCTGATAGTGCATATTACCAACACCGATATATTCACCGTACATATCGGTCAAATCCTGTACAATACCTTTCACAACGTCAACGAGGTTATAAACGTCATAGGTCAATCTGCCGATTTCATCTTTCGTCAGATTGTCACGATTTATGTTCATGTTAAGTTTGCCGGAAGCCACATTCCCGGTAAGCACCACTAATTCTTGGATAGGTTTGGATATAATACGGGCGATAAGTAAAGCGATTACGGCGGCAATCATCACAATTACTACTGCGACAGCAATTGTGATGTTGACGGAACTTTGCCTACTGGCTTGTGCATTTGCACGACCCGATGCCATTGCGGTATCGCCCATGTTTCGTAAATGTTCCGTAGCGTCCACTATTGCCTCTACAATGTGTGCGCCCTCGGTAGTTATTTGCAATGCACGGGCATGATTGCCTTGCAATGCGTAGGTGTGAACAGGCAAGAAAACCTCGTTTACATATATAGCCAAATTGTTACGCACAGATGCGCTGGCATCCAAACGATAACGCCGCCATTCATCAGTTTGACCGGGTTGGTTTGTTGTGCTGTAATCATAGTCATACAAGGCGATTAGGGCGCGTTCATGGAATGTTTCCATTTCCACTCGCAAAGCGTTTATAGCCTCGGCATTTGCGGTAGGCGCGTGCATAACCGTAGCGGTAAGGGTGCGCCGCAGGGAGCGTATATTGCTCTGAGCGCGCATGGCGGCGGTACTGCGCATAACTGCCCCATCAAATAAATCATTGTATTCGTCACCCATGCTATTTAATTGGATAATGCCGAATACAGCCAATGCAATTGCCAACGCGATTACCGCACCAAATCCCAATATGAGCTTCGCACGGATGGTAAAATTCATAAACCACTTCATTGTATTTCCTCCTAATTGGAATTTGATTTAAGTAACGGAACTTTGGGTATGGCTGTATGTTTTCAAACGCAAAAAGGCGGCCGTCCTCTGCATTGGAAACGCAAAGAACAGCCACCTTTAGTTAAGGGGCGGTAAAAAAGCTGTATTTCAGCCGAATATTGACCAATTGGCGGGCTGTTGTTGCGTATTGACTGCACCATCGCCTTCTACCTCCCGAACTTTGGCTCTGTGCTGTTCCGCGGCTATATACGGGGAGCGGCTTTACTAAATAGGTACACCTTTTTAGTAAGGTCGTTAAAGGACGTTCGCCTAAAAATATATCGTACAAACATTCGTTTTTAGGCTTGTTTTTTAGCAAAAATTGTGATATTATCATAAATGTGGGGACAAAAAAGCCTCATAAACTGCTGTCTAAAAAGGTGTACCTTGTTAGACAGCATTAAAAATTTTATATATTTTTTTCGTATGCGTTTGGGTAAAACTGGGTTTATCTGGAAAGGTAAACCTTTATAGAAAGGTCTGCCGATGACAAGAAAGGCGAAATTCTTCCAAAAACAGGATTGTATTTCGCCTTTTTTTGTGTTAGAATGAGTTTCGTGTAATGTTTTTGGACAAAAAAAGGGTGTCTAGCAAGGTTTACCTTATTAGACACCTTTATTTTCTTTTGCACTTCCGAAGCTCCCGTCGGCGGTTATAAAACGTGGCTCGCTTCAAGCCTGTCAGCTTTAATGCTTCGTCAAACTTGATTTTTCCGCTCTCCCAATCTTTTACCACTTCGGGGAAGTTATCGGGCGGCTTTTTGACAGGACGACCAAGATGTATACCACGCGCCTTTGCTGACGCAATTCCGGCGGCCTGCCGTGATTTTATTGCGTCACGTTCGCTGTGTGCCACATAGCTGAACAAGGATAGCACCAAGTCGGCTATGAGCGTTCCCAACAAATCTTTGTAGGTGCGGGTATCTAATAGCGGCATATCCAACACCACAATATCCACGCCCTTGTCCTTTGTGAGTATGCGCCACCATTTTAAGATGTCCTCGTATGAACGCCCCAAACGGTCAATACTGCCTACATACAACAAGTCACCCTGTCGCAACGTCTTTACCATCTTTTGCCAAGCGGGGCGGTGAAAATCTTTTCCGCTTTGCTTATCAAGAAAAATGTTTTTCTGCGGTATGTCTAACCCCGCTACAGCGTCAAGCTGTCTGTCCTCGTTTTGTCCGGCATCGGAAACGCGGCAATACAAGTAGGTTTTAATAAAAATCTCTCCTCTCGAATTTGGTATTTTTTCAAACAAAAAACCCGTACAAAAATTGTACGGGCTAAAGAACGCCTAGCGGAAAAACATTTTATTTTTTCTCATAAAAGATGTTTTACCGATGATACTCGTGTAGGTTGCCCCTGTTGCAAATCGTCACGCATGAGGGTGTCTACGCTCCGCCGTATGGCTTCCATGTTGGGAATTTCCTCTTTCAGCGAGTAATATTCATCGCACAGGGTATATCGCTTGGCGGCGAGTTCTTTCTGCTCCTTCTGCCAGTTGGCAATGGGGAGTGTTGTGCGTCCGTTCATAACAGTGTCAAAATGTGCTTTGGCGGCTTGATATGCTTCGATTTCATCAGCGTGTTTTGCGTAGTAAGCATCGTATTTCTTGGTGGCGGCTTCATGGTCTTTTGCGGATTTGTTGCGGGTGAATGGGTTGAGGCTGTTCATTGCGGCAGGGTCGGTTTTGGGTGCAAGGGATTGATATTTTTGGTAGATGGATTTATGCTTGCGGTGGTTCTCGGCATGGGCGAGATGGGTTGCCAATGTATTCAATCGCCGCTCGGCTTTTTTGATGTTGTCGGTGACTACTCCTAACCGTTCGTTGGTGCGTACAACCATGTCGGCAAAGTCCTCTACGCTTCGGATATTATTGTTTAGCAAAAATGATAATACCTTTGCTTGGGTTTGCAGATTGCGTACCCTCTGCCAATCGGTCCTGAGGGTCTTGCCCTTGCCTACGCCGCCCATGATTTCAACCATGCTCGGCGGGTTGTGGATGGGGTGCTTGTACAACCAATCTTTCATCTTGCGTATGCGGGCTTTGGTTTGCTTGATTTCGTTGTTGAGAGATTGCGCCCAACGGTTGTAATCGCCCCGCTCGGTGCGTATGCCGCGCTGTTCCATGCGATGTGCAACATACCCCAAATGTATGGTAGGGGTAAGTCCGTTGCCCTGCCGCTCAAAACTGCGGTGGTCTACCTTTTCAGAAATGCCGTTTTGCACCAAATATTTATTGAGAACATCTGCCCAACCTTTGCGCCATTCTTCGGCTTTGGTCTTGTCGTTCCAGTCTACGGAAGTTACCTTGCGTGACTTCCATTCGCCGCTCGGTAGCTTGATACGTTCGCCATTGCCGTCAAGGATATATTCCTTGCGTGATTTCGCGCCCCATGTACCGTTTTGGTTTAGCGGACGGAGGGATAGTAAAACATGGCAATGCGGGTTGCCGTCCTGTTTATCATGTATGCACATATCCGCTATCATGCCCTTGTCGGTGAAGTGCTTTTTCACATACTCACGGGCGAGGGAAATGCTCTGCTCCATGCTCAATTCAACAGGCAGGGCAAATTCAATTTCCCTTGCAAGCTGGGCGTTGCTGTTGCAGTCTATCTGCTCGACACTATTCCACAACACGGAACGGTCAGAAAATTCTGCGGGGGCATTTTGCGGCAGCATGATTTCCGTATGCACGATGCCCGATTTGCGCGTGTAATTATGCGTCCGTCCGTTGTAGTCATTTTTGATATTTTCTGCGGCTCGGTATGCCGCCGCCGCTACTGCGGATTTTCCTTTACCTCGGCTTATGACTTGAATGTTCATATGGAAGATTGCCATTTGGATGCCCCCCCTTTCTGTTGGGATTGGAATTGAAAAAACGGCGGTACGCATTACGCATACACGCCGCCGATTTGCGGTTTTTGGTTTTAGGGGCGTTTACGCCCCAATTTGCGCCGATAGGCGCAAATGCCCCCGGCAGGGCGCACCACACCGGCTTGCCGGTGTATAGGTGCGCACCTTCGGTGTAAAAAAGCGGGGTTGCCCCCGCTGATGTTACGCTTTGCCACCCTGTGGATTTACAGGGTTAGTAGGATTTGACGTTGATTGCTTCGGTGGTTGTGTGTTGGGTTTTTGCTCTGCGGCGGTAGCGGTGGTGGCTGTTTTCTCGTCTGCCGTTACCGTTGTAGCGGCGGCCTTGGCGGGTATAGATTTCTTGTTCCGCTTAATTTCTTTAGCTTCTTCAATGGCGGCGTAGACAGCTTCCACGGTTTGCCCTGTAATGTTGGCAAGTGCGGCGATGCCGTGCTTGTTGGTGATGTGCTGTTTGACGAATTTTTCGTACTGTTCGTCTGTAAAGTCGATGGTGATGGGCAAGAAACTTTCTAACAATCCGTGCCGTTTGCATAGGCGGTGGTTTCGTGCGTCGTCGTCAACTGTTTTCTGCTTGTTTTCGAGGTCTTTCAAATGCGCTTGCTCCTGTTGGATGCGTTTCATACTTGCTTCGATTTGCAATTCCAATCTTGTTTTCTTTGCCATTTTGGTGGCTCCCTTCTGATAATAAATTTGGTTTATGGGAACGCAAAAGGCGGCAACCTTTTCTCGTGGTTGCCGCCTTTTGCGGTTCAGAATTTTCGCCTGCGGCGAAAACGGCGCAAGCGCCGCCCGATTTCTTTCGGGTTCTCTGGTGCTGATATTTAATTGTAGTGGTTACATCGCCGTTGCGGTAGCCGCTTTTTGCTCACGCTTATTTTTCTGCCATGTACGGGCGTAGGCGTTCATTTTTTCACGGTTACGCTCACGGTAGCCTTGCTCGTACTCTCTGCGACTGGCGGTGCGTTTCGCGCTTGCGGCGGCTCGTTCTTCGGGGGTCATTGCGGCGCGCTTTTCAGCTTGTTCAGCCTTCATACGCTCCTTGTTATCCTGATACCATTTCGCATGATATTCCTTCAAACGTGCCTTGCGTTCCGCTTCTGCGGCGGCTATTTCTCCGGGGGTGCGTTCATCGGGTCGCTTGCCTTCAAAATGCCCCAATGGTTTGCCGCCGTTAGCTTCACGGCGTTTCTTGTATTCACGTTGGTATAACAGCTTCGCCATGCGTTTTTCGTGTGCCGCTATTGCGTCCGGGTCGGGTTCTTCCTCTACCTCATCAAAGGGTGGTTGATATGTGCCTATGAAGTTAAGGTACACATCTACCTTTTGCGTGGTGACAATTGCCCGTCTGTCGGCGCGTTCGTGGACTTCTATGCGGTCTACAAACTCATGTAGCATGGTGGGGGTCAGCTCGGAAAATTCCTTGTAGCGTTTCGTCAGTTCAAGAAATTTTGCCGCTCTGTCGGTGCTTTCCTCGTAGCTGTCAAGGTCAGCGGTTAATTGGGCGATGGACTGCTCCAATTCAGTCTGTTCCTGCTCATATTGATTAGATAACACTTCAAAGCGTTTGTCGTTGATTTTGCCCGAATAGTTATCTTCGTAGATACGCTGGTATCAGCTTGTCGAGTTCGGCGTGACGGCTTTGGATTTGCTTCAATTTCTTACGTTGGGATTTTACGTTGTCGGCTTGTTGATTTGAGTACATTTCATTTATCTGCCGCGTAAAATCTTTCTCGTTGGCGGTGGCGTATTGGCTTACTCGCTGTAGTGTTTCCAGTACAAGTTCCTCGATTACGCCGCCGTTGATTCGATGCCCTGTGCAAAAGTCTACACCGTACTTGCTTTGCCCGCAGACGTAGTAATTTTTCAACTTACCTGTGGCTTTGTATTTGCCTCTGTTGTGGTGCATTTTGGATTTGCACGTTGCACAGTAGAGAAGTCCTGTCAGCGGGTGGGGTTCGCCCAAGCTGTCTGCTTTGTTGCGGCGGTTTTTATCGCGGGTGTCGTTGGCGGTCTGCCATGTATCGTGGTCTACAATGGCTTCATGTTTGCCCTCGAATACGAGCCATTCTTCGCGGGGTACTTGCTTGCTCCGCTTGTCTTTGAATGACTGCTTTTGCGTTTTCAAGTTCACCATGCAACCCTTGTACTCCATGCGACTGATTATCAGGTCTACCATGTTATTCTGCCAACGGTAGGGGTCATGCCATTCTTTGTTTTTGCAAGTGCCTGTACCGCGCTGTGCCATGTAGTAGCCGGGGGAATAGATTTTGTCTTTGCGTAGACGGTTGGCAATGGCACACACGCCGTAACCCGCTATGGTCATTTCAAAAATGCGTTTTACCACGGTAGCGGCTTCGGGGTCTACTTCCCACACGCCTTTATCCGTTTCGGACTTTTTATAACCGTATGGGGCAATGCTCGAAACATACTTGCCGTTGCGTCCGTTGGAACGCTTTGCCGCCATAATCTTGCGCGAGATGTCTTTTGCGTAAAATTCGTTGAGAAGATTGACAAACGGCGCAAACTCTAATGTTTCGGGGTATGCGCTGTCTATGTTGTTGGTGACGGCGATAAAACGAACATCTGCCTTCCGGAAAATTTCCATTATCAGCCCGACTTGAACGTGGTCGCGTCCTAGCCTGCTCATGTCCTTACATAAAACTTGGGCGATTTTACCCGCTTCTACATCGGCAATGAGTTCCTGCCATGCGTCGCGTTGGAACGTGGTGCCGGAAGTTCCGTCGTCCGTATAATGACGGGTATTGGTGAAGCCGTTACTCTTGGCGTAATCCGCCAAGAGCTGCTTCTGTGTTACGATTGAATTTGACTGCCCTTGTACATCATCATCTTCTCTTGATAAGCGTTCATACAAGGCACAGATTTTAATGTCCGATTTCCTCATTGGATTATCTCCTTTGAGGCTGGCGGCTTCATTTACGGCAACTTCATCATAGCATATTTCGGTGGGATTTGCTACCGTAAATTTCACTTTTTCCGCTGAATTGGCGGCTATATTAGATATGCTCATACAGCCGTCCCCATTTCGTTTTTAATCAGACGCATGATTTTTTTATCCATTGTTTCTGTTGCGTCTTTTTTGAAATGTATTCCAACTTGATAAGTGACAGAGCCAATTCGCTTATTGAATCGGCTCGTATTTGCAACTCGTTGGATATTTACGGGCGTACTTTTTTTGTGCATAATCGGCTCCCCTTTCGGAATCAGAAGTTTTGTGATAATTTTTTTCTTGAATAGGTGTTTTTGGTCTTGCGATTGGTGCAATTTCGGACGGCGTAAAAATGCAGTCCTACCCCTTTGGTGTTACATCAAGGCGGGGGTAGCCGTAGCATTACGAAGGGTATCTTCGACGTTACCTTGTTTCCGCTTTCATCCCTCACACGTTCCTGCGTTGAGCCTTGTATGACTATGGCGCGTTATCACGGTTACAGCCCCATGCGTCACACCTTCGATGTGTTCCATGCACGAGTTGCAGTTCCCGGTATCTGTTCGGCTGCGGATTCAGTTTTCAAGGTGCAATTGAGATGGCTTCATTTACTTTCCATTGGCGGGTGATAGATGAGCGAAACCATTCACCCTATAGCCGTGGGAAGTGGTGTTTTACAACCTACCTTTGAAAAAAATTTTCCGCTCATTAGGGGGCGCTCTGATGGTGGGGTTTGTCCCGCTGTTTTTGCGCGAACGCTCTCTATTGGGCTTGTGACAAAATGGGGCGAGTGGAACAAAAATCTTTCACATTTGCTTACACCCTATAGCCGTGGCAAGCGGCAAAATGGTAGGGGGGTAAAAAAATTTTTTTCGCCCTTTACCAATTAGCCGTGGCGGATGTCGTTTTGCGGGGTATGGCACAAAAAAGCCCTCATTTTTGAGGGCGATAAAACTAAGCGCAAAATTGCGCTCAGTTAATGACTTCAAAAATGGGGGCACCTTGTTTTTTGATTGATTAACCATTGTGAGAGTGGTACACTTGGCATAGTCGGAAAGTTCAAACTTGGGTACACCTAAAGACCAACATGCGAAAGATTACGCCCGTTGGCAAAAGCCGTAAAATACGATGATTAGATTAACCGGATTGGTTAATCTAATCAGCTCAAAGTTGAGCCGATTGGCATAACCGTTCCAAAACTGGATTAGTCGAGCCAACAAAAAAGGATGCTCGTTTGAATGAGCATCCAGTTTAGAGATTATGCGTAAATTATCTCGGTAAAGACTATTTCCTCTGCTGTGTGATGTAGCCCCGCCATATGTTGCGCCCATATGAGCGAATAAGCAGCTTTGTCGGGCGGCGGGTTACGTTGGGCGAGTATTTCCATGAGTGCGTCCATACGCTCCTGTGCTTGCCGTTGTATGGCGCGACAATGGGGGTAGAGTTCTTCACGGGTGAGCATTAAACCATATCCGATTGGCTTATGCTCTTTGAGGTATCTTTTCCTCATCATGCCGTACTTGGTTAGGGGTTCGGCATCGGGCGGGTCACGCAGGGTAATTGCGGGCAAAAGGTAATCACCCACGGGGATGTAGTCGATTTTAGGCATAAATATAACAACCTTTCATACATAGCTGAAATGCTTATTTATGCCGTAAATGAGCCGACAGCCATGCTATTTTTAGTAGGCTTCTTTCTGAAGCCCCTTAATAGCATAGCAATGGATTGTATTTCATCGACTTTTTGAAATCAATGGTGTTAAGCACCTTGATTTCATATGGCTCGTAGACAATTTTGCCTTTTTTATCGCGTACTATTTCGGTTATTACATTGCCGTTTTTATCTTTCAGAGGCTTTTTATCTTTGCCAATTTTAGTTTCGAATTTTGGTGCGCCACGTTTTAGCATTTTTCCGCATTCTACCAAGATTGAGCCCTTCGGGTCGGTTATGACATAGCTGCTGTGCATCTGCATCAAGTTTGGTTTTAAGAAGAAGCGGGTTTTTCCTGAGCCGGAACCGCCTACGATTAAGATATTTTTGTTTCGAGCATATTTGGGATTCGGCGGTCTGCCGTTAAGTGTGAGTGATTCCGTAGCGGTTAAAATAAGATTATTTTCCGGCTTGGGGTCTTGGTAGGGTTCGATGTCTTTTTTGGCACCCCAACGCGCCGAGCCGTACTCTATATCTTTGCGCCAGTTTTTGGCGTTTTTCTTCTTCTGCCACACTATGACATATACGATAGCTGCTGCGGCAATCCCGATTCCAAGGTCGAATGGATTAAGGGACGGTAGGGGATTTGATAATACGGCACTTAAGTTTATTACGGCATCCATAAACCTGTGGATTGTTTCGCTTTCCGGCGATAGCCGGTATGCTTCAGCACATTTAGAAAAGAACCAAAACACCATCGCATATGGAAGATTAGGAAGGATATATTTTTTTATTTTATCTGTAGTCACATATCATGCCCCCTCACCGTAAAGCGTCTCTGCTTTTGTCTTTGACGCGCTCAATAACCTTCTCAGGCGCGGACTTGGCAAGTTCTTTGGATTTATCCAGCCTATCAAGCATGGACTCCTTCCGCGTTTTTTGCTTTAGCGTAATTTTTGCATATTCATTAAACGCTGATTGCAGAGCCTTATCGTCTTTTGCTCTAAAAAACACAGTCCAGCGCGGCGGGTCTTGGGAGTTATCCTTTTTTAGTGAATAATCCACGTTGAATTTACGTGCCGTTTTTCTGAATGTGCCGATGTTGTCTCCGGATATTTCTATGTCAGCAAGGGCCGCACCTTTTTTTGACAAAGATTTAAGACTTTGCTCGCCATGACTTGTAAGAATTTTTCGGCCAATGCCTTTCCCCATCTTGAGAAATCCCTTCATGGTTTTTGCAAGCATACGTCCCGTTACCTTTGTCCCTCTCATTGAGAGGGCTACGCATTTATCGTTTACTATCTCATGCTCCATCATAAAATTATCAGCTCCTACTCTTGGTATTTATTACAGCTAAGTTGAGTCCCTATTCCCCTGTGTTGCGTTCGCTCCGCTTTCTTAACGGCTTCGAGTGCGTTGTTCCAATCGTTGCCCTGCGGAGGGCGGGAACGAGTGACGGTAATCCCTAATGATTTTTCTAATTCCTGTATTCGTCCCATGGCCGTATCTCCCGCATCGTCGTTATTTGTACAAACAATGCAGTGCTTGACTTGGGGATTGTGTTCAAGAAAATGCTCCAGCCCCAATGTGCTGATGCCGTTGAGGGATAAACGCCAGACGTCGAAGGTTGGCAGATACCCTCGTAGGCACATGGTTTGATGGGAAAGAGCCTCTATGGGCGACTCAAATACGGCGACGGCATTGGCAGTCGTTGTTTCTGCAAAATTGCTGCTCTGCGAAGTATTGGGTGGGATTACAAACCCATACTTTTTATCCGAGCCATTAATATCGTGCATGAATCTCGTTGCGGTGGAACGCACAGCAGCGAACCGGGTCTTGTCGTGTTCATCTTTGCCTAAGAACACAGCATTATGATAATACTTGCACTCATACAAAACACCGCGTCCGATGCAATTCATAATTAAGCCAAGGTCTATGTCACGGCTTTGAAGATAAGCGATTACACGATTATTGTTTTTATTGCGTACTGGCAGTGAAATTGACGCAGGCTTTGGATGATTATTTTCAAGAGCATTTGGAGGAGCGTTATCGACAATATGCGGAGGTCTGGTGTTTGGCACATCCTTTTTCGATATGGCCGCTGATTTTGTTTTGCTTAATACTGATTTCGGCTCACCGGGATGCTCTTGTGTACTCTCGTTTAAAAGAAAACATACTGCCTCAACAAGACCATAACCTCTAATTTCAACAAGATAGTCCAAAGCTGTTTTTCCGCCTATGCATCTTTTATGACAATACCAGCCTTTTTCATCAACGGCGAAAGCATCGTCGCTTTTCAACCGATACCCCCTTCCAACACGCTTGTATTCATTTGATTCATGGCGGAGGATATAGGTAAGCACAGGAAGCTTCCGTGCGCGCTTAATCTGGTCGTCTGTTACCCATCCCACAATATCGCCTCTTGCTTATATTTGTTGGAGTGTCTTATATTACTGCTCATAATCGTGCCTCCCTTGAATTGACATTGCTGATGAAAACAAAAGCCCCGGAGGACTCCTTACTTTCAGGAGATTTTCCGGGGTGAACCCTTTGCTTCTGTTAAATATGTGACCATGTTGGAAACAGCCATTTTCACGGCTATATCCAAATCATCGGGAGTACCCTTTGTCTTGCCGATTGCACACCAGCCTTATTAAGCAGGGCAATTAAAGGGCTATTTCGCTTGCCGTTCTTTCAGTAGCGAGATTATTACATCTTCAATCTGCTTTGGGGAATAATCAGGCGGGAAGTATTTACGAAATCGCGCTGTACCTGTTGGTTTGCCTTTGGGCGGCTTTTTGATTTCGGAGAGTATTGTATTAATCAACTTAATGGTGAGTTTATTCGATTGTTTCAACTCTTTCAGCCGTTTGGACTGTGACAGTGATGGTTTGATGTCGTGGTGTTCCATTGCCGTCGCAACAGCCGCTTGTTCGGTCTGTGACAGATATGACAATTCCACGGCGGGGTTAAATGCAAACTGTTTGGAATCCACCTTGTCAAGTAAAGCTATTATCAGCCTGGTAAGGCGCACCATACGGAAAATCTGGTTCTTGCTCTCACCGGTTTGTTTGCAGAGTATATCCACCGAAAGCTCGCCGGGATTTTCAGATTTCACGCCCTGATGATTCAACGCCTCCAGCTTAACCTGATACGCCCATGCCTTTTCGCTTAACAGTAGCTTTTCCCGTTGTTCGAGGTTGCTATCAACCATTGCTATAGCCGCGCTGTCGTCGTCGAGTTCACGGATTATAACGGGCATGGTGTTAAGCTCAGCGAGTTGGCTGGCTCTTTTGCGTCTGTTTCCGCTTAAAAGTTCATAGCCGTCCAGCGGGTTGCCGTCTGCATCTTGCCGGGGACGGACAAGACCGGGTTCACGTACACCATATTGAATAATGCTTTTTGCTAACCTCTCCATTGCTTCGTCGTCATTCACTTGGAATGGGTGAAATTCGGGAGGAAAGAGTTCTTCGAGGGGCATATCAACAACCGTTTCTCCGTCTGCTTTCTTTGCGGTGCTTTTGAAAATGCTGTCAAAGCCTGTAAGTGTGTTGCTTCCGAGGATTGATTTATTGCTCATTGACGCTCCCCCCTTTAGATTTCTTAGTTTCTTTGGGAGTTTTGGCGATTTTGGTAGTCGCGGATGCTTTGTTGATTTTGGCTTTTGCAGGCTTTTTGGGTTTCTTAGGGCTTGCGCTACTTTTTAGTTTCACAATGCTGTCACACATCATTTTCATGTGTGCTATCCACTCTTGACGAGTATCTTCCTCAAACCATGAGGTATACACATCATGCGTAGGGTCAAGCATTTTGTACAGTTCTTCGAGAAGTTCATCCAAAACGCTACCTGTGAAAATAAACTCTTCTATCTTCATTTTTTTCTTTGCTTCATAATCCAGTATTACAAATACGCCTTTTTGAGAAAACTCCGAAAGACACTCTGCGACTAACTGAATAACGGTATTATAGCGGTATGGCAGGTTAGCATCAATGTAATACTGTAATCGCTCTTTATTTTTTACATAAGGCTCATGTTCCCGCCTAAGTCCTTCGATGATATGGTTTCTACAAAACTCCATAACACCTTTAACGTCGAAATGCTTAAAGTCTATTGGCTTCAAGTAGTCCATTTCAATGCGGGTAAGCGTATCTAATCCATAATCGCTCTCACGCGCTGTTACTCCCCATGCACCCATTATAAGCACCCCCTTGCAAGTAATTCCTGTGCCAACGATTCATACGCCGCCGATACTTTTCCATGTGGGTCGTGCTTGAAAATGCTTACTCCCCTCGCGCTTGCTTCTGCGGCGCGGATTGAATGGGGGATATGGTCTTTGAAAATGTAGATGCTTTTGCCGTAGGCTTGTTCAATCACGCCTATAATTTCTTTAGAGAAGTTTGTACGTTTATCAACCATTGTCATTAGGATGCCGCAAATATCAAGGGCCGGGTTTATATCCTCCCTTATATCTGCTATGCTTCTTAATAGTAGCTCCAAACCTTTTGCGTCTAAAAATTTCGGCGCAACAGGGATTATCACGCTATCTGCCGCCGCCAATGCATTGATAGTGAGAATATCTAGCGTGGGCGATGTGTCTATCAGGCAGATGTCATACAGCGGCTTTACCGCTTTAAGATACTTCCTGATAATCCCTTCCCGTCCGACAAGTGGCGCAATGGAGAGTTCGATGCCCGTTAGACTGTTGTTGGCGGGCATAAGGTCTACGCTTTCCGGGTGACGGATAATGCCTGCCGCGGGGTCTATTTCCTTTTTGTTGATGATGTCCTTAATTATAGTTGTGATTGTAACAGGTAATCCGTCCGGGTCGTTTACCCCCATGCTAACGGTCAGCGAGTTCTGGTTGTCTGTGTCTATGCACAGAACCTTCTTGCCCTGTCGGGCGAGGGCGAAACCGAGGCTTGCCGTCGTAAAACTTTTTCCAACTCCGCCTTTTCTGTTGGTAATAACAAAAACTTTGCCCATTGTGTCCTCCTTTAAGTCGTGGCAAAGTTTTTGTCGCTATTTACACGTTAGATTATTCAAGTAGTAAAAACTGCCCCGTATAATAGTCGGTATCAGTTTGGAAAAGGATACCTTCAAACCCGCTAAGCCCTGTAATTCCGGGAGTTTTCGGATTTGTCTTTATTATACTATTAGGGGAATTATTAGGGCTTGAATGGAAAGATTTTGATTTTGACAATGATACCATTACTATTTCTCGTGCTTATTATTATGACAACTATAGGCACGAAGCCTACACGGACACGCCAAAAACAAAAGGCAGTTGCCGAAGCCTAAAACTTCCTACTCATATAATGGAAACATTGAAAGAGTACAGGGAGTGGCAAGACGAACAACGAGAAATTTTTGGCGGTTCATGGGTAGAAAATGACAGGCTTTTTACTAAGTCTGGCGGTGAAATGATGTATATAAATGCACCTACTAACTACTTTAGGAAGTTAGCGGAGCGTAAAGGCATACGCAAGGTGACAATACATTCATTTCGGCATTTTAATGCTAGTGCTTTGATAAATGGCGGTGTTGATGTGGTAACGGTACAAAAGGCATTAGGGCATAACAGACCTACTACCACACTTGCGACTTATGCACACGCTTTTAGCAACGCACAAACCCGAGCAATGGAAGCTATTGTAAATGTGGTTGACCTTTGATAACTTGTGTTATGTTGCGGTGAATGGTGCTAACCCCTAGTAGAAAATCTTGACCAAACAATGACCAAAACGGATTATAAAGGCAAGATTACCACCGAAAAAATCGCTTGTTTACTGGCTTTTTCGGTGGTATGGGTGAAATTGTGTATGTCATTGTCAAGGACTTTTTCATATTTGAAATAAAAAAGACGCAAAAAAAGCCCGTCAAAAGGGTTTAATCTCTTGTCGGGCGGTCAATGATTTAAGGTTGGGTGCTTGATTTTTACGTTGTTTTCCCTGCTCGTAGTGTTTCAATTTCCTTGCGGAGCATTTCGTTCTCAGCTTCTGCCTGTTCCGCTCTGCGGTCTGACTGTTCTGCTCTGCGTGTAGCTTGCTCCGCTATCTGCAAATTTTTAGCCAGTTCTGCGTTGTGGAAAAATATTTCATCTTTCCTACGCTGGTAGGCTTGCCGTATGATTTTATCCTCACTCTGTCTTGCTATTGCTGATACAGCCATTCGGATGACCTCCTTTTCCTTGCGGGCGTTTTCTATAATATTCTTGTTCACAATTTCTTTTTCGGTGATTATTGAAAGCCAATATGCAAACATATCTTCATTGGTTTCTTGTATGTTTATGCTGTCGGCTTCGTTTACGGCTTTGGCAAATGCCTTCATGTTAATATAGTGTAGTTCCAATGCTTCTGTGAAAACTGTGCCGTCCTCTTTATCCATTATCATACATACCCTGTGGATTTTGTCCTTTGGATTTTCGAGTTTTTGTAATGGCTCAACCGCTCCGTCTGCAAATGCGATTGCTATGGTTGGGGGTTGCTCTGTGTATTTTTGCCCTGCTTCTAATTCTTCGCTGAAGGCTCTCGCCCACGAGCGGATTGTTTTTGGATTTAAGCTGATTTATCCCATGCAGGTGCATCTCAATTAGTATGTCCGTGCCGTCCTCTAATTCTGCTCTAACGTCCAAAATAGACAGTTTATCTTCAAGTGATTTTTTATCCATGTTGGGGTTTTTCAAGCGTACAGATTTTACAATACGGTTGATTTTTGCGTTGGCAAAAATGACGTTGAGCAATGAAATTAGTGCTTCGGGGTTGCCCTCTATAAATGTTTTGAAGGCAAAATCCACACGCAAATCCATGAGCAGGGCGTAGTTAATTATCACGGTTTCTATTTCATGGTTCTTCATGGCGCATCGCCCTTTCTAAGTGATTATTTTCTTGGGCGTTTCTGCCTATGGACATTATAGCATACATTTACGTTGTTCTCAATATTGAGTTTTGGAAATCATAAAAATATGCCCTTTCATTTTATGGGAAAGGGCATATTTTTATGATTTAACCGCAACAAGAACGAAAGCCACCTATTGCAGTGAATGTTCACCCCTCCCAATTTTTTGGAGGAAGAAGGGGCGTGAAATGGTTTAACGGCCTATCTGAACTGAAAGCGTGGGGTACGCCTCAGATAACCCTTACAGTTTGAAATACGCCACTAACTGTTGGAGCATTTCAGCTTGCGAGTTTAGTTCTTCCGATGCCGCCGCCGTTTCTTCCGAAACAGCCGAATTGCTTTGTACTACTTGCGATATTTGCGAAAGCCCGGTGCTGACTTGCGAAATCGCTTCCGCTTGCTCTCTTGATGATGTCGAAATATTGTTTATAAGTTCCGATACTTCGGCGGCATTTCTAACAATGGCATCTAAGGCTTTCGCTGTTGCTTCCGCAATGCTTGACCCACTTTCCACACGGTTATTTGACGTTTCAATAAGTCCTGTGGTTTCGGAAGCAGATTCTTGACTGCGCCCTGCAAGGTTGCGTACTTCCTCCGCGACAACGCTAAAACCTCTGCCATGTTCGCCCGCCCTCGCCGCTTCTACTGCCGCATTAAGCGCGAGTAAATTTGTTTGGAAAGCGATGTCTTGAATGGCCTTGATGATTTTGGATATTTCGCCGGATGAATCTTTGATTTGCGTCATTGCCGTCAACATATCCTGCATGGAAGCATTGCCCTCTTGGGCGTTGGTGGTAGACAGCTTAGAAAGTTCGCTTGCTTCCGATGCGTTGTCGGCGTTTTGCTTGGTTTGTTGATTAAGCACATCAATAGTGGCGTTGAGTTCCTCTACCGAACTGGCTTGCTCCTGTGCGCCGTTTGCCAATTCTTGCGCGCTGGTTGAAATTTGTTTTGCACCCGACAATACTTGCTCAGATGCTACCGAAATATCCGACATGGTTTTGTTGAGCGTCGAGGAAATGTTGTTCAGTGATTCTTTGATAGGGGCAAAACTACCCGCAAATTTGCGTGTTATTTCAGTCGTTAAGTCGCCCCCGGCAATCGCTTTCAAATCCGTAGTAATGTCAGCGATATATTCGGAAATGCTTGTTAGCGTTACATCAAATGAAGATAAAATATCCTTAAATGTGCCGCTGTAATCATCTGCGTTAGCATTATAACCAGCCTTGACAATTACTTGGTCTAAGCTGGCTAAATCAAAATTACCTTCTCTCATTTCGTTCATGCCAATTTCAATGGTTCTGATTGGCTTTTCTATGGCTGTAGCTATACTGTTAAGCCCTATCATAATTTCGCGCCAATCACCTTTGTAATTATCAGTATCAATTTGGAAACTTAAATCACCCTTAACTGCAACAGCTTCAATCATGGCTTTTATTTCTTTGTTAATAGCAACCATGTTTGATGTCGTTGCGTTTATCGCTTGTTCCATCGCTATCCTTTTCCCCGGTAATTTAGCAATTTTTGGGTTAAAGTTTCCCTCGTTCACTTCGGAAAGTGTACCCAAAAAGCCTATAACATCGCTCACCACAGTATCCATGAGCTTATTTGAGCCGCTTACCATATCCTTGAAGGAATTTTGGTATTTGTCTGCATTTATTCTGTATTCAATATCGCCCACAACACTGTACATATGCTCGAACCTGGCCAAATCTTCCACCATGGCGCGTATGACGTCCACAAAGCTGAAAATCTCGCGGGCTAACTCCCCTGTTTCGTCGTTGGAGATGCTTGTCCTGTCTATGTTTACATTGATATTGCCCTTTGCCACATCTGATGCAATAACAGCCAGCCGTTTGATGGGCTTGGTTAGCCTGCTGGATACAAAAATCATTGCAAGCACAGCCACGCCAACGCCAATAAGCCCGATGAACACAACCGTAAACACCACGCTGGATTGCTGGCTAAGTATATGCTGGGTGGGTAGCCCCATGAAAAATGTGGCATATACCACACCGTCCGAGCCTACAAAGGGCATATAAAATGCGTTAAAACTTTGCCCGAAAAGGGTGATATTAGTGGTGTGTGGTTCATGCTGTTCAAACACACGCTGTAAAATATATTCATCCGTCATATGCGTACCTACCACGGAATCGCCCGATTCATCTACCAAGGTGGATGCAACCCGTTCTGTACCCCTGTAGATGCTAAATTCCGCACCATAACGTTGCTGCAATGCTGTAAGCGTGGCAATATCATCTACAGAATACCCTGTAACTACCCCACCCACAATCACGCCGCGATAATGGATAGGCACGGCAGACCGCACAGGAATCTGCCATAGCTGAACGGGAGAATAGGCTACCGTCACGTTACCCTGCAAGGCTTCCAGTAAAGACGGGGTAGCTATCGCATCATTAAAGTTGGCAGGTTGGGCGGTTCTGGCAAGGGCAGTACCGTGCGTATCCATAAACGTAAGAAACACCACGTCAAGCTCTTGCTTAATCTCCTCGCCTATACGCATCAGCTGGGCATGAATTTCCTCGGGTGTGCCTTGCATTTGCACTCCGGCTACCACCCGTGGGTCGCTTGCCACTTGAAGCCCAAGGTCGATGGCTGTCCGCCTTGCGTCGGTAGCAAACTCGCGCATACCATTCGCGCCCATTTCCAGCCGCCTTTCCAGCAGATAATCCATGAAGCTATTGTATTGCACAATGGCGATGGTTAGCGTAGTTGCCAGTATCAGCACAATCAGCGCGACTGTGGGTAAAATAATTTTACCCCTAAATTTCAACTTGTTCATGCGTAAATCCTCCTTTAATGTGTATGGCTTTGGATAATCCAACAGCCAGTGAATTTTCTGTTGCCATGTCTGTGCATAGGTACGGTTTATCGGAACGAACAAAAAGCGGCCGCCCTCTGCATCATAAACGCAGGGTACAGTCGCTATTTACCATATCACATGCCTCGGTTATTTTACAATCACATACAGGGGGGGTGTTTTTGTAGCTTTTTGACTGACAAATTACATTAGCATTCATTCTTAGACACAATTACTTCTTTTTTCCATTCCGAAACTTCTGCTACGATTGTATACGTGATATTTAGAGAACACTTAGCAAGAAATGCTGAGTATTTTGGGAGGAATTGAATATGAAAAAGTTTATGCACATGTGTATTATTGCGATTGTGATGATTGTCGTCATACTCAGTATCCTTGTTGAAATTGAAGCAAGTACACCACGATATTAGCAACCGAGGTTTAGTAGCATCGAAGAGCTAATTGAATGGATTGAAACAGCGGATGCGGCTAATTTCCAAAGTGGGAGATTTGAAAATAGCTTGCTGCCTTTGAGAAGCAGAGGAGAAATATTCATTTGAAATAATCACTTTTAACGATGATGGAACCGTTGTCGTAGATTTATTTGGAGAAATACATTTGTTTATACCGCCTAACATGTGCGGAGACGAAGCCTGGCGCAGCCATCTTAGAAGAGAGGGCATT
>Ga0209755_10002124_pt1 | contig 27919 bp, 25 predicted proteins | sample TergutCo191P1_FD_187301 | JGI IMG/M metagenome (GOLD analysis project Ga0209755, IMG submission 187301) | Cornitermes sp. P1 segment gut microbial communities from Petit-Saut dam, French Guiana - Co191P1 (SPAdes) (version 2) | ecosystem: Host-associated > Arthropoda: Insects > Digestive system...
TTTTTTACTGCTGTGGCCTACGCCCCGGCCTAACTGTTCCAGCGCTTTGCGTAGTTCTGGCTGGAATAATATTACCAGTGCGATAAGCCCCATTGCAAGAGTATTTTCTATTACCCAGATAACTATAACCAAATCAAATAAAAATGCGGTAAAGGCCACCAATACCACAATAACTATCCCTTTAAGAAGCGCCCAGGCGTGGGTATGGCGTATCCAGCGCATTATATAGTAGATAAATATGCATAAAAAGAAGATGTCCAAAACTTCGGTTAGACCTATTTCTGGCATGTGGAGTGTTGTTACTAGATCGTTTAAAAAGCTGATTGGGTTCACTCTTCGTCATCCTCTTCGGGCTGTGGCCGAATTCTCTTTACTACTCTTTTAGGTTTTGTTAGTTGAATTTTTGGGACTACTCTTACGTAATAATAGTTGCTGTCGTCCTCAAACTGAACGGACTCTGCCCGCTGATAATCTAGCACAGGATCAAACAAACGCGTTAGCTCTGCCAATAGTCCGGATACTATGGTTAGCATAATGACTGTTCCCAGCGAAACGTTTAAGCCGCCCACTAAAGATGCCATTATGTAGCCAAAAATCATAAGGGCACAACCAAGGCCAATGGCTATCTCTTTGGCGAAGTCCATAGACAGCCGCGATACCACATGAACCAGTACTATAACCATGGCAAATATAAAGGAAATAAATATCCAATCGCTGGTGTTGGTAAGCGCGTTTACCAGCGCCGAGTATATGTCCTCAAAGACCTCTGGCATTCCTGCAATATCCAAGTCTGCCGTTGGGGTGGTGCCTATTATGGCGCCAATTTGCGGAATAAAAGCCGCTATAAAAACGCCTATAGCCACCGGAATTATCGCCGTTAAAGAAAAATACAAGCCTGCGCCCAGTGGAATAAGGTAAGGCATCTCGAAGCGGAAGGCCAGTATGGTTAGCACTATTAGTATAGACTCTTTGGCCGCCATGCGTGCATAAAATAACAAAATGCATAGCAAAAATACAAATATAACGGCCGCCACTTCAATATAGGCCGAATACTGCACGGCAATAGCCACAATCATCAGAAAGTACGATACCGAAAGCGGCAGAACAACAAAGCCAATACCAAATAGCATAGTAAGCGGAAACAGGGTGTAGTAAGGCTCAAGCTCTGGCCTTATAAAACCTATGCCGTTGATTAGGGTAAAGATGTATATTCCCAGTATAAATTTTGCCAGTACTGTTATGATGGGTTCAAATTTCTTGTAGTACCTTACGATTGCTTCTCTTATTAATAATAGTGCTTCCATTAAGTTGGAACTCCTTTATTCATGTTCTTCTGCGCCGTCTCTTTTGTTGTTTGGTGTTGTATACTAAGGCGGAATCGTTACCTTGCGATTGCTCTTGGGGGGAATCTGGCATACGGCCTAGCCGTTGCATCATTGCAAGGTAGCGTTCTACCCGCTTTTGGACTTTGTGATACTGGTGGGTTCCTTGGATGGTGCCTACTAAAGTGTAGAAAGCCATAACCGCCACAAGAAACAGCACCGAATCTATGACGCTTTGCTGAATATCCAGCTCTTGAATATCCACGCCATAAATAAATATCCGGTGAAGCCAATAAAGGCCAAGCAGAACCATAGAGCCCATAGCTACACTCAGACGCGTCCAGGTATTTTTGCGATAGATATAGTCCCGCCTGAAATATGAAAAAATTGCCCGATCTGCCTCTCTGTGCCGCTTATCGTAAACGGCCATTTTGGACATCAGGATAATTTTGTTCTTATTTACCATGTTTCACCTCTAACCCATTATAACCCTTTCCTGAGAATAAATCTACTAAACTAATGACGAAATCTAAGAAAGGCGGTATAATACGGGAAAAGGAGACGAAAATAATGAGAGTTTGCATAATAGTATTAGACAGCGTGGGCATTGGCGCACTGCCGGACGCCGCAGAGTTTGGCGATACCGGCGCACATACCCTGGGGAATATTTTCAAGAAGCGCGGACATATAAATTTACCGAATCTGTACGCCATGGGCTTAGGCAATATTAAAGATAGCGGTCTGCCGGCTGTGGAAAAGCCCAGCGCCGCATATGGCCGTATGGCGCAAAAGACGAAGGCGAAAGATACAACAAGCGGCCACTGGGAATTAGCCGGGCTGATTATGGACACGCCGTTTAGGGTATTCCCAGAGGGCTTTCCGAGGGAATTGTTGGCTAAATGGGAAGAAAAAACTGGTATATCCGGTAGCCTAGGAAATAAGCCGGCCTCTGGCACAGAAATTATAAAAGAGCTGGGCGAAGAGCATATGAAAACAGGTAAGCCGATAGTATATACCTCGGCGGATTCTGTTTTTCAGGTAGCGGCACATGAGGGAGTTATCCCTATAAAAGAGCAATACCGCCTATGTGAGGCCGCCCGCGAGTTATTGACTGGCGAGTACTGTGTAGGCCGGGTAATAGCCAGGCCGTTTGAGGGCGAACCCGGTGAATTTAAGCGCACACAAAACAGGAAAGACTACGCTGTGGAGCCACCAGAGGATACTATCTTAGATAGCCTTGCCGCAAAGGGTAAAAATATTTTGGGCATAGGCAAAATAGAGGACATCTTCTGCAAGCGCGGCGTAACTCACATAAACCATACAACAAACAATAAAGACGGCATAGAAGCCACAATAGAAGCCCTAAAAGGCGATTCTTTGCCAAACATAGATTTAATTTTCACAAACCTAGTAGATTTTGATATGCTATACGGCCACAGGAACGATCCGGAAGGCTACGCCGCCGCTTTAGAATATTTCGATAAAAAACTGCCGGAAATTTTGTCGGCCTTAAAGCCGGACGATCTTCTATTTATAACGGCAGACCACGGATGCGACCCAACGACGGCATCTACAGATCATTCCCGCGAGTACGTGCCGGTGCTACTATACGGCGCTGAGCCGAAGGATTTAGGCACACGGGAAACTTTTGCAGATTTAGGCGCAACAGTCTACACATATTTAAGCGGCGAAAATTGGCCTGTAGGTAAAAATTTGCTGTAATAAATAAATCACCCAAGCACAAGCTATGTTTTAGGGGTGAAAAAATGAGAAAATTTTTAGTAAGTATATTTATTTTCAGCTTAATAAGCACAACGGTTTTTGCAGGGGATAACTGGGGTTTATACTTCCCCAAAGATAACGAACGGCCAAGAGGCAACGCAACAGCCGAGTATTTGGCGCAGTTTGACGCCTACTTTATAGGCGCCGAAGAAGAAAAAATTCTATACCTTACCTTCGATGCCGGCTTTGAAAATGATCTAACAGCCGGAATACTAGACACACTAAAAAAGCACGAAGTGCCTGCGGCTTTTTTCCTGGTAGGGACGTATATTAAGAATAATCCGGAATTAATTCTGCGTATGGTAGATGAAGGTCATATAGTAGCCAACCACACCATGACGCATCCGAACATGAGCAAAATAACCAGCAAAGAATCCTTCCAAAAAGAATTATCGCAAGTAGAGGAACACTACAAAACAGTAACCGGGAAGGATTTGCCCAAATTCTACAGACCACCCGAAGGGATATACAGCGAGGCCAATTTAAAACTGGCGCAGGAATTAGGCTACAAAACAATATTTTGGAGCGCGGCCTATAAAGACTGGGAAGATAACCAGCCTTCAAAAGAAGAGGCCTTTTCAAAGCTGATTCCCAGAACGCATCCGGGCGGGGTGGTATTGCTTCATAATACCTCCAAAACAAACGCGGTAATTTTGGACGAATTATTGGGCAAGTACAAGGAAATGGGATATAGATTTGAAGATTTGCACCATTTGGTGAAATAGAAAATGTGTCGGCAGTTGGTGACTCACAGTCACCAACTGACCGAGAGCATTCCCCAAAGGAGACGATAAAATGCTACGTGGCGGTACCTCGCTTGAGCAAATTCTGCTACTTTTACCGGCGCTGATGTTCGCCTTTACAATTCACGAGCTTAGCCATGGCTTAATGGCCTACATATTGGGAGATTCCACCGCTAAGCAAGACGGACGGCTGTCCCTTAACCCCATAAGGCATATAGACCCGGTAGGCTTAGTCTGCATACTGCTAATAGGTTTCGGCTGGGCAAAGCCGGTTATGATAGATACCCGTAATCTTAAAAATCCTAAAATAGATATGGCGCTTATTTCTATCGCGGGGCCTATATCTAATTTTGTGATGGCCTTTTTGGGAATGATACTGCTGTATGCGCTGTTTTTGTTTACTAATGCCCCGGCAGTTGTAACTAATGTGCTTGGTATTTTTTGTATGTTGAATATTATGCTTGGGGTTTTTAATCTTTTGCCTATACCGCCGCTGGATGGCTCTAAGGTGCTGGCCGGTATGCTTCCGGACGCGATATATAATAACCTTCCCCCAATGGGAGGAAGGTTTGGTATGTTGATTTTGCTGGTTTTTATTTTTACCGGACTTACGGCAAGGGTGCTTATACCGCTTACTGGGGCTATTAATAGTATGATGGCCACGGTTGTAGGGCGGATTTTTGGGATGTTATTATGATGCAAAGGGTGTTTTAAAAAATGAACACAGGGAACGATATATTTGTGGAAGATGACGGACAAACTCTTTTTAATAAAATTGCCACCCTCATTGAACAAAGCCGCCGTGCTATCCATGCCCACGCAAGCGGAACAACCGTTTATCTCTTTTGGGAAATTGGTAGGCACATCAATGTTGACATACTCGAAAACAAGCGAGCTGACTACGGAAAGAAAATTGTGTCGGCACTAACTACACAATTAACCAAGCGATATGGGCGAACATTTGAGGCCCGAAATTTGCGCCGTATGATGCAATTTGCCGAGCAATTTCCAAATTTTGAAATTGTGTCGGCACTGCCGACACAATTAACATGGTCACATTTTATTGAGATTCTTCCGCTAAAATCAATGGAGGCAAAAATATTTTACTTAAACGAAGCGGCTCGTGGTCTTAGCAGTACACGCCAATTACGCAAAATGATTAGTCGTAAAGCATACGAGCGAAAAGAAATTGCCAATACACAACTCACATCAGCATCGTCAATCCCGTTTGGTACATTTAAAGACCCCTATCTTTTTGATGTTCTTGGTATCAAAGACGAATACTTGGAAGCGGATTTAGAAGAAGCCATATTACGAGAACTCGAAAAATTCATTTTGGAGTTTGGCAACGATTTCACATTTGTAGGCAGACAAAAACGCATGATTCTTGACGGTCACGATAGATACCTCGACCTTTTATTTTTCAACAGAGAACTAAAGCGGCTAGTTGCCGTTGAATTGAAAATTGGCCGCTTCCGTGCCGAGCATAAAGGGCAAATGCAATTATATTTAGCATGGCTAGACAAGCACGAACGCAAAGAATGGGAAGAACCACCCGTTGGGATAATTCTTTGTTCTGAAATGGGTAGAGATGAACTGGAACTTTTGAAATTAGACCGTGACGGCATTTTAGTAGCCGAATATTGGACAGCCCTACCGCCCAAGGCCGAATTTGAACAAAAAATCCAAACCATACTGGCTGAAACCCGTGAGCGTATAACGCAAAGGAAATTAGAGGGTGTATTGCATGGCACATGACCTATTACACACTTTATTTTATACTAAAATCATGTTATAATAACGGCGAAAACATGGCTAGGAGCGGATGTAATGTTATCCAAAACACAGACTTTAGTTACAGCGCATATTTATTTTCTGCTGTTAGCGGCAACGCTGGTTGTTGTTACAATCAACTTGTTTTACGGCTGGTCAATCATTTTTTATTTACCATTTATAGTTGGCGGCGTAGGCTCCTTGCTGTTATACATTGTACAAGTATCGGTCTTAAAAAAACCAGTAATACAAGCAAGAATCATTTGCCATGCCGCTTGTGCTTCGGCTTATATAATTGGTGCGTTTCTTTTGCTTGTTTTTTATAATACTAATTTTTATGCCTCATGGTCGTTTCATGTGTGGATTATTTCTGTACTTATTGTAGTCTCCGGCTCTAAAAAAGATCTTGGGGTTGTTTTACTGCTAATTTTTGGTATGTTTATGTCGCTGTTTGTTTTAAATTTGGGAGGCTTACTTGGGAGGGCTGTAACAGCTATCGGAATGGGGAGTTTTTGGGGCTTTTCGTTTTACTTCCTGTTAGTGTTTTTAACTGACATCATTGAGAATACAAAGCATATGCAACTGGAGGATAATCATGGGATTGCTTAAAAGTTCCGGCATGAAAAAACAGCTATATTTGTCGTTCGCATGTATGTGGGCGATTATGATTTTCTTTGCATTTTTCAGAGGTCAGCAACTTGCTACTGTAATGACTCGCTATAACATGGCAATGGATACCCTTAATATCCAGCAACAGTATATAGGAAGAATTGTGACTTCATTAAATACGCTTCATTTTAACGATTTAATTACCGGCGCATTCGGCAATTATCCCGAGTTGCATCGTCGTATCAGCCCTATGTTGTTGGATAGGGATTCTCAAATTGAAGCACTGTATCAAGCCCTTTATAACTATCGTGACGCCGTTTTAACAGGCGGTATTTTAACCGCCGAGGAAGCAGAAATTCATATTAATATCTTGGATCAGATGCTCTACATACTGTATTATCACTATATTCCCGCCGGCAACACTATGACGGCTGCATTGGAAGCAGGCGATTCGGATAAATTTGCAGAAGCCCTGTTTATAAACTTTATGCATGGCTACTATCTTACAGGTCTTGCTTGGGAAATTAGGGACAGAACTTTTGTGTTTGTAGACTATGTAAAAGATACCATGCTTTACTACGACCAAATTGAGGATATGATTTTTAATGTTGCCACAATTATAGGCATTTCCCTTGCTATTTTACTTGCTATGATTCTGTCTCATTACATACAGAAACAGCAGAATCTTTACGATGCACAGCTAAAACAAGCCTATGACGAAGCAAAGGCGGTTTCGGAATCCAAAACCAGCTTCATAGCCAATACCAGCCATGAAATAAGAACGCCTATGAACAGTATAATAGGCTATTCCGAGTTGGCAATGGATGACGATATTTCTGAAACAACAAGAGAGTATTTAAATAAAGTCACAACCAATGCTAAATGGCTACTAAATATAATCAACGACGTTATGGATTTTTCCAAGATAGAAGCGGGCAAAGTAGAGCTTGAGTCCACAGAATTTGATATAAGCACAACAATAGAAGATGGACGCACTGCCGTTGTTCATGAAGCTATTAAAAAGGGGCTTGAGTTGAATATAAGTTTGGACACTCCCGCAAAAAAGCTACTTATAGGCGATTCTGTTAAATTGACACAAATTTGCATAAACTTGTTGTCAAACGCCATAAAATTTACCCAACTGGGCAGTGTAAGCTGTGCGGTTACTACCGTGGAAAAAAACGAGAATTCATGCACTCTAAAATTTGAATTTTCCGACACGGGCATGGGCATGACAGCCCAGCAAATTGAAAAAATCTTTGATCCCTTTGTGCAGGCTAATGTAAGCACTACCCGCAAGTATGGGGGAACGGGGCTTGGTCTTGCCATTTGCACAAGTTATATACGTGCAATGGGCGGCAATTTGGAAGTTGAAAGCACATTGGGGGAAGGAAGTAAATTTTTCTTTCAGCTAACATTTGATATGGTAGAGAATATTGAAGCCAAGGTCGAAAATGTTAAAGCTATTGAAAAGCCTGAATTTAATAACGAGGAGATACTGGTAGTAGAAGATAATGAAATGAACCAAGGCGTAATATGCGAACATCTAAAACGCGTAGGGCTAAGGACAGTGGTTGCAGAAAATGGTAAAATTGCCGTGGACATGGCTAGGGAAAGGCATGAGGGCAACAAGCCTTTTGCTTTAATTTTTATGGATGTACATATGCCTGTAATGGATGGCATTGAAACAGCCGCCATTATTAAAACTTTGGGCGTAAGCACACCAATTATAGCCACTACAGCGACATTGCTAAACGAAAGTGACGAAGCTCTTGAGGGTTATGGAATGGATGGCTATATAAGCAAACCTTTTACCACGATGGATTTATATAAAATTCTCCTAAATTTTCTTAAGCCTAAAGACCTAGAGGCAGTTTCGGAGCCTGACGGCCTGAGCGTTACAAGCCTAAAGCAGTTATTTTTTAAGCAAAATCAATATACTTGCGATAAAATTTTTGCCGCTATTGAAGCTGGAAAATTGGATACCGCGCATCTTCTGGCGCACAGCTTAAAAAGTAATGCCGGGTTAATAGGCGAACCTGAACTGCAAAAGACATCAGGCATACTTGAAGAATGCTTACTAAGCGGCGCACCTTCGGAGGAATTGCTGATTCAGTTTAAGGTCGAGTTTGATGTGGTGCTTCAAAAAATTGTCCCGCTTCTTGAAAATGAAGAATCTGCCCTTCTTGATGCAGGCCAAAGTGATGTTTCGCGATTATTTAATGAGTTGGAAATTTTGCTAAGTAGCGGCAACACAGATTCAATAAATTACATTGATAGGCTGAAAACAATATCAGGGACAGAAACGCTGATTACTCATATTGAAAATTTTGATATGCGTGATGCGTTGAGTGCTTTGTTGGATTTGAAGAAAAGGTTATTCTAGTACAAAGCAAAGATAATTTTTGGGTGTAAAACACGGGGAGGCAGTCTTAATGTCGAGCTTCTCGGTTGATTTGAACGATAAAAGGGAATGCCGATATGTATTTCCAACGCGCTTGTGGAATAATAAACTTATCGGTAACCAAATTTTTGAGAAAATAGTGGCTTTGGCTGTTCCGTTTTCTGGCGAACTTAAAGACCATATCCTCTTGGGTGCAAATGTCACCAATAACTGGAAATTTACACTATCTCGCATGGATAACAAGCTGGATGTTATCGAACAGTTTTCAGAAGCGGCTCAAAAACGCGAACATCCATACAGATACTGTTTTGACAACACAGGACGGGTTATGGCGCTTCAAGAATTTACTAGTATCAACAATTCATAGCGAACCAAGACATACAAAAGAAAACAGTAGCCTCCATCGGTCAAGGTGTGGCTACTGTTCCTTTTAATTTAAAGGTGGTTCGGTCATAACTCGCCGAACGGCTTGCTTGCTTATTTATATCCAATATCATAAAGCAATATTCTAAAATGTCAACTACCCAACATCCTTTTACACCCTAAAGCAAGTGAATTAAGCAAGGACTATTATTTGATTAGCTTCTGCTTGTCGGGTTCGTTGTTTGGCAACGCCGCTCGTTCCTGTAAAATTATCGGCTTGAGGTACTTATGCCAAGCTATAATTTTCTTCGACCACTCGGCAACATATTTGGGTGTGCAAGTGTCTTGAAAGCGCTTTTTGGTATCATCATACCTTGCTTCAATGTTGAAGCCTGTAATGATAGCAAGTTCCTCTAATTGTTCGTCCGTCAACGAATCTGTTAAGCCCGCATTGTCAGCAAGGTTCAGCAATTTATGGTCACGCCACACTTCAATATCCCGCACCGCACAAAGTCCTTTTAGCATCTTTTCTACAGCTAAATGCCCACAAAACATTGCCATTACCCTACGCTTACTTATGATTGCCCCACGCATATCTTTTATATTCTCTGATGCGCCGTGAAGCCAATAATCAACATGCTGTTTTCTCGTCATCATTATACGACCAACACTCCATGTCTTTGGACGTTAGCGGTAAATGGTGTTTGGTCAATCCAATCTTCGTAAATTATTGCTTGTGCATCTATTTTTTTGTCAACACGGAACGCAAGCAAGTTTACACGGGCGTAGTTCTTGCAAACATCATTAGTAAATACTTTTGACACAACAGCAATATCAATATCGCTCGTTGGACCATTTTCATTTCTTACTATAGAACCGAATAAATATACCTCGGCTTGGGAGTCCAACTCGTCACGCACACGCTGGGCGTATTTTGTGGCTATTGCCATTGCTTGCTCGTATGTGATAGTGTTGTTCATACTAACTTGCGCTCCTTTCTCACTTCCGCAAAATCTAAAATGTCAACTCCCCAGCCTCCATAATAACCGTCTCTGCCCCATCTCCACTTACGCCAACAATCTGCATATCCGAGGTACCAAACATAAAATCAACATGCATAAGCGAATCATTTACCCCGGCTTTAGCAAGCTCTTCCTTACTCAAATGATCGCCGCCCTCTACGCTACTAGGATAAGCCCTTCCCAGTGCGAAATGGCATGATGCGTTTTCGTCAAATAGCGTGTTATAAAACAAAATTCCAAGCTGAGAAATCGGCGAGCTATTAGCCACTATAGCGACCTCGCCCAAATAATGCGAGCCATCGTCCATTTCTATTATATCCTTCAAAATGGCTTCATTAGCCTTCGCGCTATACTCCACTGCCCGGCCGTCTTTAAAAGTAATGCTAAACTCTTCTATTAAATTGCCATTATAGCTAAGCGGCATAGAGGCCACTACCTTACCATTAACCGTATCGCGGTGCGGGGCAGAAAATAACTCTTCTGTCGGGATATTGGGGAAAAACTGCACGCCTTTTTTATCTAAAACGCCGCCGCCGTGCCATACTTGATTTTTAGGCATGTCTAGCGTTAAGTCAGTCCCTAAACTATTTTTAAAGCGTAGCGTCTTAAACTGCTTATCGTTCAAGTACTTCTTGCGGGCTTCAAAGGTTTTACGATGCTCTTCCCAGGCGGCTATAGGATCAGCGCCGTCTGCCCTTGCCCCTTTAAGAATGGCCTTCCATAACTCGGCGATGGCCTCTTCCTCGCTCAAATTAGGAAAAACCTTAAGCGCCCATTTAGGCGAAGGCACAGCTACCAGCGACCAGCGTAATTCGTTAGAGATAGTACGGTCGGAGTGCGACTTCGTTTTAGAGCGGCTTACCTTCGTAAAACGCCTAATTCGTTCTGGGTCTACCCCTTTTAATAAATCAGGATCGTCCGAAAGTATATGCAGATACACTGCGCCTCTGTCATCGTAAAACTTAAAACGCTCCACTCGCCAGTCTGGGTATACATCAAAAATATCGTCAGCCGCCCGCAGATAGCGCGTACGGGTAGAAAGATCGTCCATCCAGTCAATCACTACCTCGCAAGCCCCGGCATCGTAGGCGGCTTCTTGTATCATACGGGCAAAAGCCGCGTCTGTTACATCGCTTGTTATTATTACCGGCTGACCCTTTTGTACATTACCGCCGGCGCGTACTAGTAGCTCGGCGTACTTTTTGAGCGTGTTTTCATTCATCAAAATTCTCCTCCTCTTGTGAATATAGATAACTGCAAACTGCGGAAGTTAGCGGAATAGCCAGTAGCATTCCAAAGCTTCCTATAATGGCCCGCAAAAACTCGACAATAACCATCTCCATATTAAAAAGCTCATAATAAGAAGTAGTGTGCGCCGTTATTAACAATAATAACGACAACGAGCTTCCGATATAGGCAAGTATTAGGGTATTTAACATTGTACCCAGGGTATCCTTACCTATATTTACGCCGGCCTTAAACAACTGGCTAAAGCTGGCAACTCCGCTGGCTTTTAATTCCCATAGCGCAGATGCAATAGACATAGCCACATCCATTATAGCACCAACAGCCCCAATCACAACCCCCGCGAAAATAACAGCCCGCAAATTAATTGGCCGCTCTGTCGGTAACATTAGCAAAAATTGCGTCTCTTGGTCAATAAAACCTGTTAGATTCAAAGTTACATCCATCACCAGCATAAGTAAACCGGCCAACAATACCCCACCCAAACAGCCCAAAATAGCCGCCGCCGCCTTCTTGGTAAAGCCTATGACAATTAAAAGCGTCGAAACCACTACATATAAACAAACAATAAAGGTAGTGGCATAAATATTACGCCCGCCCAAAATAGCCGGTACAAGCACAAAAAAAACCGCTCCGCAAGTATAAGCTAGGGATACGATCGCGTTTATTCCTGTCCTTCTACCAAGCAAAACAACAAGCACTAAAAATATTGCGGCCAAAATTATCACATTATTAATGCGCCGGTAATTAACAAAAAAATACTGGCCGCTAAACTCGTCAAAGCCAAGCAGTATTCTGTCCCCTACTTCGACTATTTTTTCTACCAGCATTACGTAGGTGGTTAAGGTCTGTTCTGCTATTACTTCCCGGCCATCTGACCTTGCTATAAAGGTCACGAAGGTGTTTGTAATAGCAAAATCTACCCCTAGCTGATGATGCACTTCTTCTATTTCAATAATATCCACAACAACTGCCGGACGAATAACTGGTGCATATTCGTCCGGCACGGCAATAAAGGCATTTTGTCCGGCTACTCTGTTGCCAACAATCAAAAAGATAGCCGATAATATAAGAACCGTTACATAAATTTTCATTGTCTTTCGGGAACCCATGCAAAGGCTTCCAGCATTGCGCTATAGATGGCGTGCGCGGCCATCCATTGAAACTCTGCGGTGTTTATTCTGGCAAGCTCTGCCTGGTTTGACATAAAGCCAAGCTCAAGCAGTACCGCCGGTATTGTAGAGTAACGAAGCACGGCAAAGTTAGCGCTACGCACATTCCTATCGTTAGAGCCAAGCATGGTCAGCTTATTCCTATGCATAATATCCGCAAGTCTGCGGCTGGTTAAAGTACGGAAGGCGTCCAAGCCGCTTTCCCGGTAATAAGTTTCTATGCCGTGGGCGTTTGTGTTATTGGCGGCGTTAAAGTGGATAGATACAAACATATCGCCAATATGATTACCAAAGTTTGCCCTAGCCCGCAAGCACTCTGCCGAGGTTTCGCCTAAATGTACGTCCGAGTTACGGGTGGTATAAGCCCTTATAACCCCGTCGGCCTCAATCAACTGCAAAAGCTTACGCGTAACATTCAAGTTAAGGTCAGACTCGCGGATACCAGCCCTTACAGCGCCGGGATCTCTACCGCCGTGCCCTGGGTCAATTATTACTATCCGCGGATAACGCTCGCGGGGGTGTAAAACCCTTATTATGTAATAATTTTCATCTTCTTGCAGGTCAAGAGTAAAAATCTGGTTTCCGTTAAAAATAAGCTGGGTACTGTTGGGCGCATGAGCTATGGTCAAGGATCGCAAGAGCGTATCACCAACTAACATTTCGCCAAAGCCTATATGTTCAGATATATCTGGCAGCCATAAAATAAACTGCCGCTGATGATACATGTCGGAACGCGGAACCATCGCAGGGTCTATACTAAAACCCTCCACCCGCGGAATACGCAGAGTGCGAGCCTCAAAATCATAAAACACATTGCGGTAAGTGGCTGGGAAAAGCCGTATAGTAGTCTCGTCCGGCCCCGTTTGCAATATCATATGAGCCGTAAAGGGATTGATAGCTACGTCCAAAACAAGGGCATGGGCACTTAGCGCAGACAGCGATAAATTAGTGGCAAAATTACCCTCTACAGGCGTATCAAAGGCCAAATCGCTTTGCATATTACTAATAAAGAAGAATAAGCGCCCGGTGCTAGGTTGTACTCTAAGCGCAGAAGGGCGCACGCCTGATAGTACAATTTCATCGTAATGCTCTCCGGCTTCAAAGTTTATGTCTGTTAGGTTTTGTTGCATAACGGTTAGGGTAATTATCATACGATCTGGTGAAATACCTATTACAAACTCCGTACCGCTTTCAAGGTCAAATACCACGCGGGTAATGCTATCTGTAAACTGAGAAACCCTAATTCCGCTGGCCGCCAAATGCGGAGGAATAGCAAGCGCCCCGCTAAGCACGGTAGTAGAGTTTAAAATATCAATGGCCAAACGGTTATCTTCCAATAACAAACGCTCTACGCCGGATATTGGTGAAGCGGCCACAATATAGAACATCTGTAGGCCCGGCTCTGTAGGTACCCCTACATGGAAAACGGTAGCCGTAGGGAAGTTAGCGTAAGGTATACGCTCGGTAGACATATCCCGCGCAGGTATAATTTGCCCGATAGGCGCAACAAAGCCCGGAATTCCTGGTGTATAAGGTAGCGGAATAACATCCGCCGGTGCCGGCTCTATATCTTCGTCGCCTATTTTATCGTCGTAGGCTTCAAAGTAATAGTCGTTCTCGTAGTATTCTACTTCCTCTTCCTCTGTAAGGAAATGGCTTGGCGGGAAGTTTTCCGGCAGTAACTCTTCAAATTCCGGCTCATCTGCCATCATAAAAGAATCCACAAATACAGTTCTATCCCTAAAATCTACCTCAAAGCCTAGATTAGTGGCAACAGCGCCCACTGGGATCATTGTATTGTAGTTGATAATTTGAGCCGGTATAGGCATCTCTATCGGTAGGCCGTTTACCATTAAGGTTCTTTGGCCTATTGTGACTATTACGTCCTGATCGTTATGTTGTATGTACACAGCTCGTTCTGCCGCTTGCCACTCGACCGATGCGCCTAGGCTTTCAAAGACCGCCCGCGCCGGTACCAACATACGATCTTGCCTTATAACCGGGTTCATCGGTAAATTTTGCAAAACCTCTCCGTTTACCACTAGCCCAATGGGCGGCGCCGCTTGTACTGTAGTTGGTAACAAAAACAGCGCAAATATAAAACAAATTACAAATAATTTCATAAAAAAAGACCACCTCTGTAGATTTTTTAACATCGGACAAAGTATAACAAAATTTGCAGGGAATTGCAGTAAGAAATATACGGCATAATAAGCTTGTAACCATAATGTAATGAAGGGAAGTTTCTAATGGACATAAACTGTACTGATTCATGCTATTATCAACACGAGGGTAAATGCACCTTAAACACAATAAATACAATGACTGCCTCTATGGGCCAAAACCCTACCTGTAGCTACTACAATAAAAAAGCGCCAGCAAGCTTTCATGCCGGCACCTTGGAATAGAATCTCGTGCGTCTTATCACAAACGACACGACAATCAAAGGAGGGGGAATTCCTATCAAAAATTAGAAATTGTCAATTAAAAATTATCACGCGTATTTTCGCCAAGGGTTACTTGCAAAACAATTTGCCTTCTGCCCTCGCGTATAATCATTACCTCAACGGTATCGCCTACATTAGATTTGGCAATTTCTTCTACAAGCTGTTCCATATTAAATACAGCCCGGCCGTTAAAGCTGGTGATAATATCGCCGCGGGCAATGCCCGCATGGTCTGCTCCGCTATTTTGTATTATAGCATCTACCCGCACACCTATAGGCGGTATGCCAAGCTCTGCCGCTACGCGTTCGCTCACATTTTCGCCGCGTATCCCTAAAACAGGGCCGGGCGCAGAGTTCATAATATTCTCTATTATAGGCATGGCTATATTGCTGGGGATAGAAAAGCCCATGCCTTCTATGGCGTAGTGATCGGTAGTGCCGGTGACAGTGTTTATTCCTATAACCTGGCCTCGCTTATTTACTAGGGGGCCGCCGCTGTTGCCGGGGTTTATTGCCGCATCCGTCTGCAATACACGCATTGTGCGGCCACCCGCTACTTGCAACTCTTTTTCAGCGGCGCTAATTATTCCGCTGGTGGTAGAGTTACCCTCGCCCATAGCGTTACCGATAGCCAAAACAACATCGCCAACCATCATGGCGTCAGAATCGCCAAAGGAGGCAACCCGTACATCCCTAATACCGGCCCCGTGAACCTCTGCTACCGGCACGGATATAACAGCTAAATCCGCGGCATGGTTACGCCCTACTAATCTGGCAGAAATAGGGTCATGATCCATAATATAAACATAAACTGAATCAGCACCTAATATTACATGGTTGATAGTGACGATATAGACATAATCGTCATCTTTGTCTATGATAATACCAGAACCGCCACGATAGTTATGGCTACCACCGCCAAACGGGAACAGCGCGTGCCCCTGAAATGTAGTAGAAATGCGTACTACAGCCGGGTCTACCAAGCGCACAACATCGGCCAGTGAGCCTTCCCTAGCGGGACTATCCCCATCGTTGCCAAAAACAAGACGGGTGCTATCCACTACAGGTGCCGCTTGTGCATCTTGTAGAGTGTAGCCGCTAACATCGTCAGATATACCTATACGGTTTTGCAATAGAACAAAGCCGAAGCCAATACCAACGCCAAGCGTCCCCGTACCTAGTGTACATATAAGCAGTAAGGAGATTATAAGGCGGCGATAAGGTTTTTGAGGAATATGTTGAACAGGCTCAATTTGTTTGATAGTCTCAGTATAAAATTCCACGGCCGGCACTTTTAAGATTTCCGGTTCCGGCTCAAGAGTAGGAATTTCATGACTATTGAGATCGCGCTCAATATCAGACTGAATTTTTTCTATCTCAGAAAAATTATAAGGGTCAAAAGGCAAACCAGTTTTGTCGTTCAATACAATCGACCTCCCTATAAAGGAATGATAGCTTTTATGTTTGAATATTCTATGAACAAATTATGAATATTTTATATTATAATCAAGATGAAAGCAATGAAAGCAGGTGATTTTAAGTGAGTAGCCGTAAATTTTCCCTACCGTTAGAGGAGTTAGACCCCGGAATGGTTACAGCAGAGCGCATAAGCCTACGGGATGAAGAAGGTTTAACAATACTATCGCTAAAGCCACGCACCGCATTAACATTGGACACAATAAACCGACTAAAGCGCCACAAAGTAGAAGAGGTTGTGGTTTATTTTGGCGATTCTGCACCGCCTGAAACACCGCCGGTAAAATCTTTTATTGACGAAAAAGTAAAAAGTGAAGCTGTCACAAATATAAGAAGCCTTTTTGGCGCGGTGGGTGACGGCAATAAAACCACGGCATTTCATGCGGTCAAAGAATTAAATGACTTAGTGGATCATTTGGTAGACACCATAACATCTGAGTCTAACTCATTTGTACACATAGCCGACCTTAAAAGTTACGACGAATATACTTATCATCATTCTTTAAGTGTAGCGGTGCTATCTATCGCTATAGGAAAGAATATGGGCTTTAGCGAAAGCCAGCTAAAAAAGCTAGGCCAATGCGCAATTATGCACGATATAGGCAAAACCTTAATCCCTGTAGAAATTATAAACAAGCCGGGCAAGCTAACAGACGAAGAATTTGACATCATAAAACAGCATTCCTTAAAGGGCGGCCAGTACCTTCTAAGAAACCAAATAGGCGATCAGGAGCTATGGCAAGCCATAGTGCATCATCACGAGAAGGTGAACGGCACAGGCTACCCAGAAAAATTAAAAGGCGACATCATTCCACTGTTTAGTAGAATAATTTCTGTTGCGGATGTATATGATGCAGTAACCTCGTACCGTTCGTACAGGAAGCCGATGCCCCCTTCCGAGGCGATTGAACTGGTAATGAGTGAAGTAGGCAAAGCCTTCGATTTTGAGGTGGTAAAGGTATTTGTGGATGTTCTGGAACCGTACCCGATCAACACCGTGGTAGAGCTAAACGGCGACAGACGTGGTATGGTAATAGAAAATAATGTTGACAGCTACCGTCCTATTCTTAGAATGTTGGACGACGGCAATGTGCTAGACTTAACTCAGCTAGACAACCTTACCTTGATTATCACAAAGGTTGTGGACGCGGATACCGAATAGGAGATAAAACACTTGGAGACAAAAAAGAAGGCAATTTTAGCAGTCTATATTATCAGCACAATGTTTATGCTACACGGAATGACAATGGCGCTTTTATCTTACATTGGGACAAGCTATGGCTTGCCTAACACGCAGGTGGTGCAAATATCTACCTGGCCGGCAATTACCGGCATACTGGTAGCCTTTGCTGTAGGGCCTTTGGCCATGAGGGTTAATAAAAAATATCTATTACTTGTTTCGGCAAGTTGTTCCGTGGCTTATTTTGCTATCTTTTCGATAGTAGGAATAAGCGGCGGGCCCTTTGGAATGCTTTTGGCGGGCGCTTTGTTGATAGGCGTTACGCAAGGTTCCGGTATGGCTTTAAGTAGCGCTATTATAGGGGAATTCGGCGAGCCGGAAAAACGAGCTACCTACATAGCCATAAGCGGCGCTTTAATGAACGGCGGTAACGCCGTAATGAATTTAATCGGCGGAATGATAGCCGCCGGCAACAACGGCGCAAACTGGCCTTACGCCTATTTATTGGGCTTTATAGGGATTCCGATAGCCGTAGCCTTCTTCATACTAATGCCCCTAAAGCCAGATCAAGCCAATAAAGTAGTAACAGAAGAACAAAAACCGCAAGAAAAAACAAAAGATTCACTACCGCCAAGAATTTACCTTATAGTCTGCATGATGCTGGCCTTCCATTTGGGCTTTTCCTGCTTTATGTTGAATCTTTCGTTTTATATATCAGACTTTGGGCTGGGTGGGCCAGCGGAATCTGGCCTTACGATGTTTATGTTTACCTCTGTAGGCGTATGTGTCGGCTTTAGCTATCCCCTTTGGGCTAGGTTATTAAAAAAATGGGTTCCGATATTTGGCTTTACTGCCGTTACGCTGGCGCTGTTTATTTTATTACGCTTCCCGGTACATATAGCCTTTGTTTACGCATCTGCCCTTATTATCGGTATTGGCTTTAATCTTGTTAATCCGTTTATTATGTCAACTTTAATGAGCCTGGCGCCGCCGCGCCTTATTCCCTTAACTATGTCACTGTTTATGGGCAGTATTAATATCATGATATTCTCTTCCCCGCATATTTTAGCTTTTGTGGGCAGATTTTTTGCGCCCGGCTTGTACGGGCAGTTTGTTGTGGGTGTAATATCTATGCTTGTTTGTGTAATAGCCGGTATTTTTATTTTTATACGAATACCCACAGTTAAGGCTTAATAGACTATATCAACGTGATATAGTAGGAGCCATTATTTGTGGAAAACAAACCATCTATAATTTTGAAGCGTAAAATATTATTTGTAATGATCGCTATGCAAGTAGTGTTTGTACTACTGGCGGCACGGGTAATGTACATACAGTTAGTACAGGGAGAAAGCTTGCAAGCCCGCGCCTACGAACAGCAAACCCGCGACCGCCTGATTACGCCAAAGCGCGGCGCCATACTAGACCGCAACATGGTAGGACTAGCCGTAACAGAGACCGTAGCCAGCATAAGCGTGGTACGTGCGCAGGTTCAAGATCCGGAAGGGGTAGCAAGAGTACTAGCAGACAAGCTTGAGCTTGACTACGATGAAGTTTTAGAAAAGGTCAACAAGCGCGTAGCCCTTATGCGGATAAAGCAGAAGGTTGATATAGAAACAGCCGATTCTATAAGAGCGCTTAATATGCCAGGGGTAATGGTGGATGAAGATATTTTGCGCGTATACCCCTACGGGCGCTTGGCTTCGCAAGTAATAGGCTTTGTAGGGCGGGATAACCAGGGCATAATTGGCCTGGAATCAAAATATCAGGAATTCTTAAAAGGAAGCCCAGGCCGCATTCTTACAGAGACGGACGTAGCCGGAAGGCAGATTCCCGGCGGGCGGCAGTATAGGGTAGCGCCCACCGCGGGCTATAATCTAGTAACAACCCTGGACGTAGTTTTACAGCAGTATGCCGAGCAAACAATAGCCAAAGCAGTAACAGAAAGAAATGCCCTACGCGGCGTAATCATCCTAATGAACCCGCAAAACGGCGAAATATACGCCCTGGCAAACTATCCGGATTTTGACCTAAACGCACCATTTACCATACAAGACCCTAATTTAGCCGCAACCTGGGATACACTATCAGACCAACAGCGCATGAACGCGCTTAACCAAATGTGGCGTAACTTCGCAATTAACGATACCTTTGAGCCGGGCTCGACCTTCAAAATTGTAACCGGCGCTGTAGGAATAGAAGAGCAAGTAATAACAACAAACTCGACCTTTAACTGCGGGGGTTCTATGCTGGTGGGTGGGAGGTCTATAAGATGCTGGCGCTCGCCACGTGCCCACGGAACGTTAAACTTTGCCCAAGGAATGCAAAATTCGTGCAACCCGGTATTTATGGCGATAGGCGAACAAATAGGCGCCGAGCTTTTCCATGACTATCTAATACGCTTTGGGCTCAACGAAAAAACCGGCGTAGACCTACCGGGCGAAGCCAAGGGAATTATGTACGCGGCAGAAAAAATTGGCCCCGTAGAGCTTGCAACAATGTCCTTCGGCCAAAGCCTGACAATAACGCCCTTGCAACTACTACGCGCAGGTTCGGCAATAATCAACGGCGGCTATCTGATAACCCCGCATGTAGGGGCAAAATTAATAGATGAAGAAGGAACAATAGTAGAAGATTTCACCCAGCGCCACGATAGAGGAAACGCGGTTATTTCCCGGGAAACTTCCGAAACCATGAAATTTCTGCTAGAATCCGTAGTATACGAAGGAACCGGCAGACGCACATACATACCCGGTTTCAGAGTAGGCGGCAAAACCTCCACCAGCCAAAAGCTTCCTCGTGGTAGCGGCAAGTACATAGCCTCATTTATGAGCTTCGCCCCGGCAGAAAACCCGCAAGTTATAGCCTTTGTGCTAATAGACGAGCCAAAAGGCGCCTACTACGGCGGCCAAGTAGCAGGGCCAGTTATGCTAGAGCTACTAGAAAACACCCTACCCTACCTAAACATACAACCACGCTTCAACGAAGAAGAGCAAGCTATGGAGGGGGTACCGCCGGTGATTCTGCCTGATTTACGAGGGCAAAGCGTAGCCGATGCAAGAAAAGCCTTGCAGGATCTATCACTAGGTTTTAACGCCACCGGAGCTGGCAATACTGTAGCAGACCAGTTTCCCATGCCGGGAGATTTAGTCAACCAAGGTCAAAATGTTATTCTTAGAATACAAGAGTAGGAGTGATGGCAATGAAGTTTAGCGAAATTATGCGCGGCATAGATTACGAAATTGTACAGCATGGCGATGCAGAAGAAATCACTGAAATCTGCATAGATTCCCGCAAGGCAAAGGCCGGAAGCCTATTTGTATGTCTGCGTGGGCTTACAGTAGACGGCCATAAATATATTAATGAAGTTGCCGGCAAAAACGCGGCGGCAGTACTTATCGACAGCGACCAGGAATCATACCCGGCCGGGCTTACAGTCTGGAAGGTAAATGATGCCCGGCGTAGCCTATCGGCTGTTTCCGCAAACTTTTACAACCGCCCGGCAGAAAAACTACGCCTAATCGGTGTAACCGGCACCAACGGTAAAACCTCCACAACTTATATTATGGACTCGGTTTTGCGCCAGGCCGGAAAGCCAGGTCTAATAGGCACGGTAGGCATATTACTAGGCGGCCAAAAAATAGATATTCCCTTCGCCACTTCCACCACCCCCGACCCGCCTGAACTCCAACAAATTTTTGACCACATGCTAAAAGAAGGCGCAAAAGATGTTATGATGGAGGTATCTTCGCATTCTTTGGCGCTACACAAAATGGAAGGCTTGCACTTTGAGGCCGCCATATTTACCAACCTAACACAAGATCACTTAGACTTCCACGGTACAATGGAAAATTACCTGACGGCCAAGGCAAAGTTGTTTGGCCAATGCCGTTTTGGTATAGTAAACGCCGACGATAAATACAGCCCTCAAATAATGAGCATAGGCAAAAACTGCGAAAAATGGATAAGCTACGGCATAGATAACGATTGCGATTTGCGCGCCGTACATATCACAGACGGGGCGTTTGACGTAGAAATAGACGGAGTATTAGAAAAATTTGAGCTTCCGGTAAAGGGGCGCTTCAATATCTATAACGCCCTGGGGGTTATAGGCGCGGCCTTAGCGATAGGCATAAATGTAGAGCAAATTAAGAAGGGCTTAGCGGCCTTTAAAGGAGTGCCAGGACGCATACAGTCTGTAGATAATGACAAAGGCTTTAACGTTCTGGTAGACTATGCGCATAGCCCGGACGGCCTGATTAACATAATCAACGCAGTGCGAGCCTTTACCGAAGGACGGCTTATAACGCTATTCGGTTGCGGCGGCGATAAAGACACCGGAAAGCGCCCAATAATGGGACGCATAGCCGGGGAATTATCCGACCACTGCATAGTAACATCAGATAATCCGCGAACAGAATCCCCAGCTGAAATTATCCGCCAAATAGAAGAGGGCATCAAAGACACAAACTGCCCCTACGATTCCATGGTGGACAGGCGTGAAGCAATTTTCCACGGAATAAAGATGCTAAAACCGGGCGATGCCCTAATAATAGCCGGAAAAGGCCACGAAACATACCAAATTATAGGCGACCAGGAAATCCACTTCGACGACATAGAAGTAGCAAGGGAGGGTTTAGCAAATTGCAACTAAGCATAAAAGAAATAAGCGAACTAAATATAAAAGGCGTGGCAATCGACAGCCGTGGCGATGTAGAGGGCTGTTTATTCGTCCCTTTGGTGGGCGAAAACTTCGACGGGCACGACTATATAGACATGGCGCTACAAAAAGGCGCCGCCTACGCATTAACAGAACGCGATGGCCCTGGAATAAAGGTAGAAAACACATTAAAGGCCTTACAAGACTTGGCAGTCTACGCCCGCAATCGCTTTACCGGCGCAGTAGTAGCCATAACCGGAAGCGCCGGCAAAACCACCACCAAGGAAATGGTAGCCTCAGTACTTTCCCAAAAATACAACACCCTAAAAACCCAAGGAAATCTTAATAATCATATAGGCCTACCCCTAACCCTACTACGCCGCCAAGACGACCACGAAGCAATGGTGCTAGAAATGGGCATGAACCACATGGGCGAAATAAGCGTACTTAGCAAAATCGGCAAGCCAACCATTTGCCTAATAACCAACATAGGCGACGCTCACATAGAAAATTTAGGTAGCCGAGAGGGTATTCTAAAAGCGAAATCGGAAATATTTGAAGGATTAACACAAGGCGGCACAGTAATTTTAAACGGTGACGATCCCTTGTTGTTCGGCCTACCAAAGGTAGCGCAAGCAGGCAAAACAATCTACTGCCACATGGAAAAAGAAGCCGGAATATACGCAACAAACATAAGCCGCAAAGGCCTACGCGGAATCTCGTGCCTTGTAAATTGGAATGAAGAAAGCATAGAAGTAGAAATTCCCCTACCCGGCGACCACATGATAATGAACGCATTGATGGCATTCGCAGTAGGCCTAGAGACGGGTATGAAGCCCCAACAAATAGCCGAAGGAATAAAAAAATTTAAACCGACAGGCCACAGAATGGCAATAAGCCAAGTAAACGAAATGACAATAGTAAACGACACATACAACGCCAGCCCATCATCAATGAAAGCCGCCATAGAAATGCTGGCAGACTCAGGAAAAGGCCGCAAAGTATGCATATTAGGCGATATGTTTGAACTAGGCGACCACGCAGAAGCCATGCATAAAGAGGTAGGAGAATTCGCCGCAGAAAAGAAAATAGACCTACTTATCACCATAGGCACATTATCAAGCCACATGAACGGAAATATACACTTTCCAAGCAAAGAGGCCTTTCTTAAAGAATGGCGCAAACACGTACAAGCAGGCGACATAATCCTAATAAAAGCCTCAAGGGGCATGGCGCTGGAATCTATAGCAGAAGAGATGGGAGCAGTTAAACAATGATATACCCATTAAATACGGCAGTATACGCAATTTTAATGTCCTTTATGGCCAGCGTGGCATTGTGCCCGATTTTAATACCATATTTAATAAAATTAAAGTTTGGCCAATACGTAAGGGACGATGGGCCGCAATCGCATATCCGCAAGGCCGGCACCCCGACCATGGGCGGTATTATGATATTAATTAGTTTTACACTGGCGGCCTTGCTGTTTTTAAATGGTAACAGGGAAGGAATAGCCCTGGTTTTAGTAACTTTAGGCTTCGGCGTAATAGGCTTTTTGGACGATTTTATAAAGATAGTAAAGCGCCGTTCATTAGGATTACGGGCGTACCAAAAAATAATAGGGCAAATAGTAGTAGCGGTGGCTTTTGTGGCCTACTGTCTGACTTTGCCCGGCTTTTCCACGTATATAATAATCCCCTTTGTGCCTGATATTTATTTTGATTTGGGAATTCTATATTTGCCTTTCGCTTGCCTGGTTATATTAGGCTCGGCGAATGGCGCAAACTTTACTGATGGCTTGGATGGTTTAAACGCGGGCGTGACTGTTCTTATTGTGGCCTTTTTCTTATTTATTGCCTGGACGCTTAATAGCCCTATACTACCAATAACCGGCGCGGCGGTAGGTAGTCTGCTTGGCTTCTTGCTGTTTAACGCGCATCCGGCTAAGGTGTTTATGGGCGATACCGGCTCGCTGGCCTTGGGCGGTTTTGTGGCCGCCGTAGCAATTTTGCTGGGAATGCCTTTATGGCTGGGAATAGTGGCCTTGGTTTATGTAATAGAGGTGCTGTCTGTTATTATTCAGGTAGGATATTTTAAATTGACCGGCGGCAAGCGCTTCTTTAAAATGGCGCCTATTCATCATAGCTTTGAGCTGTCCGGCTGGGCAGAGACTAAGGTGGTTGCGTTCTTTTATGTTATGACTACTATATTTTGTTTGATTGGGTATTTGGCGTTTAGTGCGATGTAGGGCTTATAGTTGTAATAGCGCTTCTTCAACTGTAATTTCAGAGGCCAGCATGGAATCAGGGGTTGTGTCAAATCTTCTTATTTTCTTACCGTTTACAATTTGGGTAGTTATAAGATGGTCAAACTTACTTCTGCTTGCACCGTGCGGTGCGGGTCTGTCGTTTATGCCAAGGTTGACAGTGCCGGGGTTTATAGACCTATCTATTGTGTAGCGGAAATAATTTAGCACATTAAGCCCAAGCAAGATATGTTTGCGCCAAAGCGGCGAATTTAAACCAGCTAAAACCCTAATCTTATGTATCGTAATATCCCCGATGGATAACTCTGGCAAGACTGTAGCAACACACCTAACAAGACCACCAGCGATGCTAACCTCATGTATTTGGGGAGAAATCGCTTTAAGCCCTAATTGTTTTGCCAGCCTTAAAGTAATCATTGTATTGGGCGAACCCGTATCAATAAGGAGTGTTTGGCGTCTTTGCTTAACCTCGCAACGCAAAAGTAACCTACTTAAATTATCTTCAAACGTAAAGGTCTCCAACGCATATCCACTCTCCTTCCATTGGGTCATGTGTTGTAATCAAGTAAACTTCCCCGTTGGATTCATCTTCGCTAAGATGCGTTTCTAAGTCATCCAGTTCGTCAAAATCCTCCTCTGTCGATTCAGCAGCTACAAGATAACCCTCAACCGGCCAGTAGTTTTCCACCTTGCAATTTGTCATAACAAAGGCAAGTGGATAAAATTTATCCTTGGCTTCGGCCACTGTCATGTATTCTTTTGGTTCAAAAATCCTCATCATTACATTCCCGCCTTTCTATCTGCAATTATATCACATCGCCTATCTGTACAGCCACACCTAATTTTTGCTCAATCTCCATACGGCTAACATTATCCAGCGTATACTCAGTACCAACCCGAAACATATTCCCCGGTAAAAGCAACCGGTTCGTTTCGGTTACCAGTTGATCTGGAATCTGCTTGATAATATCCTTAGCCGTAAGCAGACCGCTTACTGTGATATTTGATCCAAAAAAGTCATTCCGCACGGCGAACACCTTCGTATTTGGCATAAGTTTTTGCATTAAAGTAAAGGCGGCTTCCCCGGTAACTATGCCGGTTTTGGAATCCTCTTTCCCAGCAAACTCCCTCTCAAACAGCGCCCACATGCCTACACCGTTTTCCAACTGCGGAAAGTCCCTATAATACTCGTACGGCGGCATGGGTAGCCCGGCTTTTATATACCATTCGTCCGAGCAATATGCAAAGCCGACCGATATTTTTTCCACTTGCGCTATCACTTTAATGGCATCTTCCTGGGTAAATGGCGACAAGGGGTACAGCCCTTCCCGAAATTTTGTAAGCCCCACCGGCACCACGGACAGGCTATCGCCAAGCGGCAATAAGGCGCCGATAGTATCGTCCAAAGCCGCTCCGTCATTTACCCCTTTACACAGCACAATCTGAAAATGCATAGTTATACCCGCCTCTTTAAAGCGGTGTAAATGCTCAAATAATTCATCTGACTTAGAATTACCTAGCATTTTACGGCGAAGCGCCGGCTCTGCCGCATGTACGGAAATATGAAGCGGAGACAAATGATAACGGGCAATACGCCCGGCCTCATAATGGTCAAGATTAGTGAGGCTTACGTAATTACCCGATAAGAAGGACAGGCGCGGGTCATCGTCCTTGAAATACAGAGACTTGCGCATACCCTTCGGCATTTGGTCAACAAAGCAAAAGATACATTTATTACGACAATCACGCGGCTTATCCATTAATCCAGACTCGAAAATAATACCCAGATCGTCAGTTTCATCCTTCTCGATTTCAAGCTCCCAAATTTCACCTGTGTTTGTCTTTTCCAGCTCAAGCGTTAGTTCTTCTTCCTGGATCATATAGCGATAATCGAATACATCGGCTACTTTTTGGCCGTTTATTGTTAGCAGAATATCGCCCGCTTCCAGGCCTAATTCATCTGCTATGCTGTCCGTTTCTATTTCTTTAATCTTATGCATGTTTCCCCAATTTAACTGATGGCTTTGTTTTGCCATGATAATCACTTCCGCATGTGGCTGTTAATGCGTGTTTTATTGACTGCTCGTAAAAATATTGGGCGGTTTTTTCGTCGTGATAACTGCTAAAGGCTTCTACCCCGTCAATACCGGCCTTTACAATATCGCTAAATAGCTCAAAGCTTCCGCGCAGATTATTCCCGGGGTGCGCAAGCACCGCTATACCGCCGTTGTTTTTTATTGTTGCAATTGCCTCTTCCAGCTTAGGGAAGTCAAGCTCCACATAGCATGGCTTCCCTTGCGCGTAGTAATCCCAGTAGAAATTTACGAAGGGGTTGTCGGCTCTTTCTCCGCCCGCCCTGTATGGCAATAGTAGCTTGTGATCTGCATATTCAGCTTTTTCCAGCAAAACTTCTGCAAATAACTCTCCTGTCCAAATGTCGGCTTGCAGTTCCTCTTCCGACACTTCAAAGCCTAGCTTGCGCGTTAGCTTTAATCTTTCCTTGGAAGCGACTTCCTCGCCCTTTAAAATATGATTTTCTAATTTTTCAAAATCTGGGCTGTTTTCGTCTATTCCGTATCCCAATAGGTGCAAATTTATACCGCGAAACCTGCAATCAATTTCGATGCCGGAAATGTATTTTATATCAAACGCCTTTGCCGCTTCTTTTGCTTCCGCGTTCGCTTTTGCAGAGTTGTGGTCTGTTATTGACATCAATTTAATGCCCGCTTCGTTACATTGGCGTACTAGCTCGGCTGGTGTAAATTCGCCGTCATCGCTGAATATTGAATGCATATGCAGGTCTATATAGCTTTTCATTGGTATCCCCTCCCCGGTTAATTGTAGGATACCAGTTGAGGCCTGTCAAATTTTCCGCTATTGCCATGTTAAGGGAGGTTTTTATTTTTGTTTACCCTATTTCCTGATTAAAGCTCGTATTTTTCTCGCAAATCTATATGGGGTAGAATAACGGAATCTGCTGATCCAACGTTGATTTGCTTCTGTTTTTTCTGCAAGATTTTGAAGTTGTCGGATAATTTCCATGATATTTTTGTCTTGATCCTTGAGTTTTTGCTCTTGAACAGAAATTAAATTTTTATAATCAGGCTCAGAAGATACCTCAATTATATCGGAAACTGTTAATGGATGATGAACTGCGTAGTCAATTCCGGTACTTTCGCATTTTTTGCAAAAAGGTGCATTTTGTTTGATTTTTATAATTTCATTAAGAGATAAATCGAAATACCGATAGGCATATACGTCTGCCTTGCTTGCCTTTTACGAAAGCTCTTGACGAATTGCGATGAAGCGAATATAGTTAAATTAGTGTTTTAAGCTGTGCAACAACGATTTTCGCAAAGGAAGCTGAGGCTACAATCTCAATGATTGGATACATGACCGCAAAAGAAAAAGCCAAGCAATGGGGCGTATCAGACCGCATGGTGCAAGTATGGTGCG
>Ga0209755_10002125_pt1 | contig 27912 bp, 22 predicted proteins | sample TergutCo191P1_FD_187301 | JGI IMG/M metagenome (GOLD analysis project Ga0209755, IMG submission 187301) | Cornitermes sp. P1 segment gut microbial communities from Petit-Saut dam, French Guiana - Co191P1 (SPAdes) (version 2) | ecosystem: Host-associated > Arthropoda: Insects > Digestive system...
TCTTTAAACTTACAAGCAATATCGAAAGGATAGGCGATCATGCCGTACATTTGGCGCGCGCCGCGAGGAAACTTTCAAAGGGTAAAGATTCTCCTTTCAGCGCGCAGGAACATTTGGAAAAAATGGCGGTTACGGGGCAGGTGATGATCCGCGCCGCGATTTCCGCGTTTATGGCGCAGGATTCTCAGGCGGCGCGGGAAGCCGCGGCGTTGGACATTCAAATTAACGCTGAACATAAGGCGTTAACAGAAAACATTTTAAAAGTTATGAAGAAAAATCCAGATCTTGTAAAAAGCGCTCTTCAAATTCTTAACACCTCAAACCAGCTTGAACGCCTTGGAGATCATATTACAAACATATGCGAAGCTGTAATATATATGATTGAAGGCATACATGAGGAATTGAATGAGTAAAGCGGTTATTTTAATAATTGAAGATGATCCTGACATTCAGGAACTGCTTTCACATTCATTATCCAGAGAAGGATGGGCTCTCCTTCAGGCGCAAACAGGAGAGGAAGGATTAAAAGTATTAAAGTCAAAAAAAGTTAATTGCATTCTGCTTGATATCATGCTCCCGGAAATGGACGGTTTAAAAGTTCTAAAAAAAATAAAAGAAATAGATCAATGTAAAAACATTCCTGTAATTATGACAACGGCAAAAGGCGAAGAATCCGATATTATTACAGGGCTTGAACTTGGCGCGGACGATTATGTGGTAAAACCGTACAGTCCAAAAGTTTTAGTTGCAAGAATCCGCGCCGCATTACGCCGTCAGGAAGAAAACACTTCAAACAAATATGATACATTCTTCCAGCAAGGCGAATTAAAACTTGATGCCGCCCGCCATGCCGCTTTTAACGGCGAAACCCAGCTCGATCTTTTTGCCACCGAATTTGCGTTGTTAAAACATTTTCTTTCCAATCCTGAAATCGTTTTTTCTCGCAACCAGATAATCGCCGCGATCCATGGTCACGATTATCCCGTGACAGATCGTTCTGTAGACGTGCAAATTCTCGGCTTACGAAAAAAACTCGGCAAAGCCGGCGACATGATCGAGACCATCCGCGGCATTGGTTACCGCTTCAGAATTTCTAATGAATAAAGGGGCTGCATAATGACAATATTCAAAAATAGTTTACTTACGCTCGGCTTGGCTGTTCTTGGTTTTTCAGCGGTATTCGTAATATCAGTCATGATATTCATGGATTCGCTCTACTACGAAATAAACATGACAAGCCTTGGAAGCGCCGCAAGATCGTTAATGACAGCAATCGGAGATGAATACATAGACGAAGTATTTTTATCGCACGACGGAGATCATTCCGAACTGATTTCTTTTCCGGTGGATATTGACGACGCTCATCGCCTTACTTTGATAAATACCTCCGGTTATGTTTTATGGGATTCCCATGTAACGGAAGGGCTTGTAAATCATATCGATCGCAAAGAGGTAACTGCCGCGCTTGAAGGAAGAGAAACAAGTTCAAAACGCGATTCAATCAGCACCGGGATGAGGCGTATTTATCACGCGATTCCTGTTTTTGATAATGATCACAAAGTAATCGGAGTGTTCAGGCTTTCGTTTTCGATTCCAGGATTTGGAATGCGCGTTTCTTCTATCATCGTTCCGTTTATAATTTTTATTTCCCTCTTTGTCGCCGTTGCTTTCTGGCTGGTCTTTATGTATTCGCGCTCCCTGTCCGCGTCGCTTGAAAGGCTTGTCAATATCGCTAGAGACGGCACGCCTCTTTTGTCAGGTCCTGAAGCTGAGGAACCGGTCGCGCCTGAATTTTTAAGTCTTGAAAGAGCGATGCGCGCAATGACAGAAGAACTTAATATACGTTTTGAAAACGCCAAATCCGAAGGCAGCCGTCTTGAGGCGATTCTTAACGGAATGGAAGAAGCGGTTTTTGCGATGGACAGCTCGCTGAAACTCCATCTTATAAATCCAAAAGCCGGAGAACTTTTTAACCTTGCAAATTGCGGCATTAATACCGCGTCAGCCGGAAACGCGATGACTCTGCTTGAAGCGACGCGTTCAACAGAGCTGATAGAAATCGCAAAAAAAGCGATTAACTCGGGCGAGCCGTTTGAAACTGAACTGACTTTTCACACAGGCGCCGCGGTTCTTGCGGAGAAACGCTCTGTTGTTGGGCAGGTGTTATTGGTTCATGCGTCTCCGCTTGCGACAGGCGGCGCCGTTCTTGTGCTGCAGGATATTACCCGTCTTATAAAACTGGAAAGGGTACGCAAGGATTTTGTCGCCAATGTGTCGCACGAACTTCGTACGCCGATTCAGGTTATTAAAGGTTTTTCGGAAACTCTTTTGGATTCTGTTTCAGAAAAAAAGGATATTCCCGGCGAGTTTGCCCATTTTGTCGATATTATCAGAAAAAACGCGGGCATCATGGAAAACCTGACTGACGATCTATTAATCCTTGCAAGTTTGGAAAACGATGACGGTAAAACATTTGACATGGAAGAACATAAAATCGCGCCGTTAATTGATGAAGCCGTCTCTTCTGTTCAGTATCAGGCGAAGAAAAAAAAGATCGAAATAATTACAAATTGCAGTGACGGTTTAAAAGCGAAACTGCACAGCAGTCTTATTATTCAGGCATTGATTAACTTGATAGATAACGGCATTAAATATTCTCCTGTTGAGTCAAAACTTTGGGTGAAAGCGGAAAAAGAAAATAATATGCTTGTGTTTGAAGTGCGCGACAAGGGGATAGGGATTTCATCCGATAATCTGGAACGTATTTTTGAAAGATTCTATCGTGTGGACAAGGCGAGAAGCAGAGAGGCAGGCGGCACCGGTCTTGGGCTGAGTATCGTGCGGCACATCGCCCTGCTTCATAAAGGAAACGCCGAAGCGGAAAGCCGCTCCGGCGAAGGATCTATATTCAGAATAAAAATACCGGTGTAATTACTGGCGTCTTTCCTTTACCTCTTCTATGCGTTCTTCGCCGTCTTTATCTTCGTTGATAATTTCGAGTAACTCAACCGAGAAAATTAAAGTAGAGTAGGGAGGAATAATCCCCTGAATGCCGTCTTTGCCGTAAGCGAGCTTTGAAGGAATGAAGAAACGGTAAATTGAACCCGGACTCATCAGCATCAAGCCTTCCGACCAGCCGGGAATAACCATTTCAAGCGGAATATACGCGCCGCCTTCTTCCTTGGAGCTGTCGAAAGGTTTATTGTCAATAAATGTTCCCGTATAATTTACCCTTACCACAGAATCAATTGTTGGTTTATCTCCGAATTTTTCTTCGATAATTTCATATTGAAGTCCGCTGGCGGTAGTTTTAATGCCGGGTTTCTGGCTGTTCAGGAATAAAAATTCTTCTTCCGCCCTGTGATTTGCCGCAGCTTCTTTTTCAAACGCGTTCTGAAGAGCGGCTTGAATTATCTCTCTTGCCTCTTCTTCGCTGAACATGGTTTCCTTGCCTTCAACAACAGCTTTTAATCCGTCAGAAAAAGCTGTGTAGTCAAAATCAATGCCCATCGATCCCATGTCGAAATTCATGCCGATAGCCATGCCGAACGCGTAACTTACGCGGGCTCTGTCTTCCGCGTTTCTGTAATCTTCCTGAATTGCCTTTGCGTGTAACGCAAGAACCGCGAAAAACAGACATAAAAACACAATTGCCTTTTTCATCTTTTTCTCCATATAATATTTATTTTTCCTGATCATTTTACTGTTCTATTATTTCAAGAAGTTCGACTGTAAAGATTAACACTGCATTGGGAGGCACCGAAGCTCCGGCGCCGTATACTCCGTAACCCAGTTCCGAAGGAATATAAAATTTGTATTTGCTGCCTACCGGCATTAGCTGCAAACCTTCAGTCCATCCCGGTATAACGCCGTTAAGCGGAAATACAACAGGCTCCTGATATTCGTACGAGTTGTCGAAAAGCGTATTGTTGATTAATCTGCCTTCATAATGCACCTTTACAACATCTTCGGCTGACGGTTTTGGTCCGTTTCCCTGGATTATTATTTCATATTGAAGTCCGCTGGGCGTAATAAGAATGCCGGGTTTTCCCGCGTTTCCCGCAAGGAAGGCGTTCCCCTCTTCTATTTCTTTCGCGCCCTTTTGCTCCATTACGGCGTCAAAAGTTGATTCGATAATATTTCTTGCTTCCATTAAATCGAAACGCGGGTTCTTGCCGGTTAGACCGTCTCTCATGCCTTTTAACAATTCGTTAATATTAGGTGAAACGCCGTCGGCGGCTAATCCGTCTTTTAAACCGGCTCCGATATTCAGCCCAAGAGCGTATGATGCGTCATTATTAAAATTGACTTCTCCCCCGGAAGAGCCGGAATCGCGATTACAGCTTGTAAGGGTCAGTGCGGCTAAAGCCGCTACGGTTAAAACAGACAAAAATCGATACTTCATAGTAATATAATACCTGCTTTTGGCGTTTATGGATAGGGTGTACAAATAACCTTTGCCTTTTTATCATAATTATGTTATATTGGAAGCAGACACTGACAACTTGCTTGCAGTCACCGCGGTTTAGGAAGGAGACTTTATGGAAGGTTCAGTTAAGAAGATCCTTTTAGTAGATGACAGCGAAGTTCATCTTGTTATAGCGGAAAATATCCTAAAACAAAAATTTGAAGTTACTACAGCAAAATCCGGAAAAGAAGCTTTAACCCTTCTGTCCAAGGGATTACTTCCCAGCGCGATTCTTTTAGATATTTTAATGCCTGAAATGGACGGCTGGGAAACATATAATAAAATTAAGGGTATAAGCCTTTTGCGCGATGTCCCTATAGCGTTCTTAACATCACTGGACGGGGTAAGGGAAAAACTCTACGCCTCCAGAATAGGGGCGGCTGATCTTATCACAAAACCCTATGAAGCCGCGGATTTGCTTGCCAGAATCGATAAAATATTGGAATCTAAGGCTGCATAGCCGAATATCGCCTTTTTTTACCCTTGTATTATCCATATACCCGTGCTAAAATTCTCCCATAAACTAAAATTCCATAAAATAGAGGAAAATTATGGCAGAAAAAAGCATTGTAATGATTGACGGTAATAACGCGGCGGCGCACGTTGCCCACGCGCTTAGCGAAGTAATCGCGATTTATCCGATTACCCCTTCCAGTCCGATGGGTGAACTCTCCGACGAGTTTTCAGCACATGGGCGCAAAAACATTTGGGGCTCAATCCCCGATGTTGTAGAATTGCAGTCCGAAGCGGGCGCGGCGGCGGCAGTACACGGAGCGCTTACGACAGGCGCAATGTCCGTAACGTTTACAGCTTCTCAGGGCTTATTGCTCATGATTCCAAACATGTATAAAATCGCAGGCGAACTTACTTCAACGGTTTTCCATATTTCAGCCCGCGCCTTGGCTACATCGAGCCTTTCGATTTTCGGCGATCATCAGGACGTAATGGCTTGCCGCCAGACAGGCTGGGCTATGCTGGCTTCCAACAATGTTCAGGAAGTTATGGACCTTGCGCTTATTTCACACGCGGCAACACTGCGCTCACGCGTTCCGTTCCTGCACTTCTTTGACGGCTTTCGCACAAGCCATGAGCTTCAAAAGGTTGAAGAAATTTCCTACGAAGATATGCACCAAATGATCGACGACGAGCTTGTTGCCGAACACCGCAGGCGCGGTCTGACCCCTGAAAGCCCGACCATTCGCGGTACTGCCCAAAACCCGGACACTTATTTCCAGGGACGCGAAGGCGTTAACAAGTATTATGAAAAAGTCGCGGGTATCGTACAGGCGGAGATGGATAAATTCGCCAAAGTAATCGGACGCCAATATCATATATTTGATTACTACGGCGCGAAAGACGCTGAAAAAGTTATTATCATTATGGGTTCAGGTGCGGATGTTGTGGAAGAAACCGTCGATTACCTGAACAGCAAAGGCGAGAAAACAGGTATGGTAAAAGTCCGCCTTTTCCGCCCCTTCGACGCGAAACTTTTTGTAAAAGCGTTACCTGCAAATGTAAAGGCAATCGCTGTAATGGATCGCACAAAAGAGCCCGGCTCCCTCGGCGAACCGCTTTATGAAGATGTGCGCACCGCCCTTGCGGAAATGCAGGCTTCAGGCGATTTCAAAGGCGCCCCGATTGTTCTCGGCGGACGCTACGGTCTCGGTTCAAAAGAATTTACACCCAGCATGGCGAAAGCGGTATACGACAACCTTTCCGGCAAAAAAATCTCCAACTTTATCGTCGGTATTAAAGACGACGTTCTTGGAAAGAGCCTTGAATACGATCAAGACTTCTTCATCCCCGAAGAAGGCATGAACGAAGCGTTGTTCTACGGACTCGGCGCGGACGGAACTGTCGGCGCGAACAAGAACTCAATCAAGATTATCAGCGAAGCAAGACCTGAACTTAACGCTCAGGCGTATTTCTCATACGACTCGAAAAAATCAGGCGGCTTTACAGTTTCGCATCTTCGCTTCGGAAAGGGAAAGATTCGCCGTCCGTATCTTATCAATTCGGCGGACTTCCTTGCGTGTCATAAATTCGCATACATCGAAATGTACGACATGCTTTCCAAACTTAAAGACGGCGGAACATTCCTTCTTAACAGCCCTTACAAAGCGGCGGATGTTTGGAAAGAACTTCCCAACGAAGTTCAGAAAAAAATCATCGAGAAAAAGTTAAAATTCTTTGTTATTGACGGCGCTCACATTGCCCGTTCTACCGGAATGGGTAACCGCATTAATACAGTTATGCAGGCTGCTTATTTCAAAATTTCAGGCGTATTGCAGGAAGCCGAAGCCGTAAAATTGATGAAAGAGCATATCGAACATTCATACGGCAAAAAAGGCGCGGACGTTGTAGAAAAGAACTACAAAACAGTTGACGCTGCGTTAGGCGCGGTAGAAGAAGTAAAGTATCCTTCAAGCACAGAGGGCAATCACAAAATGAAAGTGCCGTTTGCGCACGCGAAAGATTCGTTTATTAAGGAAGTGCTTGGAACAGTTTCTTTCCAGAACGGCGATTCGCTGCCTGTCAGCAAAATTCCTGAAGACGGAACATTCCCCACAGCTACAACCCAGTACGAAAAACGCTCGGTCGCGGAACGCGTTCCGATTTGGAACCCCGATGTTTGTACACAGTGCGGTATTTGTACAGTTGTCTGCCCGCACGCATGTATCCGCATGAAAAATCTTACAGCCGATCAGGTCGCGAAAGCTCCGAAAGGCTTTCTCACTACCGAAGTTAAACCCAAAGCGGTTGAAGGCAAAAAAGCTGCGCTGGTTATCGCCTGCGAAGACTGCTACGAATGCGGCGTCTGCTTTACAGCGTGTCCGATGTGCAAGGGTGACGGGAGCCCTTCCGCTCTTACCTATAAATCATATTCTGATGATCCCGAACTCCACGCCGAACAGGCTGCCGTTTGGGATTATTTCTTAAGCTTGCCTGAAACTCCGGCAGACGGCGAACTCAGTAATCCTAAAGCGCTCGCTTACAAACGCCCGTTATTTGAATTCTCAGGCGCTTGCGGCGGCTGCGGTGAAACACCATACATTAAATTGATGTCACAGCTTTTCGGCGATCGCGCTCTTATCGCAAACGCCACAGGCTGTTCGTCAATCTACGGCGGCAACTTGCCGACAACTCCGTATTGTAAAAACGCCGAAGGAAGAGGTCCCGCGTGGTCAAACTCTCTCTTTGAAGACACAGCGGAATTTGCTCTTGGTTTCAGGCTAACAAGCGACAAGCTCGCCGTTCACGCCCGCGAAATGGGCGAGAAGGCAAAGAGTGAAGGCATTGCCGCGGCAATCATCGACAAACTGCTTTCCAACAAGCAGGAAAACGAAGCCGCTATCAGTGAACAGCGCAAAAATGTTGACGAGCTTAAAGCCGCTCTTAAAAAAGATTCCAAACCGACAGCGAAAATGCTCCTCTCTCTTGCAGACCACTTTATAAAGAGATCTGTTTGGGGTTTCGGCGGCGACGGCTGGGCTTACGACATCGGTTTCGGCGGACTGGATCACGTTCTTGCTTCCGGCAAAAATGTAAACCTGCTTTGCATGGATACCGAAGTTTATTCAAACACAGGCGGCCAGATGTCAAAGTCAACTCCTGTCGGCGCAATCGCGAAATTCGCTGCCGCGGGAAAAGAAAGTACAAAGAAAGACCTCGGCATGATTGCCATGAGTTACGGCTATGTTTATGTCGCCAAAATCTCGTTAGGCGCAAACATGAATCAGGTTATCAAAGCGTTCCGCGAAGCCGAATCCTACGACGGACCCTCTCTGATTATCGCGTACTCGCATTGTATCAACCACGGCATCGACATGAGCAAGGGACTTGAGCAGGGCAAAGCGGCAGTTACAAGCGGTCTGTGGCCGTTGTACCGCTACGACCCAAGATTGAAAGATCAGGGCAAAAACCCCTTCCAGCTCGATTCCAAAGAAGCGACAACAGCGATCGAAGATTTCATGTACAAGGAAGTCCGCTTCAAGAGCCTCAAGGCTGCCGATCCGGCGCGCGCCGACATGCTGCTCGCAAAAGCGAAAAAACAGGCTGAACGCATTTACAAAGAGTACAAGTATTTATCTGAAAGGCCGTTCTAGGTTGATTGTTTAATTTGATTGGAAGCCCTCCGGTGTGAATCGGAGGGCTTCTTTATATTTTTTGAAGCGTATAATCCTTATAAAAACATCGTCATATACACAGGCAGATGGATAATATCGTCTTTAATCATAAAATCTTTGGTATATATAATATAGGATTCTCCAAGTTTTAATGTAGAAAATTTTCGCCTGAATTTGTCGAGCGAAGAATGGAAACGGTAATTGCCGGATTTAACCTCGACAGGACATATCTTTTTTCCCTGAGTTATTAAAAAATCAATCTCTATCGAATTTTTACGATTGAGATTATCGGATCTGGAGTAGAAGAACAGGCGGTGTCCTTTGCTGCGAAGCATTTGAGATGCGATATTTTCTACAAGCATTCCCTCGTTGATGCTTAGTTTATCCAGTAAAATGGCGCGATACAGTTCGTTATCGGAATAGTCGTTATCCCAAAATGTATGAGTAACCAAAAGCCCGGTATCCGCCATATATAGTTTTTGCGTGGAATAGTCGCTGCTCAGGGCAAGCCCTACATTTGGGTCTGTCGCGTTAAAACATGGATTGGCAATCATGCCGTCATTAAGCCACATGAACGCGTCTTCATAATTGCGCGTGCGCGCGTTTTTATCGATGGAAGATAACTTGTATTTTTTTTCTTTTTTTGACAACTGTCCCGGCAAAGCGTCGAAAATTGCGGTTACTTTATTTTTATATGTGCCGGCAAACTTGGCGATATCGCTGCGGTATAGGGTTAGAATCTGTTTTTTTATTTTATCCGCCGCGGCAAAGTCTTTATGCTCCGCGTATTCCATAACGGCTTGCGGCATTCCGCCGACTAACATATACTGCCTGAAATCATTTATTACTTTACGGTGCAAAGCCTGACCGAGAGGCTTTTTTTGTTCAAAGCAGGATTCAAGAAGCGGAAAAGCGGTTTCATTACCCATAGCCCATAAAAATTCTTCAAAATCCATGGGAAACATTTGGATTTCTTCTTCTTCTGACGGGATCAAAATATCCTGTATATTCTGTTTTAAAGATAAAAGAGAGCCTGTTTCTATATAATCATATCTGCCGTCTGCTACAAGATACTTCAATAACTGCCGCGCGTAAGGAAATAGCTGTACCTCATCAAAAATAATTAAACTTAATCCTGTTGAGCCGTTCTCCCTTTTGTATAGAGGAGTATTAAAAAAAGCGGATAATTTGGTAAAGAACATGTCAATGTTGGCGCTGTCATTTTCAAAAATATCTTTAACTTCTTTTGGGATATTCCCAAAATCTATAAGGATCATGCTTTTATACTCATTTTTTCCGAATTGCTCGCATAAAAAGCTTTTGCCGACGCGTCTTGCGCCGGTAAGAAGAATTACTGTGTTCCCATTGCTGTTTTTTTTCCAATTTAGCAGCTTTTGATAGGTTTTTCGGTGAAAGACCAAGTTTTTGCCTCTGTTTTGATTTTACTTCGATATGCACGAAAAAGCAAGTTAGAAGAGTCCAAATTTACACGAAAAAGCAAGTTGGAAGAGTCAAATTTTACACGAAAAAGCAAGTTAAAAGAGTCGAAATTTGCACGAAAAAGCAAGGTTTAAAAAGGCTGACCGGGAGGATGTTTTAGTTTCCAATGGGGGGTGTTTTATATTATAATATAATAATGAAGACTATTTTTGTGGTTGATGACAGCGACACAAACCTTTCCATGGCAGAGGCGGCGCTGGATAACAATTACCGCGTTATGACTATGGCGTCTTCAGAAAAAATGTTTGCGCTTTTAGAGAAAATCGTCCCCGATTTAATCCTTCTTGATATTGAAATGCCCGGAATGGACGGGTTTGCCGCTCTCCATAAGCTAAAATCCGATGTATTATGGTCAAATATTCCCGTTATGTTTCTGACAGGTCGCAATGATCCCATTGTGGAAGTTCAAGGTTTTGAGATGGGAGCGGTGGATTTTGTAATAAAGCCGTTTTCCATTCCAGTTTTATTAAACCGTATAAAAACTCACCTTGATATTGATGATATTATCCGCGAAAGGACATCGCAGCTAAACAGGCTGCAAAACAGCATTGTATCGGTGCTTGCGAATATTGTGGAAAGCAGGGACAAAGGAACCGGCGGACATATCGAAAGAACTTCGGCGTATATAAAAATTTTAATAAGCGAAATGAAAAAAAGGGGAGTTTACGAAAACGAGATCGGCGATTGGGATGTTGAAAAAATTATATCATCGGCGCGGATGCACGATCTTGGAAAAATCTCCATTACCGATATTATTGTAAATAAACCGGGAAAGCTTACGGACGATGAATATGAAATAATGAAAACCCATGCCCACGAAGGCGAGAGGATAATCGACAAGATTATCGCGCAGACCGGCGAAGGCGAATTTTTGCGTAACGCAAGACTTTTCGCTGGAAGCCATCATGAACGATGGGACGGCAAAGGTTATCCGAACAGGTTAAAAGGAGAAGAAATCCCGTTGCAGGGACGTATCATGGCGATTGTAGACGTATACGACGCCCTTGTATCGGAACGGCCGTATAAAAAAGCGTTTTCAGACGATGAAGCTGTGCAGATCATTATGGAAAATGCCGGAACCCACTATGACCCCAAAATCGCCGAGGTATTTTTTGAAGCAAAGGATTTATTCAAAGAAGTAAGGGTGCAGGTTAATGCTTAGCGGTAATAATAAAACGCAGGATAAGCAGACCCGTCTGCTTGATACGGTAAACACTGCCGCTACTATTCTGCTTGCAAGAAATGAAAATGTCGCCTTTGAAACGACATTGTCAAAGAGTCTGGAACTTGTCGGGCGTTGTCTGGAAGTTGACCGCGTTCAAATCTGGCGGAACGAATTAATTAATTTTGAATCTCATTTTGTTTTGCGCTACGAATGGCTCAGCGATTACGGAAAAAATTGCGTGCAGGTTCCTTATGGTTTGCATTTTCCCTATAGCATGAAAAAAGAATGGGAAAGGCAATTTTTACTCGGCAATAATGTTAACAGTCCCCTTTCAGGATTGTCGGAAGAGGATCGTGACTTTTTAAGTTATTATGAAATCAAATCCATTGTCATTATTCCGATGTTTCTGGAAGGTGATTTTTGGGGATTTTTCAGCATTGATGACTGCCAGCGCGAACGCACTTTTCCCAACGAGGAAGTAAACATTTTAACTTCCGCGGGTCTAATGATGTGCACCGCTGTAAACCGCAATGATCAGTCAATCAAAATGCGTGAAGCCGATGAACGCACCCAGATAATGATCGACGCAGCTCCTTTCTGCACTATTTTCTGGGATAAGGATCTCGGGCTAATCGACTGCAATCATGAAGCGGTTAAAATGTTTGACATGATCGATAAACAGGATTTTATCGATAATTTTATACAGTTGTCTCCCGAATTTCAGCCCGATGGAATTCCATCCAAAGAAAAAGGACAGGCTCTTGTCGGCAAAGCGCTGGAAGAAGGTTACAGCCGTTTTGAATGGATGCATCAAAAATTAAACGGCGAGCAAATTCCAACTGATATTATATGCATTCGCGTAAAATACAAAGGTGAGTTTACGGTTACCGAGTATATAAGAGATCTTCGCGAGCAAAAGGCGATGATTGCGGAGATGCGTAAGGCGGAAATTGCTGAAGAGAGCAGTAAGGCAAAAAGCGAGTTTCTCGCGAAAATGAGCCACGAAATCAGAACGCCCATGAACGCGATTCTTGGGATTACGGAAATCCAGCTTCAGGATGACATGCTGCCGCAGGTAACAAAGGAAGCTCTGGAAAGAATTTACAATTCCGCGGACTTATTGCTGGGCATTATTAACGACATTTTAGACCTTTCAAAAATTGAAGCCGGAAAACTGGAACTAAGTCCCTCCCAGTATGATATCGCGAGTCTTATTCACGATACAGTTCAGCTGAACATGATGCGCTATGAAAGCAAACCCATCGAATTCAGACTTAATGTTGATGAAAATGTTCCCGTTATGTTCATGGGAGACGAACTTAGAATTAAACAGATTTTAAATAATATTCTTTCAAACGCGTTTAAATATACGCATGAGGGAACGGTAGGTTTAGAAATTTATTCAGAGAAAAATGATTCATCCGCGTTTGACGAAATAAATATTGTTTTCCGTATCAGCGACACCGGGCAGGGAATGACCCGTGAACAGATTAAAAGACTGGGAAGCGAATACGCGCGTTTTAACATGGAAGCGAACCGTAAAACCGAAGGAACCGGTCTTGGCATGAATATTACGCGCAGCCTTTTAAAGATGATGAACGGAAGAATAGAAATTGAAAGTACTCCCGGAGCTGGTTCCGTATTTACAGTGCATATTCCGCAGAAATGCACCGATCACGACCCCATAGGCAGGGAAATAGCGGACAACCTGATGCAGTTAAACGCCGCCAACGCGCTTAAGATTAAAAATGTGCAGATAATGCGCGAGTTTATGCCGTACGGACGCGTTCTTATCGTTGACGATGTTGAAACCAACCTCTATGTCGCCAAGGGGCTCATGGCGCCTTACGGCCTTTCGATTGATACGGCAATAAGCGGTTTTGAAGCAATTGATAAAATCAGGGAAGGCGCCGTATATGACATTATTTTCATGGATCACATGATGCCAAAAATGGACGGCATTGAAGCTACAAAATTAATCCGCAGTCTGGGTTACGCAAAACCGGTTGTCGCGCTGACTGCCAACGCGCTTACGGGGCAGGCGGAAATGTTCATTCAAAGCGGTTTTGACGAATTTATTTCCAAGCCGATTGACATAAGGCAGCTGAACATGACTCTTAACAGAATGATCCGCGACAAATATCCGTCTGAAGTTGTTGAAGCCGCGCGAAAACAAAAAGAGGATATTATTCACGGAGTCAGCAATCAGGCTGTAGAGCCGCAGCTTGCGGAGTTTTTTATTCGTGACGCGAAAAAAGCCGCGTCCATTATGGAAGCGATTTTTATAAACAAGTGCAGAAGAGCGGATGATATTAATACGTTTGTTATTAATGTCCACGCCATGAAGAGCGCTCTTGCGAATGTCGGCGAAAAAGACCTTTGCGAAGAAGCTTCAAAACTTGAACAAGCGGGGCGCGAAAAAGACAATAAATATATTTTAACGGCGCTTCCTTCCTTTCTGGAAGGGCTTTACGGCATTATTTACAAATTCGAAGCCAGGATTCAAAAAAGCGAAAACAGCAATATGGGCGATTTAGCATTGCTCAAAGAAAAACTTTTAGAAATGAAAGAAGCGTTTTCAGCCTATAATAAAAAGGCAGCCAAGGATATATTAAGCAAGCTTAAAGAAAATTCATGGCCTGCCGATGTAAAAGAACATCTTGATACTTTATCCGGTTTTTTAATTCACAGCGAATTTGACGAAGCCGTTAAAGCAATCGAAGAATACTCAAAACAAATTTAATTTTACGCGTCTGCCTGCGCGCCCGTGTTTATAATCGCAAGGATGTATCTGTCCATTAGGATATCTTCCATTACATTAACGGGAGAGCGGAGCAGCATATCGTATTCGGTTGTGAGCGCAAGACAGGCTTCTACGGCTTCGGCGTTGTAGCGGCGGGAAGCGGCGGCATAATCGTCTTTTACTTTCGGAGATGAAAGCCCTATTTTTTTTAACTCAAAGCTGTTATTCGCGTTTCCTGAATCCAGCAATGACAGGTAATCGCCGAGTTTTCTGAAACACCACGCAAGACCGGCTAAAATTCCCTGCGCTTTCTCTTTTGCGCCTAACATGACCGATAATGATTCAAGCGCTTTTGTTAAATCGCCGCGGGCAATACGGGTAAAAAGCGTAAACGCCGATTCTTCTCTGTTATGAGAAAGCCATTTTTCAATATCTTCGGCTTTAACCGGCTGGTTTTTCGGCAAAAACATAATCAGGCGCGAACATTCTCTTCTCAGCGCTTCTGTATTGTTCTCTACAAGCTCCAGAATCGCGGCGACGCAGTCTTTGTCGATTAAACAGCCCTCGCGCCTGAAAAACGACATAACCCATTCATTTTTTTCCCTTTCAAACATTTCGTAAAAAATCCGGCGGTTCGCGCTTTGAACGCAGTCATCAAGTCCGGCAGCCAGGCGTATTTCGTCGGAGAGAAAAATTAGAACAGTATCGCTTTCAAGATTTTTTACGCAGGATGCAAGCAGCTCTGTCTCGTCTTTTTTTTTAATAAGTTCGGCGTTTTTAATAATTATTATCCGCGACTCGGCGAAAAGGCTGTGGTTTTGAATTGAATCCGCAATCGCGCTTACCGCCGTTTCGCCTGCGTAAAACACGGAAGTCTCGGCTGCCGGGAAATTTTTCTTGATTAGATCAACCGCGTCCTGTTTCTTGCCCAGTTCGGGACCAAGGAAAATGTAGGAGTTTGACGCGCCGGACATGCTAGTACGAACGGATTATACTGAACAGCCTGCCAAGAATTTTTACATCCTGACTGTAAATGGGTTTATACGCGGGGTTTTCCGCCTGAAGTTTAATTCTTGAGCTTTCTTTGTAAAAACGCTTTAAGGTAACGGCTTCGTCTATTACGGCAACCGCGATTTCACCGTTGCGCACGGTATTCTGTTTTTCGATAATGGCAGTGTCACCCTGAAGGATTCCGGCTCCCGACATTGAATCGCCCTTTACTTTTAAAGCGAAATATTTCTTGCTTTTTTTAAGCATAGAACGGTGAAGCAGAATATTTCCGTCAAAGTTTTCCTCGGCAAGAATCGGAACGCCCGCGGCGACGGTTCCAAGAATCGGAATTTCCATTAAGTCCGCGTCTTCCGGTCTTAAATGGGTAAGCCCCATTGTCCGCGGGCGCTTGTCGGCTTGTTTTAAATGCCCTTTTTTCCGCAGAGCTGTTATATGATCATGCGCCCCTTTAACGGAGATTTCAAAATGATCCGCAATTTCTCTTATTGTCGGCGGATACGATTGCTTTTTAATATAGTTCGCAATAAAGGTGAGGACTTGTTTTTGGCGATCTGTCAATTCTTTCATAACCTATTCCTTATTACCTGAAGTTGATATATTGTATTTTCTCAGTTTGGCATGGAGGTTGCTCGGATATATTCCGATAGCCTCAGCCGTCCTTGAGATTATACCATTATTTTTTAAAAGATGGAACTCCAAAAAACATTTTTCGAAGCTATCTTTCGCATCGCTGTAATTCTGATTAAAAATACCTTCCGGCAGAATTTCCTGCGGCGTTCTGCCGTTTTCCCTGTCTTTATTTTCCTGTTTTCTATCTTTCCTGTTAAGCAGTTTTACAATGCCTTCCATGTTAAGGGTGTCTCCTGAATGCATAACCGCTATTCTTTCGGCTAAATTCTTTAATTCGCGCACATTTCCGGGCCAGTCATGGGTTGTAAGAAACTCAAGGGCGTCAGATTCAAGAGTAATTGATTTCTCCAGTGTCTTCAGAAAATAACACAATAGGTGTTGAATATCTTCGGGTCTTTCGCGCAGAGCGGGCGCATGGATTGGGATTACATTCAGCCTGAAAAAAAGATCCTGCCTGAACCGCCCTTCCTTGCAGGCTTTTTCCAAATCCTGATTGGTTGCCGCGATAATGCGCACGTCGGTTTCAATTGTTTTTTCGCCGCCTACCCGCTCTATTTTCTGTTCCTGAATGACCCGCAGAACTTTGGCTTGCGCGGACAGGCTCATGTCGCCGATTTCATCCAGAAAAAGCGTTCCGCCGTGCGCAAGTTCAAAACGCCCTTTGCGCGTAGAAACCGCGTCCGTAAAAGCGCCTTTTTCATGTCCGAATAATTCACTTTCGATTAACGTTTCTGGAATTGCCGCGCAGTTTACGTCGATAAAAGGGTTGTCTGAGCGCGCGGAGCAAAGATGTATTGCCCTAGCTATCACCTCTTTCCCCGCGCCGTTTTCGCCTGTAATTAAAATCCTTGCGTCGCTGCCTGCCGCCTGTTTAACCGTCTCGCGGATATCTCTGATGGCGGCGCTCGTGCCGATTATATCTTCGCAGGCAATGTTGCTCAATTTTTTTAGGGTTTTATTTTCTTCGCGGAGGTTTTTTATAGCCAGCGCGTTTCTGCATATTGTAAGAACCTTTTCAAGAGAGAGAGGCTTTTCCAAAAAATCAAACGCGCCAAGTTTTACCGCCCGCACCGCCATATCAATGCTCGCGTGGCCTGAGATCATTACGATTTCCACAGAAGGCCATTCGCGGCGAATTTTTTCCAGCGCTTCAATGCCGCCGAGTTTAGGCAAAAGAACATCCAGGAAAATTAAATCGATATCTTCGCGTTTAAGTTTTTCTATGCCCGCGAGCGCGTCTTCCGAGGTAAAGACTTTATATTTTTCATCTTCAAGGATGGAACACAGAGCGGATCTTATACCAGGTTCATCGTCAATTATCAGTATTGCCGGCATTATGTTTCTTCCGTTAGCGGCAAATCGATATAGAATGTCGTTCCTATGCCGTCCGCCGAATCAAACCAAATGCTTCCGCCGTGATCTGTGACAATTCGTTCAACAATTGGAAGCCCTAAACCTGTTCCGGAATCTTTTGTCGTAAAATACGGAGTAAAAATAAGCTGACTTTCTGCGCTTGTTATGCCTTTACCGGAATCCTTAACGCTGATTCTACAATAACAAACCTCGCGTTTTTTGACAATATCAGTCCGCAGTTCGATAAGACCTTCTCCGTTCATGGCGTCTATCGAGTTAATTACAAGATTTGTCAGAACCTGCGAAATGCGGTGTTTATCTATTTTTATCTGAATGTCATTTTGCACATGCTCAATATCGAACTTGACCCGCGGATAAGAACTGGAGTACGCGTTTATCACTTCTATTACAGGTTCGCTTAAGGTTGTGGAGCTGTTCGACGGTTCCATCGGTTTTGACAGCGTTCTGAATTCATTTAAAAGAGTGGAAAGACCTTCCGTTTCCTGAATTATCGCCATCACAGAGTTTTCCAGTATTTCGCCGATATGTTCAGGATCGTTCTGCCATCTTCGCAAAATACGTTCTGCGGAAAGTTTTATGGGAGTCAGCGGATTTTTTATCTCATGCGCCAATTGCTGCGCCATATTCTGCCAGATGGAAATTTTTTCGCTTCTTACGAGGGCTTCGCGGGATTTTTCCAAATCCTGCACCATTGAGTTAAATGATCGTATAAGGATTCCAAGCTCGTCGTCGCGCCGTGACAGAATTTGTATGGAAAAATCCCCTTCCGAAACGCGCTGCGTCGCTTCCGTCAGCTCTACAATCGGGTGAGTAATGCGCCGCGTGAATGAAATCGCGATGATTACCGTCATTAAAATAGTAGGAAGAAAAAACACCGAATAAAAATATATCATGAGCGGACGCATGTTTTTTCTGAGCAGGTTTACAGTTTCAAAACGGTCCGCCTGATTGTCCAATGCCGCTCTTCCAGTGTCAAAATCGGCGCCAAGGTTGTAGCTAATCACCCGCGCCGATGACTGTGATATGCGCTGCACATAACGGATGGTTCCCGAATCGCGCGGTATTTCCCTTGTTATAAAACCGCTTTCCGCCGGCGTAAAAGCCTGAAGCCTGAAATTGTCGGCTCCCAAAAAGGATCTTTCTTCCCATCTGCCGTCTCTTAAAATAAAAATCTGAACGCAGGCAATATCATGCGGAAGTCTGCCGTTTGACTGCTCAATGGCTGAAAAATCCGTATTTTTTATTATATTTTCGTATCGTTCCAGATGAAGCGAATAATTGTCAGCCGCAAAACTGTTGGCGGCTCTTGTAGCCGTATTTGTGTCCATGCTGTGCCAAAAGCGCACAATTTGACTTAACGCGGTGCTTGACATCAATGTAATGGGAGCGATTGAAAAAATAACTATAACGATAAAATAAACCAAGAGCATTGCGTTGAATTTGCTTCCGGGGCGCTTAAAAATAAAATCGGCAAGCAGATTAAAAACGGAAATCCCAAGAATGATAGTCAGCACAACGGGAATTGTAAAGAAGACGATTAAGTCGAGAATGCCTGGCATCTCCCCGTACTGAAGAGTATCCATAAAAAAATTTCTGGAAAAAAGAACCGTAAGCAAACAAAGCAGAGTGTATATGGGAATTAAAATTCGCACGCGCAGAAATGAATATTCAGGACGCGCTTTAATTTTCTGCACGAAATTTACTCTTCCTCGAATTTGGATTCAAAGAGCTTAATGATTGTTTCTACCGCAGCTTCTTCGTCTTCTCCATCGGCGATAATTAATAATTCCTGTCCGTAAGCGGCGCCTAAAGTTATAATACCCATTATGGATTTTGCGTTAATTTTGTCCGAGCCTTTTTGAAAATAGATGTTAGATGTAAAATTTTTTGTCGTTTGAACCAGCAGCGCGGAAGGACGGGCGTGAATGCCGGCTCTGTTGGTTACTTTAACGGTTTTCTCAAACATCCTCTGTCCTTTAAATAATATCTTCGTGGCCGAAGAAGACAGACCTTGCGGCGTCGCTTTCGATCCATTTTAAAATATTCTTGTTGAATTCTCTTGCGGCATGGTATCCCATCGATTTTAAACGTTCATTCATTGCGGCGGTCTCGATGATGATTGGAATATTGCGGCCCGGTTTTACCGGTATTGTCAGTTTGGGGATATTTACTCCCAAAAGTTCTACGGTATGATCCTCAGCGCCGAGCCTGTCGTAATTTTTATTTGAATCCCATTCTTCCAAATCTACTAAAAGCTGTATCTCTTTTCGATCTCTGATCGCCCTTACGCCGAAGAGGTGCGTTATGTTGATGATTCCGGGTCCGCGGATTTCCATGTGGTGTCCGATAATTTTATTTGCGCCCGCGCCCATCAATGTATTTCCGTTGATGCAGTTTATTTCTACAACATCGTCCGCGACAAGACGGTGCCCGCGGTGAATCAGTTCCAAAGCGGTTTCGCTCTTTCCAACGCCCGAATCGCCCTGAATCAAAATTCCCAAACCGTAAACTTCGACAAGTACGCCGTGCACAACCTGCCGCGGCGAGAAAATTCTTGAAAGGATGCGCATAAGCCTTGCCGAGAAATCCGCCGAACCCAAATCGGTCTGAAGGATCGGGCATTGCGCGTTTTCGGCTATATCAGAAAAATCTTTGTGCGGGCAGAGTTTATGGGTGAAGATGCAGCACGGCATATGGTAATTGAACATTTCTCTGATTGTGTCCGTCCTGCCGTCGTTTTCCAGTTGTCTTAAAAAAGCCACCTCTCCGCGCCCGAAAAGCTGAATTCTCTGAAAGGCGAAGTCTTCAAAAAAGCCCATTATCGCGCCCATCGGACGGTTTAAGTCAGGAATGTCGATCGACCTGCCAAGACCTTTTCTGCCGCTGATGCAGCGTAAATTTAATGAATTGTGTTCTTTGAGATCGAGGTCGATAAGGTCGAGTACTGTAAAGACTCTGTCAGCCATAATTTAAGTCTACTGTATATTTGTTTACCTTGCAATGATATGAAGGTGTTATTTTCAAATACGAGAAATTACAATTGAATAAAGGCGCGTGTTAATATATAATTCCTGTGGAGATAATGATGCCTGACATCGTAATCACTTTTCAGCAGTATTTATCATTTTTTTTGAATATTTTTAGTGTTGCCGCTATTGTCATTGTCGCAGTCTCCTGTCCGCGGATTGTGGTTTATAGTGTCATCCCAGATATCCACTGATTTATCAGAAATTAACGGAGAGATGGTAACAGGAGTTCTTATGAATAAATCTATAATAGATCCGCTTATTGTTTTTGCGATATGTGTAGTAATTGTATTTCTCAGCGCCGGAACCGCCTCCCATGTAAGAAGCGGTTTTAATAAAATTGAAGTAACAACCGGTTTTATTGCGCCGGAAAAAAGCAGAGCGGCGGGCGGAGTTCCTGTTAAAATTGCGTACAGACTTTACCGTCCAAGAACCGCGGACGAAGAAAATCCGGCGGCGGCTGTGCTTGCGATGCACGGTTATCAGAGCGACAAGGATACCAATGCCGCTTTTTGCACTGAACTTGCCCGCCGCGGCATTGTTGTTCTTTCGATTGACAGCTACGGACACGGCGATTCAAAACCCGGTATGCGCGGAAGAGGCTGGTCGAATTACAATATAAAAAATCTGGAAAAAACAATTTCCGGTCCCAGACATTTTTTGTTATTAATGACATTCAGTATTCTTGATTTTTTCCGCCCGTCAATTTCCGACGGATTGGCGGACAGTTCTATGGGCGGAAGAGACGCATGGCTGTATATGTCCTCGCTTCCGTTTGTTGATTCAAACAGAATGGCGCTTACGGGACATTCGATGGGGACGTGGTCATCGTGGTCGGTTGCGGCTGAATTTCCAGAACACCGCGCGATTGTTCACCAATGCGGAGAAACTTATCCGCGCGGTTACTACGATTCCGATAAAATTAAATTCAACAATGTAATGATGCTTCAGGCGCTGATTGAAGAGTTTGAAAGCATGCGCGACTACAATCAAACCGTATTAGGACTGGAAAAAACCCCTCTTCGCTACCGCGATTTTATGGGACAGGACGCTCCCGTTGAATGGAACAAAACTTACGGCTCCTTTGCGGACGGCACAGCGAGAAGAATGGAACTTGTAAAAACGAATCACCGCCTTGTAACTTACGACAGCGACGCTCTCGCTCCGGCGATGAAGTGGCTTACAACCGCGCTGGAAGTAAAAACAAATTTAGCGGAAACGGATCATGTTCAATGGCTGAAAGAATGTTTAAACTTAATTGCGATGTTAGCCGCAATGGTTTCAATGCTTCCGCTGTTTTTAATTTTAACCAGATTCAAATATTTTGAACCCCTCGCGATTCCCTTAAAGAACGCCCCAAAGACTCTGGAACCTAAAAGCCGCGCAGGCACGGTCATTATCGCCGTATTAATAAGCGGCGCAACCTTCCCGTTCGCGGCGCAATTCGGCCACGGTCTTCTTCCGTTACCTGAAATTATATTCCGCATGACAATCGGCAACGGCTTTCTGATGTGGCTTGGTCTTTTAATGCTGATCGCTCTTTTTACTTTGCGTCACTGGTATAAAAAAGGCGCCGGTAAAAGATCGAGATGGGGTTTATCCGATCTTGGGCTGGAAGGACCGCCGGAAAAAGGAATAAAAATCACCCGCCCTTCGTATAAATGGAAACCTCTTGTTTTACGTTCCGTTTTAATGGCTTTTATTTTAACTGGCGCAATGTATATTTTAACCTGTATTAGTTCCGCGGTTTTCCAGTTAGACTTCCGTTTTATCTGGCCTTTCTTCCGTCCTTTTAGCCTTGCGCGTTTTGGACAGTTTTTAGTTTACCTGCCTGTTTACGCGGCGTTCTTTACGATTAATGCGGGCGTAAAACTTTACGGTCAGCTTCGCCTTCCCGAATCTAAAATAAAAGGTAAAAAATCCGATGTTCTTACTCAACTGTCATGGTGGGGTTACAGCGTATTAGTAATGCTCGGCGGTTTATTAATCATCGCTTTGCTGCAGTATATTCCGTTCTTTTTAGGTTTTGGTCCCGGCGCGGATTTGTTTTTTTCTCCGCTGTTCGGCGGACCTTTCATGTCGATATTGATACTGCTGGTGCCGCAGTTCGCGGTTCTATTTTTCTTTTCGACATGGTTCTACAGGAAAAGCGGAACAATTTATACAGGCTCTTTCGTGCTCGCGATTTTAGCGGTATGGGTAGTAACCGGCGGGTCGGCAATATTTTAACAATTTGATAAAAATATCTTATGTTGACTTTTTTGCCGAATTCACGCATAATTAGCGTAGTTTGCGCCGGATTTGTTAGGAGGTTTTTATTTAAATGAAAAAAGCGGCTGTATTTTTTATAATAATTTTCTTTATTGTTTCTATTCCTCTTTTTGGATCGGAGCGCGAAGAATTTTTTTCGATGGAAGGAAGAAAATTCTGGAGTTTGAATTTAAGTTTGGGCACATCTTTTGCTACGCCTCTTTTAATTGTTAATTTGAGCGCGACAATTGCGCCGCTTCCGTTTTCATTCTTCGAGTTCGGCGTTGAATTCGGAGCCATAAACGGAATGGCAGGCGCCAATGTTCCGATTGGCGATGTTCAGTATAAGTCGGATTATTTTTATGCCCGCGTAAATTTCTTTACTCCTTACGGCGACAGAATTTTTGATTCTTACGGAAAGCCGAAAGAAGGCGGCGGATGGTATTTGGGAATCGGCCTGGGAATTATGAACGCCGAGTATTCGTTTATTCAGAGCACTACAGGGAGCACTGTCGCCATTATGCAGACTCCTACGTTTGACGGAGCGACCGGTTTTTACTTCGGACGCGGACGAATATTATTTAAGGCAGGATACGCTGTGCGCACTACAATGGACTTAAAAAATTTGATAGGCGTTAATCACCGTATGCTGTTGGGCATCTGTTACCGTATTTATTAGGGAGAGAAAAATGAAAAGAATAGCTTTAATTATTGTTTTTATTTCTGCGATTTTTTTATTTAATACCTGCGCTCTGGAAATTGCCAATGTTATAGGTCCCGACGGCGGATATGTTTTTTACGATAAAGGAAGTTATGCGGGCGGATGGCGCTACATACAATGTTCTCCCTTTGATTTCGGTGAATTAAAGGGAGTTGGCAAGGATAGTATAATGCAGGCATTGGCTTTATGCGACGCCAACAGAAAGGACTGGTACACTTTCGGCTGGGAACTGCCGGATGAGGCGGATTTGAGCAGAATGTTAGAATGTTTTTCTTACGGGTTAACAAGATTTTCGTCTGATTATTATTATCTGGCGGTCAATAGAAAAGACAATTATGATCCAGCCAACCTTGCCGAAGGAATGTTTGAGGCAGTTATATTGCATAAGAATTTTGACAATAAGGCAAACGGTGAAATTGAGAAAGTTGAAAATTTCACCGGAGTTATCAGGATTCGCGCGATTAGAAGATTTTAATTCTTAATAAAGGGTGTTAATGTGAAAAAAACAGCGGCGGTTTTACTGATAACCGCAATAATTTTTATGACACTCGGTGCCTGCAGGCATGTAGACTCGGCGGCGCAGGCGGCGGCGGAAGCGGAATTAATCGATCGCGGAACAGCGAATTTTATCAGCCTGTCGGCGAGAGCTTTAGGCGACGCGGCTGAGGATATAACTCCTGAACAGGAATATTACATTGGCCGCGCGGTAGCCGCGAATATTCTCTCTGTTTATAAACTATGGGAAGGAAGCAGGGAACTTACAAATTATCTTAATCTTATTTGCGCGGCAATTGTTATGAATTCCCCTCAGCCGGATCTTTTTAACGGTTATCAGGTCGCGATACTGGACAGCAGGGAAATTAACGCCTTTGCGACTTCCGGCGGACATATCTTTATAACGCGCAGTCTTATAAATGCCGCCAAAAGCGAAGACTCTCTTGCCGGCGTTATCGCTCATGAGGTTGCGCATATTCAGCTGCGGCACGGTATAAAATCGATTAAAACAAGCCGAATGTCGGAAGCGCTTTTGTTAACCGCGGCAGCGGGTATCGGAAACGCGAAGGGCATGGATGTCAACGAAATGACGGATGTAATGAATGAAACCGTCAGCGAGATAACTCAGACAATGGTAAACAGCGGCTATTCGAGAGAACAGGAATATGAGGCGGATATAGCGGCAATGTATTTAATGGCTCTTGCCGGTTACGAACCGTCCGGTTTTATTAAAATGCTGAGTGAATTAAAAGATGTTCAGACTACAAGTTTGGGGTTCGGTAAAACCCACCCGTCTCCCAGACAGCGCATATATTTCGCGCAAAAAGCGCTGAAAAGGTTTGAAGCGGGCAGTGATAATACGGCAGCAGACAGGCAGGCGCGTTTTAACGAGGCGCTAAGACTGATGGTAACCCGATAACGCGCATATTGCTCTGCGGACAGTTCTGCCGATTCGCATACCTCGACAAACCTCGTTTTTTCCTGTAGAGTACAGATATATTAAAATTATTGGAGTTTACCATGAAAGTATACAACTTCTCCCCCGGACCCTCGGTTTTACCGTTACAGGTTCTTGAAAAAGCCGCCGCCGAAATGACAGACGCAAACGGCTCCGGTCAGTCCGTAATGGAAATGAGCCACCGTTCAAAGGATTACAAGCCTATTATCGAAAAGACAGAAGCTCTGTTAAGAGAGCTTATGGGTATTCCGTCAAATTACAAAGTCCTCTTTCTGCAGGGCGGCGCGTCGCTTCAGTTTTCCATGATTCCCCTCAATCTGGCAGCCGGAGACGCTCCCGGTATAGGCAAGAAGGCAAGTTATATTGATACAGGCATTTGGGCTGAAAAAGCCGCGAAGGAAGCCGCGAAATACGCCGCTGTGGATGTTAAAGCAAGTTCCAAAGACAAGGCATATACGTATATTCCCGCTCCGCCCGCGCCGTCTCCGGGGGATGCGTATTATCACATCACGCTGAACAATACGATTGTCGGAACAAAGTGGGACAAGCTTCCCGACACCGGTTCCGTGCCGCTTGTTTCGGATATATCAAGCTGTATTCTTTCCGAACCTCTCGATGTAAGCAAGTTCGGAATCCTCTACGCCGGCGCTCAAAAAAATCTTGGACCTGCCGGAACTACGGTTGTCATTATCCGCGATGATCTGATAGGTCACGCTCCGGCGTGGGTTCCCATTATGCTCCGGTATGATACTCATGCCGCTGAAGGTTCGATGTACAATACTCCGCCTTGTTTCGGCATTTACGTTATCGGTCTTGTGCTTGAATGGTTAAAAAATCTTGGCGGCGTTGACGCCATCACAAAACTTAACCGCGAAAAAGCGAATCTTTTCTACAGCTACCTTGACTCCTCGCGTATGTTTTATTCGCCTGTCGAAAAACCATACCGCAGTTTAATGAACATACCCTTTGTGACAATGGCGGATGACGACGCGAAAAAAACCGAACAGGAAGCGCGCTTTGTAAAAGAAGCCGCGGCTGTCGGGCTTATTAACCTTGCGGGACACAGGCTGGTCGGCGGAATGAGAGCGAGCATTTACAACGCAATGCCAATAGAAGGCGTAAAGACGCTGATAGATTTTATGAAGAATTTTGAAGGAAAAAAATAAAGGAATAAAAATATGTTTCGAGTTCAGACATTAAATAAAATATCTCCGCTGGGATTGGATCTTTTTCCCAGGGACAAATATGAGGTTGCAGGCGATATTTCCAATCCTGATGCGATTTTGGTGCGCAGCGCGGATATGAACAATATGGAAATACCGTCCAGCGTAATTGCGATTGCAAGAGCGGGCGCGGGCTATAACAACATTCCGGTTCAGCGCTGCAGCGAAAATGGGGTAGTGGTTTTTAATACTCCCGGCGCGAACGCGAATGCCGTAAAGGAATTGACTCTTGCGGCTTTGTTTTTATCTTCGCGTGATATTGTCGGAGGAATTAACTGGACTTCTTCAGTTGCGGACAAGACCGATGTTGCCGAGCTTGTAGAAAAAGAAAAATCCAAATTTACCGGACCTGAAATTAAAGGGAAAACTCTCGGCGTTGTCGGGCTTGGCGCGATCGGCGTGATGGTCGCTAATGACGCGATCTCTCTTGGCATGGATGTAATAGGCTATGATCCGTATATTTCAGTTGACGCGGCATGGAATCTTTCGCGCGAAGTTGTCCGCGCCGATACTCTGGAAAGCCTTCTTTCAAAATCGGATTACATCACTTTGCATTTACCGCTCGGCGACACGACCAAAGGGCTTTTGGACGCTGAGAAAATAAATCTGATTAAAAAAGACGCGCGTATCGTCAATTTTTCGCGAAACGCGCTTGTAAAGGATAAAGATATTATTGACGCGCTTAATGCGGAAAAAATCAGCGCGTATGTTACCGATTTTCCGACTCAGGAACTTTTAACCTGTAAGAAAGTTATCGCCATTCCCCATCTCGGCGCGTCAACGCCGGAAGCGGAGGACAACTGCGCCATTATGGCGGTTAAGCAGATAATGGAATGTCTGGAAACCGGCGCTCTCCGCAACTCTGTAAATTATCCGCGCTGCAAGCTCGAACAGCGCACTCCGAACAGGCTGATTGTCGTAAACAGGAATATTCCGAATATGGTAGGGCAGATTACAACCAACCTTGCGGGAGCCAATATTAATATTCTGGATTTAATTAATCATCACCGCGACGATTTTGGGTATAATATTATTGATACAGAGCAAAAGATACCTTCTCCGGTTCTTGATCAGATTCGCAAGGTTAACGGGATAATTAGAGTTCGCTTAATTGAAAGGTGAACGGTTTGGATTTAAGTTTCAGTAAAATTAAAATGAAATATATAATGCCCCTGTTTACAGGGGTATTTTGTTCTTTGTTTCTCTGCGCTTTTATAGGCGATTATTCGGGTCATTTTAAAAGATCGTCTCCTGTTATTTATATCGAAATTGAAAAAGAAGATTTTTCCACTCTCTTTGCGCCGTCTGAAAACATTCCCGATCCTGTTCTGGCATATTACCGCAATCCCGAATACAAAAACTGGGTAATAGAATTTTTTTCCGATGTATGCTCAAACCGCGACATTGCTTTTGCCATTCTGGATTGTTCGGATGAATTTAATATCCCGCCGGCGCTTGCCTTCGCGTTGTGCTGGGAAGAAAGCAGATTTAATCCAAGCGCGGTTAACAGGCAGAACCGCAACGGAAGCATAGATCGCGGTTTGTTTCAATTAAATAATCAGTCCTTTCCGCATTTGGACATTTCCGTATTTTACAATATTCGTTCCAACGCGCGTTACGGCATCAATCATTTGCGCCAATGCCTCAACTCAGGCGGCACGGAAATTTCCGCTCTCGCGATGTACAACGCCGGAACAGGCAGAGTAAGATCGACAGGAGCGCCGGAAGTAACGCTGAATTACATCAGCCGCATCCTGGAAAACCGCCGAAAAATCGAAAGCCGGTTTCATTCACGCCTGATCCGCGAAGAAGAGTTCCGCATGGCTCTTAAGGAATTGATGGAGAGGAATTAGGATTACGCGGGCAGTAAAGCAAGATTAATTAACAAATTATTAAGTATTTCTATTGTTATATGTTTCCAGCATTTCATTAAAATTTAAGTGATTAAGAAAATCATTAAATAAACCAGAATAATCCGTTAATGTACTGTCTCCTTTTGTAAAGTGTCTTGGATCGTATTTTCCAAATGTTTCAACCAATTCTGCTATATTATGTTCATCAATATTAGTTTGACAGGTGATATCTTCCTCTTCTTGAATATAGCAGAGAATAGAATTTGAAATAGCAGCGAATAGACGGGAATTTAGGGAATTTAGCGGGATTTATCGGAATAGTAATTGTAAAGCAATTACATATAGTGTAATAAAAAGCGCCGCCGAAT
>Ga0209755_10002126_pt1 | contig 27903 bp, 25 predicted proteins | sample TergutCo191P1_FD_187301 | JGI IMG/M metagenome (GOLD analysis project Ga0209755, IMG submission 187301) | Cornitermes sp. P1 segment gut microbial communities from Petit-Saut dam, French Guiana - Co191P1 (SPAdes) (version 2) | ecosystem: Host-associated > Arthropoda: Insects > Digestive system...
AAAACTCATGCAAAATTGTCTAAATCCCAGTTTTTTCACTAAATTGAAGGAAGGCTTATTTTTCATATCAATCTGGGTCTGTAAAATATTAATACCCTGCTCAAGAAATATTTTTTCCATAAAAAGCAGGCACTTGTACATTATTCCCTTTCTTGTATGATTTTTATCAATCCAATATGATAAATCACGATACTTTAGATTTTTATCATCTTTTCGCTTTCTGGTTATTTCCAAATAACCGATTATTTTTTTATTATTGCAAATAACATATACGACAAGACGGTTCTTCCTGATATAATTTTTAATTTCATTAACATTTTTAAATTTTAATTCTTTCCATCCGTGATGCCAGTATCTCAAATGATCAAGATTATTTTGATATACAGAATGAAGCTCATTAAGAATTAATTTACGATTGTCATTCGTAATTTTAATCAATTGCAGATCATCTACAATTACATTTTTTGGAAAATGTCTTTTTATTGTCATCTTTATTACCTCATTTTTTAGAAATTATCCCCGCTATACTCACATCATCGCTTGAACCTTTTTTTGTAAAAAGCGGAAGCATTTTGCGTAATTGTTTTGCGCCTTTTTTAAAACTTTCTTTTTCAAAATTATTATAAATTCCCTGATAAAAAGAAGCCAAATATTCTTCATTTTTATTAATCGGAAAAGAGTCGTCTATTCCATCGCTTCCAATAAAAACAGCCAATGGTTTTTCTTTACTGTAAAAATGACGAAAATTACCGCCTGCATCTTCATTACAAAGCGATGTTGTCTGGTTTAAAAAACAACGTTCATCCCACGGGATAGGTTGGGAAGCACTCATGTCAGTATTGATAACAACACATTTACCATCGCCTATTTGAATCGCAAACCAGTTAAATCTTGTAAACGCGGCTGCTATCAATGTGGTTCCGTAAGGATTAAAAAAATTTCTATATTTTTGTTCGATTTTTATGGGATTCATTTTAATATCATTTAATATTTTTTCATGCCATGAAATTAAAATTGATAACTCAAGCGCTTTTAATGCCTCTTCAGTATTTTTTTGTAAATTATCGTTTGCCAATATAAATTCTTCCAGACATTTCATGGCAGATTCTACAGCAAAGCGAGATCCTCTATCGCTGCGAAAATACTCTTCTCCTCCATGTCCGTCGGCAACAGCGGCAATTGCATATTTTGGATTTGAAATGTTTGCAGAAAAATCTTGACAAGGTTTCATTTCCTTTACATGAGAAGCGCCTATACAAGTTGTATTAAACGAAAATGCGACAGAACTGAATTTTCTTAATATTGAAAAACTATAATACATCTCTGCCTCTTTACCATTCGTCACTTCCATTTTGAACGATTATTTCTTTAATCTGGGTAAGCTGCTCATTTAAAACATTTTGTTTTAAAGATACTTCCTGTGATGCATTAACCTGAACGCTTCTGCTCGCCACTTGAGACGCTCTTACAGAAACAAACTTAATTAATTGTTTTAAGCCGGTTTTGTTATGAACTTCCAGAACCGATTCAAGTGAGCCTGTAAACCTCGCAAGGCAATCTTTATTTGCGTCGTTTCCAATTGCGACGGCGGCTTTAATTGATGCTTTAAACCAGTTATTCTTTTTTAATTCCTCAAGACTGCGCTCATATTCATCTGTTGGTTCGCCGTCGGAGAGCAAAATAATTACAGGCGCAAAAGAGCCGACAGCGTCCTGCATAAATGTTTTAACAGAAAGAGCGTTATTTAACTTGATACAAGCGTCTCCAAGAGCTGTATTGCCTCCTGCTTCGGCATATTTCCAACAAAAACTGTCTATATGGACAGGTTCATCACCTGTCAGCCATCTTGCGCTGTTATCAAATTCCAGAACGGCAATTTTTAATTGCGCATCAGCGTTAGCAGCAGAAACGTCTTTTAATTCAGGTATTACTTCATCTATTGCTGTGTTTACAGCTCCGATCTTTGATCCGCTCATACTCCCCGATGTATCAATTAAAAAGAACAGCACCATTGTTTTTCTTGGGATTGCTTCTACTAAATCATTCAAACTCATTACACCACCTCTCCTATTGTATTTCCAAATATTATTTTCATTCCTTCTTCAGGCGTAAATGTTTTACCGGCAGACTTTGATAATTGCCTACCGTTTTTATCAATAACAAGCCATGTTTTTTTTGAACGATTTTTTAATTCCCATGACGCTGTAGTTTCGTTAAAAAGCATATCCGCGCGTAAAGTGTTAAAATCATCGCTTTCCGTATTTATATAGCAATCATATAGTTTTGTGCGTTCATGAACTGCAATATTTATTTTTGGCATAACAATATAATGTTCAAAACGCTGTTCTGTACCGCATAATAGACAGAGAGTACTTGTTAAAGGATCTGCAAAAAATATTTCGCCGCAATTCCTGCACTTGAATATTTCACTTCTAAGGCGAAGAAATATTTTTAGCCAATCTTTTTCGATAATACGTTTAGAAGGATCCTTTAACGCATCCTGACTAAATGCTTCCATGAATTTATCTCGTACATATGATGGATACAAAGGCCAGCGTTTGATTGCGTTATTGTTAATACCGAGCACAGGCGCATTTGAATCATCATCCTTATCGAAAATAAAAAGCGGCTGTTCTCCGTAAATTTTTCTTTCAAGTTCTTCAGTCATGCATGGAGGATAAGAACGATTCCCTTCTAATGGATGATTATTCATAAGCAACATAAAAAGAACTACCGCAAGCGAAAATTTGTCGGTATGAATACTCGGCTGCGCTTTCCCAAGCACAATTTCAGGCGCCATATAACGGCATTTTCCGGCAATGCCAAGATTTTTTCCGTATTCCGCTACATTATCATTATCGCAAATCAAAACATTGCCGTTTTTTGGATTTACAAAAAAATTACCGTCATTTAAATCCTGATAACTGTAACCGGAATTGTGCAATTCCCGGAACGCTTCGATTATTTGCAAGCCCGTATTACACATTGCGGTAACGCTTGTAAATTTTTCTTTTGCCAAAAGAAAAAGCGAGAAATCTTTATACTCATTCGGACACAAATCCATAATATAGCCGAAACTATCATTTTTCTTTTCTGTCAGATCCTGAGGCCATAAAAATGATTTATTAAGAGCGCTTCTTTTTATATTATTCTCAAGATTTTCATAAAACCTGTCCGGATTTTTTAAAACATTTTGATAATACCACTTTAAAGCCTTTGATTTTCCGTTATACGAAACCCTATACACAATACCTTGTCCGCCTTCACCAAGTTTTTTCTTTATCTTCACTTTTTTTCCGGTAATGGTATTTAATTCTGTCTTTCTTTTTAATTCGAACATAATTTTCCTCTTTATACGTTTAATATAAAGCGTTCACAGTGTCATATAGTGATATGGTGAATAGAAAAAATAATTTATGAGTAATGTAGATATTATTATTCGCAATAGTCCCTTCACGTATAAGTGACCATTAAATTTCTAGATTTTTAACTGTATAAAAAATTAGACAGTTAATTTTGACAAATAATAAATAATTCTGATATTATACTAAATATCTCAGATAGGAGTGAGCCGACGGCAATGCCTTCGCAAAAGTACCCCCTATTTTGGGATGTCAGTTATACGTGAAGGGATAATTGCGATTGATTTTTAAAAATACACTTTACAAAAATATTAAATGTTAATATAATAAAGAAATGATAGATATTTTAGATAAAAAAGCAAAAGAAGCGGCAAACGCATTTTGCAATGGCAATATAATTACTGACAGGATAATAAGTACAATTAATGATCTTTATATGCAGGAAATAAAGATTAAAGAAAAATATGAGAAAGATGATAATTTTGAATACTCATATCATAATCCAATTACATCTAACCTTGAATTTTATATTTCAAGAATATTTTATCATATTTCGTCTGAAAAAAATTTAGGCTGGAAGATATATTTAAGAAAACAAATAAAAAAATGCGCTCCTGATATTAGAATAGAAAAAAATAATGAAACTATATTAGTATTAGAAATTAAGGCAAGAGGAGGGTGGCTGCAGGCTTTTTTTTCAAAAGAAACATTTGAAAAAGAAAAAGAAAAGGAAAAGGGAAAATATAATCCTGAAGACGTTGTAAAAAATCAAATTGCTCAATTGGAAAAGTATCATAGATCATTTAATACAAAAAATATATTTATGTTTTTACCAACGTATGCGTCAGTTCATAGGAAGAGTTATAATTATAATTACAATCAATATAAAAAATATTTTAATGAATTAACAAAATTTCCAGAAGAAAATTTGATTGTATTATCAAGTGACTTGAACCTGGATTTAAAAGAGAAATTAGAAAAAGACATGGATATAAAAAAAACAAATGAGTTCGAAAATATGCTGAATAAACTATTGGCTAGTACACACAAGTAAATAAAAATAGATAATCTATTCACGTTCGTGAAGTTCGTGGTTCAACATTTCTTACCCCTTCCCAATCAGTTTAGCGGCTTCTTTAATCTTTTCTTTCCAACTATCAACAAGCACTTTTGGGGCGAGTGGTTTTGCAATAGGTGTAAGGGATAAAATAAAGTCCAGTACTTTGTCTAACTGATTACTGGTAAAGGACAATTCAATGCCGCCTTTAATATTTTTTATTTTCTGATCATCCGCCCATGTGCGTTCCTGAATCCAGCGGCTGTCACCTTTTATTTCTATTATAAATTTATAGGTTTTTATACCATGAAAAATGCCGAAGTAACTTGCTCCCTGCTGGCTGCGGTAATCAAAATCGCGCGGAATGGTAAATTTTTTATTGGTTAAGGTTAGGTTTGTAATTCTGGAGAGCGCGAATATGCGCATTTGCTTTTTATCTTCGTCATGCGCAAAAAGATACCATACGTTCTTATCAAAAAGAAGCTGATACGGATGAACGCGGCGTTCACTCTGATTTTCATTTCTTTGATAAATAAAAGTAATTATACGATTTTCTTTTAGGCTGTTTACTATTTTATTCCAGACTTGTATATCCATTTTAACGGGCGTAATTTTTGGAATTACAATTCTGTCTTTATACCAGTCAGGTTTTTTTTCCGTTTGCAAAGGCGTAGAAATGCTCTCCAAAAGATTTAATGCGGCTTCATGGATGGGAGTATCTCTGTATAAATCCATCAGGTTTTTTGCCATACCTAAAGCCATGAGGTCGTTGGAAGTCGCGTACGCCGCGGGAAGACGAAAAGTTTCCTCCGTATAATAAAACCCTTTCTTAAAAAAATCATACTCAATGGGCGCACTAAGCATGTCGCGCATATATGAAATATCACGGTTAATGCTGGATAAACTAGTTTCATATTTTTTAGCCAGGGACGGCGCGTTCGGGTATCGTCCTGCCGCAATCTCCTGATCAATAAAGTAAATCCTGGGTATGGCTGTCTTTGGCAGACTTTTTCTTGGCTGCATATCATCAATATACAATAATGTGCTATCCTCTTCCATACCTTCTAATATAAAGGGATAGGAGTGTCATATAGTGATATGGTAAGGTTGTTTCCTTATTCACCCAACACTCTAATACAAACTTTCCTCGTGCGCGGCCCATCGTATTCGTTGAACCAAATACCCTGCCATGTGCCGAGAAGCAATTTGCCGCCTGTTACAATCACGGTGAGAGATGAACCGACAAGGCTTGTTTTGGTATGCGCGGCGGAGTTACCTTCGCTGTGGTGAAACTCGCGGCGGTCGGGGGAAATAGAGTTTAACGCGAGATTTACGTCGCGGGGAACATCGGGGTCTGCGTTTTCATTTATCGTTACTGCCGCTGTTGTGTGCGGGATAAAGACCACGCAGATACCTTCGCTTACGCCGGAAGCGGCAACAATTTTTTCCACTTGGTTTGTGATGTTAATCCAGTCTGTTGTGCCGCCTGTGCGTACGCTAAAATCTGAAAGTGTTGTCATACTTCAGATTAAAGTGGCGGTGAACTTATGTCAATGTTTCATTCGATAACCGTTGACATATCAGTCTCATTGTACTATATCTGAAAATAATGAAAGAAATTCCTGAAAATTTTACTCCGGGCATTCACAACTATGATTATGAAAAAGAATATTTGAAACCTCGCCTTAATGCGGAAAATCTTGTTAATATTTCAAGGCGAAGGCTTGAGTCATTAAACGGCAAGTGGCGGTTTTGTGCCGATCTTTATGATACATGCCGCAGACAAGGCTGGTTCAGGCAGGAAAGCGTTAACGCGGAAGGACGCGAAGTTCCTCTGGATTTTGATTGGGAAAATCATGAGGAAATTAATGTTCCTTCATCATGGAATTTAATTAAACCTGAATTGTATTATTTTGAAGGTTTTGGCGTTTATACAAAAACTTTTAAATATTCTCCGCAGGAAAAAGGCGAGCGCTTACTGCTTCATTTTGAGGGAGCGGCTTACAGCGCGACTATCTTCCTGAACGGAAAAATTATCGGAACGCATGACGGAGCTTCCACGCCTTTTAATGTGGATATCACTGATACTATTAGATCTGATAACCGTATAATTGTATCTGTCGATGCAAGAAGAAGTCCTTTCCGCGTTCCTATGCACAATACAGACTGGTTTAATTACGGAGGCATCTATCGTGATGTTTGTCTTGTCCGTCTTCCGCCTGCATATATAAAGGATTGGTTTGTGCGCCTCGATCCAAAAAATACTTCGGTAATATTGGCAGATGTTTATATTACAGATGAGGCAGAAGCATACGGAAAAATTTTCATAGAAATTAATGAGCTTGGCATAAGACAGGAAATTCTAATTCTAGATGGCAGAGGAGAAGCAAAAATTAATGCTTCATTAGAATTATGGAGCCCAGAGAATCCTAAACTGTATGATATAAATTTATCATATAACAAAGGCTTCTGTGTCGATTCAATAAAAGATAGAATTGGTTTTAGAACAATTACAGCAAAAGGGCAGGAGATACTGCTTAACGGTAAAAAAATATTTTTAAAAGGCGTTTGCGTACATGAAGACCATTTTGCTTTAGGTAAAACAACAAGCGAGGAAATTATCCGCCAAACTATTTGCGATTTAAAAGAAATGAACGGTAATTATCTCAGGCTTGCGCATTATCCGCATGATTCCCGGTTTGCCCGCATTGCAGACGAGGAAGGCGTTTTGTTATGGGAGGAAATTCCTGTCTACTGGGCAATCGCTTTTGATAATCAAGAAACGTATGATGATGCGGAAAATCAACTTTCGGAACTAATACTCAGGGATCGAAACCGCGCAAGCGTGGTTATTTGGTCAATCGGAAATGAAAACGCCGATACAGACTCACGCTTGTCGTTTATGTCATCCCTTGCCCGAAAAACGAGAGAGCTTGATTCTTCACGCCTTGTATCGGCGGCATGTCTTGTCAAACATGAAAAATTATTAATAAAAGATCGTCTTGCTGAACACCTTGACGTTATCGGCATTAATGAATATTACGGCTGGTACGATCCGGATTTTTATAAATTGCAAAAGCTCCTTGAAAATTCCAATCCCGCAAAGCCGGTTCTTATTTGCGAATTTGGCGGAGATGCCAGGCTTGGGTATCACGGAACCGAGACTGAGCTTTGGACTGAAGACAAGCAAAAGCGAATCTATGAACAGCAAATTGAAACATTCAAAAAATGTCCTTACATAGCCGGAACTACCCCGTGGATACTTTACGATTTCCGCTGTCCTCGCAGGTTCAATCGCTATCAAGAAGGATTTAACCGTAAAGGTTTAATTGATGCTGACAGGAAAACGCGTAAACCGGCATTCTTTGTAATGCAGGAATTTTACAGAACAATTTAATTAATCTGTTTTATGCTGACAACTCCGCCCGTTTTTTGATTCAACTTTGGAGAGCCTCTGTATTCCACAGTGCCGGCACCCTCCGCGTTTATTTCCAGATTATCAGAGCAGCTTACTCTGATTGTGCCTGCGCCTGAAAGATCAATCACAGTGTCCGATGTTTGAAGCGATAACGCGTTTAACTCGGCTGCGCCTGATACGCGGATATTTGCGTTATTCGCATTGCCGGACAGTTCCAGTTTGCCTGCGCCGAATACGTTGACATAAAGATATTCAACATCCAATTCGGCTCTGCTTGTAACGGCGCTTCTAATTAGAATCTGAAGCATATCCGAAGTGATTTTATCCACCGCTGTAAAAGTGCTGGTGCTTCCAAAACCTCCGGCGCCGCCAAAGCCGTCGATTGTCAGGCTGTTCAATACAGGAACTGAAACTGTTACAAGCGGATTTTGTCCGGAAGCGAAATTGATCCTTTTTGTTGTACGGATATAAAGAATATCATCAACAACCTCTATTACAAAATATTCCAGTAAATTTGGCTGAACCTTCAGCGTAACCGCGTCCGACGGCGCCGAATAATAATTGACATCACAATAACCGTTAATATGGATACCGGAATATTCGCCTACAAGAAACGTAAACACTTCCTGTTTACCCTGCGGCTTCGGCGTATTTACATCCGTAAGATTAATTACAAAACAGCCTGAGAAACATACAGACACAAAAACAAAGGTGGTAATTAAAATTCTTTTCATATATTTATTTTCCTTTCTATTAATTTAGATGTGATCAAAAATAATCCGGCGGCTTCCAGAAAAGTGAGAACAATCAATATCGGGTATGCCGCGATGGTATGCGGCGAAAGAATTATTGATAATCCGAAAATTTGTACATTGCTTATGGGCAATAAAACCGCCTGTAAAAGACTTGCCGCGTAGAAACATCCGCACGCAAGCAAGAATGTTAAAAAACTTGCCGCGGGAACTTTAAATAATATTGATTTTTTCATGGCGGCGCAGAACAGGATGATCATTACAAAAAGAAGATATGCCGCAATCATCATAAAAATTCCGCAAATTGTATAGAACAAATAATTATCCTGAGTACGAGCCATTTCCAGAAAAATTTCCCAAACGTTGTTGCCTATAAAATTAAAAGTTATCCATATTATCGATGCGATTGCAAAAGCCATTGTAATTATATCTGCCGCAAGCATTATAATTACGTTTGCAAGCAATGTTTTCCAGCGCGGCACAGGAGTTAACGCTTGTAAATATGCGTCCGCGGACGCGTACATCCGCCGTCCCATAATTATATCGCTGCCGATATTAGCCGCCATCATAACCGCCACCGCTAAGCCGCCGAGGGTTATAAATAAAATGTGAAGCGCAAACGGAATTGTGCCCGATCCAAGTATTATGAATGTGATATTCATAACAAAAATAATTGCGAACGCAGGCCATCTGATGTGAAACCCCGTTAAAAATGCGTATTTAAATAGTGCCTTCATTTAAAAATACCTCCAAATATGCCTGTTCCACAGTTTGACCGCGTTCTTCACGTAACGTATCGCAGTTACCGGAAAATACGATCTTCCCTTTGGATAAAAAATTAACGCTGTCGAATATGCGTTCTATATCTTTAACAAGATGCGTAGAAACTAAAGTAGACGCGCCCTGCGGCTGCATGGCGATTATCGCGTCTATTACGCGTGTTTTCCCCACAGGATCGATGCCGTCAAGAGGCTCATCCAACAGGTACAGATTTGTTTCGCGCGAGAATGTCAGCCCAAGCACAAGACGTTCTTTCATTCCCTTGGACAGCTTATTGATATGCTTGTCCTGAATATTTACAAGTTCAAGAATGCGCATAAGTTCATCCGCGCGTTCCTGTTTGTAATCATCGTACATTTCGCGGTAAAAAGTGAACGCGTCACGCACTTTCATCCATTGATAGAAAGACAGTGAATCGGGGCAAAAGCCGATAGTTTTTCTCGCCAGAGGCCCCGGCGCGGTGTTGTTGCAGTAGCGGATAACGCCGGCAGTCGGCTGAAGCAATCCAGCCATTATTTTTAAAAGCGTAGTTTTTCCCGAAGCGTTAGGTCCAAGCAACCCAATGATCTGCCCGGAAGGTATCGACATATCGACGCCTTTCAACGCTTCACATCCGCCAAAACTTTTTTCCAGATTACTAATTTCCAGAACTGTTTCCATTTATTACTCCTTTCTTTATAAAAATTTCAAGGTTTTTAATAATTTCCCTGTCCGAACCCCCCAAAGCCCGCATTTCTTCCAAAAAACGGTGTTGAGAACTGACCGCCAAATCGCGGCGTATTTTTTCAATCATCTTCAAATCCTCCGTATAAAAGTATCCTGTACCCCTTTTACTGTTAATCAAGGTATCCCTTTCCATTTCCTGATACGCTCGCTGCATTGTATTTGTGTTTACCTTCAAAAGCGCCGACATCTCGCGGATAGACGGAATACGCTCTCCGGGTTCAATATCACCGCGGACGAACGCTTGGCTGAACATCAGAATTATCTGCCTGTAGATCGGCATCCTGTCATCGAACGCCGGTTTCCACCGCTCCCATAATGGCATACTGTCTCCTCTTATCAGTGTACTATTAAACTAGCACACTAAGGCAGATTTGTCAAGAGGTTTTTAATTTTTTATTTTTCTACAGATACTTCGCCTAGAGCCGATTTAGACGTTTTTCGAAGCCTACAGACTTCGTTCGCTTATTTTGACAGCAGACGATTCATTCTCTATAACGAAGTCTACAGACTTCGTCCGCTTATTTCGATAACAGACGATTTAACTTTTTGACGAAGTCTGATGGGTCTTTCAGTTTAATACCTTCCACAAGAAGCGCCTGATCAAGCAGTACGCCTGATATATCAGCGATGCGGCTTTCGTCGTCGATGTCTTTAAGGCTGAGAACGATTGGGTGCTCGCCGTTTACTTCAAGAATAGGTTTTGTTTCCTGCATCGGCGTTTGCCCCATGGCTTTGAGCATTTGCGCCATCTGCATAGACGGATCGTTTTCGTCCGCAACGATACACGACGGTGAATCGTGCAGGCGCCGCGAGAGTTTAACATCTTTTACTTTATCGCCGAGAGCTTTCTTGATTTTCTCGATAACAGGTTTCGCTTCTTTTTCGGCGGCTTTGTCTTTCGCTTCGCCAAGTTCTTCGTCCGCTCCTGAGCGGTTAACAGCTTTAAGTTCCCATGTTTGAGCTTCGGATTTACCGTCTGCGCCCGGCGTTTCCTTGCGGTAACTGTGCAGCGTTGGAATTATCAAGTCATCGATGTCGTCGTCCATGATGAGGACTTCAATTTCTTTGGCGCGGTACGCTTCCAAAAGCGGAGAAGAGCGCAGCGTGTTTTCATCGCCGCCTGTGATGTAATAAATGTGCTTCTGCTCGCTTTTCATTCTGCCTACATACTCCGCAAAACTTGTCCAGACGGATTTTCCGTCTGAGCCTTCTATGGCTGTGCTTTTAAAACGCACAAGTTCTTGAATCGCCTCGCGGTTGGCAAAATCCTGGTAAAGCCCTTCTTTAAGCGGACGGTTAAACTGCCCGATAAATGTTTCCCACTTTTCTTTATCGTTATCCGCTATTTGTTTAAACTCGGAAAGCAGTTTTTTTACAGACGCGTTTTTAATGTTTAAAAGAATTTTATTCTGTTGAAGGATTTCACGGCTTACATTGAGAGGCAGATCTTCTGAATCAATAACGCCGCGGATAAAACGCAGATATGTCGGCATCAGTTCCTTGTCGTCATCGGTGATGAAAACGCGTTTTACATAAAGTTTAACGCCGGGTTTGTAATCTACATTATACAAATCGAATGGCGCTTTTTTGGGAATGTAGAATAGGGTAGAGTATTCCAGCGTCCCCTCGGCTTTCGTGTGAATGTAACAGAGCGGATCTTCACTGTCGTGGCCTAGTTGTTTATAAAACTCGTTGTAATCTTCATCTTTAAGCTCGTTTTTCGATCTTCGCCAAAGAGCTGTGCCCGAATTTATTCTGTCGGTTTTTGTTACGCTTCCTTTTTCGTTACCCTTATCGTCCCATTCTTTTTCTTCATAAGTCAAATAAATTGGAAATGCAACATGATTGGAGTATCGTTTAATTATATCTTCGATAGACCAGCGGTTGGCGTATTCGGTTCCCTCTTCGGTTAAATTTAAAATAACTGTCGTACCCTGATTGTCGCGGGAAGAACTCTCGATTTCAAAGCCTTCTTTGCCGTCGCTTGACCATTTCCATGCTGTGTCCTCGGCGGCTTTACGGGAGATCACTTCGATTTTATCCGCGACCATGAAAGCGGAATAAAAACCAACGCCGAATTGCCCGATCAAGTTTGAATCTTTTTTTGCGTCTTCGGCAAGTTTTTCCAAAAACGCTTTTGTGCCGGAACGCGCGATTGTTCCCAGCGAATCGATTAAATCCGCCTCGTTCATGCCGATTCCGTTGTCGGATATGGTTAATGTTTTCCCTTCTTTATTAAAGGAAATATCGATCCGCGGATCGAAGTTTAGCGATTTGTATTTCTCATCCGCGACTGTAAGGTACTTTAACTTGTCTAAAGCGTCCGAGGCGTTGGAAACAAGCTCCCTAAGAAAAATCTCTCTGTTTGAATACAGGGAGTGAATGATAAGGTGCAGCAGCCGGCTTACTTCGGTCTGAAATTGGTGTTGTGCCATATAATTGGCTCCTTAAAAAATGATATTTATAATGAGATAGCATTTTTATTAAAAAATTTCAAGGTATTAAATATGCTATTATCTAGCGCCGCGGATTCTATCGGGATTAAAACCCCTGTCTGTTTCAACTTCAATGCGTTTTATTTCAAAATAGCAAAGCGCGTTCGCTCGCAAAGTCATATTCATTTCATAAGAGCCGCTCGTTATTTTAAATCTTTCCGTAGTAACCTGAGGCTGAGCGCACTCGCGAAGCAGCGCAAGCTGATCCTCTGTTGGATAAGCAGGTGAGCCCATATCGATCCATGATTTTAACGGGTTGCATACAGATTCATCAACCATTTTTTTAACCAGCAAATAATCGTCGTCTTGCAGTTCGATTGATAAATTTAATTGTATCTCCGATTTGCCAGCATCCTCTGCAGGATTCCACGCGATGCCTTTTAAATTGTTTGCTTCATCTTTTGTGATTACAAATGATTCGCTTCGCGCGACCGCGTTTGTTCCGATTTTTCCGAAAAACTGGAACGCCCAATATGTCGGCTTTGGTATCATTCCGTTTGCTAAAAGCCCGAAACACCCTGAGAACGGAGTAAACGCAACGCCTGATTCTTCAAAAACATCGCCGAATGTCCAGTATGAATATGAAGCGCAGACATCTCCCAATTCGCATAACAGGCGCGCTGTGTACGCGGCGTTCAGATTCGTATCGTGAATCGGATTTATAGGAGAATATGAAGTGTTAAACTCCGTTATGTGCATTTCAATACTCTTGTATTCTGGGAAACTGTCGATTATATTCCGGCTGATTCTTAATTCCGAAATTACATCTTTCGGCGATCTTAGTTTCTGATAAACATAATGCCCATCCGCTTCAGGCATTTCCGTAGCATAGGCGTGCCGTGTAACAAAATCCAAAGGCGCTTTATTTTTTGAACAGAATTCTAAGAAGCATTTAAGCCAGCGTTCATCATCGACACCGCAAATCGCAGGCCCTCCTATGCGAAGGCGCGGGCTGCTTTTTTTTACTGCTTTGGCAGTTACTTCGTAAAGTTTAAAGTACTCCTTCATATCGGCGTCTTTCCAAAAACCGCGAAGGTTAGGCTCGTTCCAAACTTCAAAAGGCCATGAAGCGACTTCGTCTATGCCGTATCGTTCAATCCAGTGGTTGATTGTCGCTTCGACTAACGCAGCCCATTTGTTATAATCTGAAGGAGGGGTAACGTTTCCTTTCCAGTAAAAAATAGTTTGATCGCCTGACGCAAGTTTGTAGGGCATAAACCCAAGTTCAACAAATGGTTTTAAACCCAAAGAAAGGTAATCGTCAAAAACCATATCAACGTATCTAAAGTTGTATTCAATTTTTTCTTCATCATCCCGTTTATAAGTGTGATAAATACCCATGTCGTCGCAAAAAAGCCCGTGCCCGCGGATGTACGAAAAGCCGATTTCATTCTGCACTTTTTTTAACTGTTCGTGGTATTCCAGCCTGAGTGCGAGATTCATACGTCCTGTTCCGACGCAAACCAATGCGTTGTTATTGAATGAAACAGTCTGAGAGCTTGTTATTTTATAGTTTTGTGTTTTCATATATTTTTCTCCGAATATTTATTTGGGATTCTCTACTTCAACTTTATCACCGTCTTTAAACGGCGCCAATGCGGCAGTCATGCGCACAATAGATGAAGATTTGTTCGCGACATAATGAACCTCTCGCGGTTCAATGTGAATAAACTGTCCTGCATGAAGTTCATGCGGCGTTCCGTCAACATAAATGGTAACCGTTCCTTCAAGAACAAAAAAGTTTTCTTCCATTACTTCATGGTAATGCGCCTGAAAATCCTGACCCGGCATAAATTGCACAAGCGCAAAATTCATGCGAGGACCCTGCATTAAATATTTTGGGCCTGAATCGCCGAAACGGAATTCTTTGTCTTTTTCATCGATTATAAACATTTTTTTCTCCTAAAATTATAATCCGGGCGCAGCCCACATATGCTTGGTAACTCCATCATCACTTAACATTAATAGCGGGTTATATGCCGCTTGCCAGTTTTGATACGCTTTGTCATATACATCGCGGTTTTCTTTGTTGGGTGAAAATATTTTTTCAATTTTCACCAAAGAGCGGGCTGCGTCTTTTATGCTTGGATATAAACCAAGAGCTTTACCTGCTATTATTGCCGCTCCAAGAGCGGTTGCTTCTTTTACAACCGGAACGTGTACCGGAATACCGAGAACATCAGCGAGTATCTGCGGCCATAGAAAACTCTTTGCCGCTCCTCCGGCGAATATAATTTTTTCCGGTTTTTTTCCTGTCGCTTCATGTACCAGATGCAGATGCCCCAATGTAACAAGACACGCATTTTCCATTATGGCGCGATAGAAACAGGCTTTGTTAAATTTATCCGGATCAAGTTCAAAATTTAAAAATGCCGGAGACGCGTGTTTCCAGTTTATATAATTCATCACATCTGAAAAAGCACATATCAAACCATAACTGCCTGCAGGAATTGAAAGAGCCGCTTTGTCCAATAGAGCGTAAGGATCTGTACTTTGTTCCGAGGCAAGACGTATTTCTTCGGCGCAAAACGCGTCTCTGAACCATCGCATAACAAGTCCGGGATTAAAGGCGAGCGCTTCATATTGCCACATGTTTTCTATGGCATGACAGTTAACGCGTACATCGCATTTTGGAGAACAATCCGCTGAACTTGTATTAAACTCGTACTGCCAAAAACTGCCGCCGAAAACAACCGCCTCGCCTTCTTCAACAACTCCAACGCCGATTGTTCCTAGCTGGCAGTCTCCGCCGCCTGTGACAAGAGGCGTACCTTCAGCCAAGCCGCTTTGCCGCGCTCCTTCTTTGGAAACTTTAGCAGCAATTGTTCCGCATTCTTTTACATCGGGGAAAATATCGTCTCTAATACCGCAGCGGCGCGCAATATCAATATCCCAGTTTCTTGTTTTAAGATTGAAAAGCCCTGTTGTTGAGCCATTGCTTGGCTCTACCGCAAGCACGCCTGAAAGACGGAATATAATCCAGTCGTTAATCATGCCGATTTTTGCGGTTTTTTTATATACATCAGGCAATTTATTTTTTACCCACAGCAGGCGCGGCAATGCGCCAAGGGCGAACGTCTGCCCTGATTTTAAATACAGTTCTTTTTCAAGATTCGGATCTATCTGCTTGAGCTGCGTTACTTCATCTTTAGCTCTCGCGTCAACATTTGCGCACGCCCAGAGTTCTTCGCCATTCGCATTGTATAGGACAATTCCTTCCCTCATACAAGTTGTAGATACAGCCGCGATATTTTTTTCGTCAATTCCGGTTTCAGACAGAACTTCTTTTATGCATGAACAGGTAAGTTTCCAATTAACTGTCCAGTCAAAATTCATGCTGCCGGGATACGCATGGTCTTCCGAATGTTTCCATTCTTTTTGGACACATCCCATTTGATTGCCTCGAATATCAAAAATAACCGCTCTGACACTGCCGGTTCCCGCGTCAATTGCCATCAGATATTCAGACATTTTTCCTCCGCTGATAATAAATGCTGTTTTATTAGCATATACTAAGTATACATTTACATATTATAATGTGTAAAGGATTTTTTAAGGAGGAATAATATGGCCGATAAAGAAGGAATTAAAATCGAAAAAAATTATTATACCGATGTTCCGTTTAAGACGAATGGAAATTTCCATGTAAAGGGAGCTGCGAATCTTGATTGGGGAATGAAAAAACACCTGACAAATATTTTTAATCCCAAGAGCGGCAATACCGTAATGTTTGCTTTTGATCACGGTTATTTTATGGGTTCAGTATCCGGTCTTGAACGGCTTGATCTTCTCATCCCCCAGCTGATAGATCATGTTGACGTACTTATGGCGACAAGAGGTGCGCTGCGAACTTGCGTAAAACCAAATTTCAGAAAAGGCATTGCCCTTCGCGTTTCCGCAGGTTCATCTATGGTGAATGATGATCTAAGCCGAGAAATTGTTTCTGTTGACATAGAAGACGCAATCAGAATGAATGCTGACTGTTTGGCTGTGCAGACCTTTATAGGAGCCAGAGGACAGCTTTTAAGCATTAATAATCTTTCCAAAGTGATAAACGCCGGCAATAGTTATAGTATACCCACTCTTGGCGTTATCGCTGTCGGTAAAAATATGGAAAGAACAAGCCAGTATTTTAAATTGGCAACGCGTATTGTCGCTGAAGTCGGCGCGAATATAGTAAAGACATACTACTGTGATGATTTTGAAGATGTTGTCGCCGCATGTCCTGTTCCGATAGTTGTAGCAGGCGGAAAAAAACTTTTCGAAAAAGACGCTTTATCAATGGCGTACAAATCGATTCAAGGCGGAGCCAGAGGTCTTGATATGGGCAGAAATATTTTCCAAAGCCGCCACCCTGTCGCAATGGCAGACGCCATCGGAAAAATTGTGCATAACAAATACACCGACAAAGAAGCATTTGAATTTTTTGAGGATAAGACGGAGGGGAAATAAATTAATTACTCTTCGGCGCCTCTGTATTATTCGGTCCAAACCCTTTAATCAACACAAGCGGTTCAACGGGACTCGTGTTTGTAATAACAATTCCCTTTTTCGCTGCGTCTTCAGATACAAAGAATTCATCTGCGCTCTGCTGACCAAAGCGAAGCATGCCCGGCGCCTCACAATGATACGCACCGAATTTACCGTGTCCCTGTATAAAAATTACGCTGTATGCGGCAGGCTCTTTTAATGTTACGCTCTTTCCCGGATTAATAGATAACTCTTTCGCGCTGAAGTAGCCTTCGTTCGCGTAAGAGATCCACTTTTCTTCGTAATCAACGTTTTTCACAATTGTGACGGGAGGGCGGCCGAAGCGTTTTTTATAATGCGGGTCTGTGTTTTTTTCCCAGTCAAGTAAACTGAAAATATAATCGATGTCGTCTTTTCTATCAGCTGGACATTCACCGTTCATAAATTCACGCGGATAAGTTACGCCTGACACAACATTTTCGTGAACAGAGTTTACATCACCGTTCCAGTTTAATTCATAAGTCATTACAGAACCAGGTGCGTGAATTACGCCTGCGGGAGAGTACCAGCCTGAACCAAGCTCTATCCTCCACGCGCGTGAAAGTTCCGTTATACGCGTATCGCCTTTGTTGTAATCGCGAAGGCGCTGTTTTACTTCTTCCGGCTTTGTATCGGGGTCATAGCCGAAATATGTCGCGTTTATTTCACCTGTGTGGCTCGCGAATTGATGCGGGAAATAATAACATTCAGGCTTTCCAAGTTTACCGACTCTTGCGGCGGCTTCCATATCTAAATGCAGATGATGAAAGAGAGGTGTTTTTAAATCATAGAATTTTGAAAATACCGGAAAGCCTTTGTACTTATCCATCAACTCTTTTCCGATGATGTCCGCTCCAAATATTTCGATCGCTTCTTTTAAACTGAATTTTTCATCGCTGCCGTAATCAACCGCGACAAAACTTAATCCCTCGGTGGGACCTGCAAGCGGGCCGTTCTGAGCGATGTTTGTAGAAGCCATCCATCGCTCTTTAATCGATCCTCTCTGAAGGCCGTAGGCAAAGTAATCATCAGGATGAAGCCTCAGTCGTCTACCCTCAATCCCGAAGGGACGCGGAATAAAATTCGGATTCAGGCGAAAAACACCCTCGCCTTTTTTCAATGTATTTTCGATTAATTCTCTGATGGCCATAAACTCCTCCTGATTCTTGTTACTAAAATAATTGTTGGGTACAAAAGTCAGTTTGTCAACAACCATCGTTTATAATCATTAATAAGAAATGAAAAAAGCGGGGAAGCCTTGAAGTCAGGAGGCTTCCCCTTTTCTTTTTTAAATAACGCCCCTTGCCGCTATAACCGTATTGGATATGGCAAACAAAGTGACGATTAACGAATTGATAAAAGCGCCTGTCCAGACAGAGCCTGTGGCTTTGAAGAAAATCCGCGAAATTGCCGCCGCGACTGGTAGAATAAAGAGCAGTCCCCACAACAGAACGCCTGCGAGAGCTGCTGTCGTTTTTTCAGGGTACGGCACAAACTGGAATACTTTTACGCCGGTGTTTTTCAGCGAGATATAATCGATCAGGTGCAGAACCAAAAGTCCGCCGAAACTGGAGAAGATTATAAGAAGCATATTCACCCAGCCTTTCTGATTGTTGATTCGCGTAAATGTATTTTGACTAACGCCCGTTACCAGGAACAGGAAGAGGAAGCTGGGAAGATAACGCAGGAAGATAGCCCATTTTTCCGCGCTTAATGTTTTAATGCTCAAAGTAAAGAAGCGGAAATCTGTTTTGAATAAACCATCGCACAGACAGAGAAGGAAATAACCTGCCGCAAAAACAGTTGCCGCCAAAACCGCGGAACGGAATATTTTGTTTCCTGAAAGTTTAAGCCCTGTATTATTAAAAGTACAGCCTGCTTTTACCGCAAAAGAATTGAATACAACAAGGTAAAGGATAGTAATGATCACTCCGACGAAAAAATTCAAAACAAAAATTCCATTAACAGCAGGCATTGGAAATACAATATTCGCGGGTACTGGAATCGGAACTGTTCGTCCCATCGAAACAATATCGATTGGATAACCAACAAGCCAGTTATACAAGAGCGGCGCCGGCAGTAAGCCGATAATGTAAATAATCCAATAACGTATTCTGCTTGTTCCATCGGTAATAGAGGTAAGTCCGTCCGGTTCAGGCTGTTTTATCGCGCTGAAATAATTTGTTTTTAACAGCAATAATCCGAATGATGTAATAAAGATAAAAAAGGCAATCAGTGAAATTCCTGTTCCCAGCTGTTTGCCGAACCAGCTCTGCTGCGGCTGAGAAGCTAATTTTCCTCCGGTTAAGGTTATATCAAAAAAATCAACAACATTGCCGACTGCCCGTGAGCTGAAATGAATCACCGGGTGCGTGTGAGGCGGCTGATAAATGACACGTAACTGACCATGACTCGCGGCGTTTACCGCGCTTGCTCTGTCGATGGCTGACTGGGAAATATATTCATAGTAAGTGTCATATTTAAAATCATTAAAACCCATCCCGGCTTTTGCGACAGCGGTTTTGTTAGCGTCGCTTCCTTTTACCGTTCCCCACATTCCCAATGCCCATTCGTCAAATTGTCCGAAAACTGAGCCGAGATTAACAGGATAGGGAGCGAGTATTGAATTGCCGTCGCTGTCTAATGTAAATGACTGCGAAGTGGGAAGCACCGCGGTTGGTACGACAATAGACGGATTGTTTTCGCGTTCTTTCCACGCGCGGACTGCTCCAAGCTGAATTGTAGTTCCTCCCATCGAATGTCCCACCATGCCGACTCTTTCTGTATCCGCATAGGGAAGCGTTCCGATGTATTGTAACGCTGCATAGGTTCCCATATCTCCGACTATAGGATTAATTCGCTCATCCGGAAAATTTGAATGACCATGACCGTAAGCGTCGATGGACATTACAATAAATCCCCGTTTTGAAAGTTCTACACAGTTAAGATCCTGCACTTCTGATGTGTTATTATAACCATGACATGAAATGACAACAGGCGCGGGATTAGAAACAACCGCGCTTTTCGGCACGTATAACAGCGCCCTCATTTCAGCTCCGTCTACGGTAACGAATTTGATGTCGTGAATTTTTACTTTTCCGCCGCTGGTATGAACCAGCATACCGATGAATCCTCCGATTATCAGTAAAATCGCAGAAATAATAAAAACATGTGCGGCATCAAATTTTTTCTTACCTGAATATTTTTCGTACATAAAGTACCTCCGTATCATTCCAATATACGAAAACAAAATTACCGAAATTGCCGAATTATTAATTACGGTGGAATATAATTGACAGAAACTTAAAATCAGACAATGATTAAATCAAAAGAAAATAATGAATTAGAAAATGTTGCTTATATTTAAAACAGGAGGCCTAATATGGCGGTGAATGTGAAATATGAAAGTTTTGAAAAAATGGAATCTTTTATGAAAGATGTTTTTATGAAAGTTGGAGTTCCGTCTGAAGATGCGGCAATCTGCGCTGATGTATTGATTGAATCGGATAAACGCGGCATTGATTCTCACGGCGTGGGCAGATTTAAACCGATTTATATCGACAGAATTAAAGACGGCATCCAGAATCCGGTTACTCAATTTGAGATTGTCAAAGATCATCTTGCGACTGCTGTGGTTGACGGTCATGACGGCATGGGGCAGGTTATCGGAAAAAGATCAATGCAGATGGCGATTGATAAGGCGAAACAACACGGGCTTGGCATGGTAGTCGTGCGTAATTCTACTCATTACGGTATTGCAGGATATTACGCGAGTATGGCGGTTAAAGCCGGAATGATCGGCATTACAGGCACTAATGCCCGTCCTTCCATTGCGCCCACTTTTGGAATTGAAAATATGCTTGGTACCAATCCATTAACAGTTGGTATGCCTTCGGATGAAGATTTTCCTTTCATACTTGATTGCGCCACTTCTGTTTCACAGCGCGGAAAAATCGAACATTATGAAAGAATCGGAAAAACAATGCCAGAAGGCTGGGTGATTAATGATGACGGCGGCAGTGAGACAGATCCCTCCAAAGCTCTTGCAGGGCTTACTAAAGGAACATCCGCTCTTGCGCCGCTTGGCGGCTTAGGCGAGGACACTGCGGGTTACAAAGGTTATGGTTACGCGACAATTGTCGAGATATTAAGCGCCGCGCTCCAGCAGGGACAATTCCTGAAAGCCCTGAACGGTTTTGACGCCGACGGTAAAAAAATTCCCTATCATCTTGGACACTTTTTTATCGCGATTGATATCAGCGCTTTTGTTGAGTTGGATAAATTCAAAAAAACAACAGGCGATATTCTGCGTGAATTGCGTAACTCAAGAAAAGCGCCCGGCGAGCAGAGGATATACACAGCCGGCGAAAAAGAATACCTTGCGTATCTTGATCGGAAAAAAACCGGCGTACCTTTGAACGACAGTCTTATGAAAACCATTAAAACTCTGAAAGAAGAATACAAATTGGATTCTTACGAGTTTAATTTTTAAGGAATCTTTATATGAAAATTGATCTTCAATTGAAAAATTTAGACGGCCTTTTTCCCGCTGATTTCAGCGAAGAGCAAAAAGCCAGAGCTAAAACATTTTTCTTAAAATACCTTTCAATCGAAGCGCACCGCTTTTACGGCGGTAAAATGCAGACTATTCCAAAATGCGGCATCTACGGTCTTAACTGGTTTAATGTCTGGTATACCCCCGGCGTATCAAAAGTTTCCACAACGATTCGGGACAACAATGACGCGTCTTTTGCGCTGTCCAACCGCGGAAATCTGGTCGCGGTGGTTTCAGATTCAACTAGAGTGCTGGGTGACGGCGATTGTACGCCGTCAGGCGGTCTTGGCGTAATGGAAGGCAAGGCAATGCTCATGAAATATTTAGGCGGAGTAGACGCTGTAGCTCTGTGCATTGACTCAAGGGGATCGGACGGAAAAAATGATCCAAATAAGATAATTGAATTTGTAAAAATGGTTCAACACAGCTTCGGAGCGATCAATCTTGAAGATATAAGTCAGCCCAACTGTTTCAAAGTGTTAGACGATCTGAGAGAAACCTGCGACATTCCTGTTTGGCATGACGATGCGCAAGGCACTGCCTGCGTTACGCTTGCGGGACTCATCAACGCTCTGAAACTCGCGGAAAAAGAAATCGGCAGCGCAAAAATTGTTCTTTTAGGCGCAGGGTCATCCAATACTACCGTCGCGCGTTTAATTCTTAGCGACGGCGGCGATCCAGCAAATATGATAATTTTTGACACTAAAGGAAGTTTGCACTCAGGCAGAGATGATATAAAAAACGATAAACGAAATTACCGCAAATGGGAACTCTGCGAGAAAACAAATCCCGGTAAAATAAACGCTGTCGGTGAAGCTTTAAAAGGCGCCGACGTGCTTATAGCGCTTTCGAGTCCCGGTCCTGATACTGTAAAGCGCGAATGGATCCGCGGTATGGCGGACAAAGCAATTGTGTTTGTCTGCGCTAATCCGGTGCCGGAAATTTGGCCCTATGCCGCGAAAGAAGAAGGCGCCTTCATTGTTGCAACCGGTCGGGGCGATTTTCCAAATCAAGTAAATAACTCTGTCTGCTTTCCCGGTTTGCTTAAAGGCGCGTTATTGGTACGCGCAAAAAAAATAACCGATGGTATGGCAATCCGCTGTGCGCATTCCATTGCCGATTTTTCTGAAAAACGCGGCATCAATCCCGACAATATTATCGCGAGCATGGAAGAAACCGATGTTTTCGCCCGCGAAGCTGCCGATGTAGCTCAGCAGGCAATCAGTGAGGGAGTAGCTCGCGTTAAATTTTCATGGGACGAGGTGTACAAACAGGCAAAAACTGACATCACCTCCGCCCGTTCTCTTGTTGAAGGTTTAAAAAGACTCGGCCACATCACCGAACCCTCAGAGGATTTGATGGAAATAGCGCTTGGAAAAGCTATTGAAGAGGCGTTGGGGGAGTAGAAATAATTCCTATTCTCCTTATACAATTGATATAAAAGGAGTATTCACAATGAAAAAAAATAAATTGATATGCATTGTCATATTTGCCGTAATAATAGGATTTATGGTAAATGGCTGTCAGGGAGTTGAAAGGTCAGTATTTAACGGTGATATCCTTGACTCAAACGAAAGAGGAACCAATGAAGACGGTTATGATTATGAGTTGTGGAAAAGTCATAACAATGTTTTCGGAAAAATGACGCTTGGAGAAGGCGGCACTTTTAAATGCGAATGGGGCGGCGGCGGAAATGTATTATTTCGCAGCGGTAAAAGATATAACGCCGCCAATCCTCATACAACATACGGAAATTTCTCTATTAAATACAACGCCAAATATTACCCCGGCACTTCGGGAATCTCTTATCTTAGCGTTTACGGCTGGACAAGAAATCCATTGATGGAATATTACATAGTTGAAAATTATGCAGGCAATTATCATCCCGGCAATTCCGGTGTCAAAAAAGGTTCTTTCACAATTGACGGTGAAGGAACATATGATGTATACACGCGGGATATGTATCAGCAGCCTGCCATCGCAGGTTCTGGCCGTTACGACTTTATTCAATACATAAGCGTTCGCACATCAAAACGCACAAGCGGAACCATTTCTGTTACCAGACATTTTGAAGAATGGGCCAAACTCGGATTGGATATGTCCGGAGGACTTTACGAAGTCATGATGAAAGTTGAAGGTTATAATAATAACGGTTCTGCTGAAATTACTGAGAATGAACTAATTGTAGACTAATAAATAGATATGTAAAGTCTGCGCATTTTTTCAAGCGCTCCCTAAACTAAAATCCCCTTGAATCTTAAATTGATTCCCGTCCCGTCTGACAGTAAGCTGACGTTCCGGAAAATGGATGGGCAGCAGTTCTTTAACTTTTTCAGTTGCGGCTTCATAAATTTCGCGGCGCACATTCTCGTCAACTTTTTCCAATGTGGATATTAATATATTAATTATATAGCCGCGGCCAAGCTCTGAAGTGAAACCGGGTGTAAAATCAGCGCCTATATTGAAGAGACCGTCTGCCTCCGGATTTGTAGTCGTTCCGCGGCCGGGACGTACAGGGTTCAACGGGAATCTATCGCCGTAGAGTTCCTCGATGTAAGAATCAACTTCATCGAAAAGCTTCTTCAGGCGTTCATCAAAATCTGTCATTTTCGGATGCCACATGTTTGGAGCTAAGGGGAATTGAACCCCTGACCTCTTGAATGCCATTCAAGCGCTCTAGCCAACTGAGCTACAGCCCCAAGTTCTACCACTCTACAGAATTTATGAGGTTGTGTCAATAGAATCTGATATCTCATGTTGTCATGTATGTAGTTGTATTATATAATTAAATAATGAAATTGATTTTTCTGATGATTTCGGTATTATGTATTTGTTTCACGGCCTGCGATTCCACTCCCGACACCGTTTCAGATCAATATGATTACACAGCATATTTTGCCGGTACAGCTCCGGTAATTGACGGCGTAGGTGATGATGAGGCATGGGAAAAAGCCGAGTGGAGGTCTATTGACCAGATGTGGCTTAGCGGAGGAGATAACAATTCATTAAATTTTGCTTCTCCTCCGGCGGGGACATATTCGGGAAGATTTAAAATTGTATGGACAGAAAACAGGCTTTATTATTTGGTGGAAATAAAAGATACATATTTAAGTCTTACAAGATTGGCGGATCCGTATAATCAGATATATAACGATGACTGTCTTGAGTTATTCATTAACGAAGACGGGTTAGGCGGTATGCACGAGAATAATAATACCGCGTTTGCGTATCACATGAGTTATGACGGCGTACATGCAATGGATTATGTTGCCGGTCAAAATAATAATCCGCCTTTTAAAAATAGTTATATAGCGCGCAATCACCATGTTAATTATAATATTGGAAATAGATATAACGCCAACGGTTCTAATACATATGTATGGGAAGTAGAAATGAAAATATATAATAAAAATTATCCCATTACCGGCAGCGCAAGTTACCAGCATGTAAGATTAACTGAAAATAAAAAAATGGGTTTTGCGGTTGCCTATTGCAATGCCGGCAGTTCAAATAAACGCGAATATTTTATAGGCAGTATGTTTATCCCCGGCGATAATAAAAATGTAGCGTATCAGAACGCGAGTGTATTTGCAAAATTGACTCTTGTAAAATAATATTATAAAGCGACGATAAGGAGAAAATAATATGAAAAAATATCTGTTCTTGGCAGCTCTTATTATTTTTATGATTTTCACTGTATGCAGCGAAGTTGAGGATGAGACATACTCGAATGAAAATATATCGGAAATACCAACGCCTGTAATCGATAACACAACTTCAATTGTTTCATTGGTGCAGTCAACAACGGCTGTGGCTCAGCATAATTACGCAAGCATAAAAGCTCTGGTAGATGAAGCAATAAGGCTTGCGGGCGGTCTTGAAGGAATAGTAAAATTCGGCGACACGGTTGTTCTTAAGCCAAATATTATTACTACTGTTTACGGCTGGGCATGGCCTGGAGGAACCAGAATTCCCGCAGGCGCGTCGAATTCATCATCTCAGGCGGCTCCAAACGGGATAGTCACAGACTGGCGTGTTGTGCAGGCTGTCGCGGAAAATGTAAGGACAATTATCGGAGCAAAGGGCGCTTCGGGCGCGGGTCAAATCCTGGTTATGGAAAGTTCAGGCAAAGGCGTAACTGCGACTCAGTATGCAAATGTTGGCTATACCCTGAGTAATCTCACTGCGGTCAATGAGATTCTTACTCTTGATGCCGTTGGAGGAGCTTATTGGACTTCGATTCCGGCTGTACTTCCTAATGACATTTTAAAAATACAACTGGACGATCCGTCCTTTACTGCGCCGCATAGCTCCGGCGGTTTTACAAGTTATGACGGTCAGGGGAATTATTATGTAGTTAAACGAATGTATGAAGCGGACGCGCTTATTTGTATTCCTGTTTTAAAACTTCATACTACAGCCGGTACAACAGGCGCAATTAAAAATATTTCAATAGGCGCAACACCGCCGAGGATTTACGGAAATACAGCTGCTGATATAGGCCGTAATTACAGAATACCTCACGCAGAGTCTAATGGTTTACACAAATGGATTGCCGATTATTATTCTGTCATGCCCGCGGATTTTGTGGTTATGGAAGCGCTGCAGGGAGTAGACCAGGGGCCTCTTCCGCCCGCAGGTGATGCTTCCGCTCTGAAGAAATTAAACAGCATGCTCGCTTCAAGAGACGGTCTTGCGATAGACGTTGTTATGTCAAATATTATTAAAGTTGATTACACTAAAGTAGGTCATTTAAAATATTTAACTGATAGACGCGAGGTTGGTTCAAAAGCAGATAAAAGATTAACTGTACGCGGTAATCCAAGGGATATAACTGTTATTGGGAATAAAAGAGTTCACGATTTAAGAGAAGGCGTCAATTTTAATGGAAGTATAACTACAGGTCTTGGCGGCAGTATTACTTCTACCAGATTATCATCACAGCAGCTGGCGAAACCTACTGTTGAAATTACATCAGCGCAATTTATCGGAGACAACCTGAATTTAAGCCTGACTGTTTCGGCAAATACTGTTAAAGCCGATATTTTAATCGGCAATGCGTTTATTAGAAGTGTGAGGGGTAGTTTCGGCAATATTGTTATAGATGCTTCATCAATTGCCGGCGGTTCCCATGTTATAAAAGTGCGCGCTTATACCAATTATATGGCATACAAAGAAGCGGCTGTAACAGCGGTAAAATAATCAGCCAGAGATAAACATTGGACAAACAGTGGGTTTTAGCGGCAATACAATTCTTCTTCCAGACTTGCTGGGATATGCTCAGCGGTTTCTTTCCGTATTTTGCTGCGGGAATATTTTTAGGTGAGTTGATAAAATTCGCTTCATGGACAAAAATAATTTATAAGTGGGTGTCAAAATCGCCCGTTAAAGCCGTTATATCCGCTTCCATCATAGGCATTTTATCGCCGCTTTGCACTTATGGAACTATTCCCATTGTTATAGAACTTTATAAAAGCAAGGTGCGGGTAGCGCCGCTCATCGCGTTTTGCGCCGCGTCATCTTTGATGAACCCTCAGCTTTTTGTTATGACAGCAGGCGGCGTAGGACTGGAGATGGCAATTGTCCGCACCATCGCGGTTTTTGCGTTCAGTTTCGCCGTAGGAATGTTAACTTTAATTATTCCCGATAAATTTATGATCAGAAAAAACATAAAAGTTTATGAAGACGGCGGCGGACAAATAGAAAACAGGGAAAAGAAAGCCTTTGCCGTTAAACAATATTTTATTAATTGCTATAAAAGTTTTATATACGTTGCGCCTTTTTTACTAATTGGAATATTTTTAGGAGCTGCCGTAAGCGTTTTTGTGCCGCAAAGATTTTTCTACGAAGCGCTTTACATGGGCCGCCTTCAATCCATACTTGCAGGCGCTATCGTAGGAATACCAATGAACGCCTGCGGAGGCGGCGCCATCCCGTTTGTACAATCTTTGCTTGCCATAGGATTAGGGAAAGGCACAGCCCTTGCGTTCTTTCTTGTCGGTCCCGCGCTGCGACCCGCTCCGCTTGCGGCGATGGCAGCGTTATTTACCCCCCTGATGCTTATCGGCTATGCCGTATTTCTCCTCATTTCTGCGGTACTCATGGGGCTTGTTTATATATAAAAAGCAGCGAAACTGTTACTCAACCTTAAATTTGGATACTTCTCCCATCAAGGTTTCTACCTTCTCATGATTTTTTACGGTTATTTCATTTACCTGATGTACAGCGATATTGATTTGATCCGCTCCT
>Ga0209755_10002127_pt1 | contig 27903 bp, 29 predicted proteins | sample TergutCo191P1_FD_187301 | JGI IMG/M metagenome (GOLD analysis project Ga0209755, IMG submission 187301) | Cornitermes sp. P1 segment gut microbial communities from Petit-Saut dam, French Guiana - Co191P1 (SPAdes) (version 2) | ecosystem: Host-associated > Arthropoda: Insects > Digestive system...
CCCCCATCATCGAATACAGCATGTTTATCTGTACTTCCCTGCCCCTGTCCGTATGGCTTAGCTCGAAGAACGGCACTTCCACGAAGCGTTCGTACACGCCGTCTTCTATATTTAGTATCCAGACGAGTGAATTCAGGGTTTCGGTTCCTATGCGGTTGCCCGTAAGTGGGTCGAAAATGTCACGGTAATAGTCCACTTTAATGAACAGCTTTCTGGCGTCGGGGGCGGCGATTACCGCATCAATCGAGGCGAAAAAGTTCTGAAGGCCTGGCGGTGCCGGGATAGCGTCGTCCCTGATGTGCACAAGGAAAAGCTGCTCGCCCATTGCGTTGTACCAGAAAACGTCCCAGCCCGTCGCCAGGCGGCAGACCACGACGATTTCGTCGTTTATGGACGTATGCAGGCCCATTATCCGGGGGAAAGGCCCGCCGCCGCGTCCGCCCTGCCCAAGAAAGTCTATGAAACGGCCCTCGTGGTCAAAGTGAAGGACTATGCTGTTAAGCAGGGCCTGGTTTTCCGCATCGAAGCCGTGCCGTTCCTCGGGCAGGATTTCCTCGACAAAGATGTGCCTGCGGGAATCCACGGCGATTCTGCCAGGGGACAGAAACGGGAAGGTAAAGGCCCAGCGGGTCATCTGCCCGTCGTCTTCCATTCTGACCCTAAGATCGGCAGGTTCGGGGTTTGTGCCGTCGTTGAAGACCAGGAACAGAAGGTCACCGAAGGAACTGTAGCGGACGATTTTGCGTCCCATGCCGTCCGAGATAAAGAAAAGGCCGTCCCTCATCGCCAGGCTGGCCCGTGGCAGCCCCGCATCGTCCGGAAAAACGAACAGCGACAGTTGGTCTTCCATGGGGCCTATGTCAAGCAGAAATAGATCCTCCCGTTCGAAGGCAAGCTGATTCCGGGGGGTACAGGACATGGCGGAAAACGTGAAATAGAGAAGCAATAAGCCAAAGGCTGCTATATGATAACGGCGGACAAGGAAAGCAGAACGCTTCATGATAGGGTATTATCGGTAAAATCAAGGTTTTGGGCAAGCGGTCAAATTACAACACGAGTATAATAGTCCCAGCAGCGATTAAAATACCGCCAATCACGGCTTTTGCGTCCATGGTTTCACCCAAAATAATGAATGCCATCAACATGGTAATAACCACGCTGGCTTTATCGATTGGCACCACCCTGGAGGCAGGCCCCATTTGCAGTGCCCGAAAGAAAAACAGCCACGAGGCCCCCGTGGCCAGGCCGGACAGTACCAGGAACAGCCACGACCTAGGCGCTATGTCGGGGATTCCCCTTTGGACACCAGTGCCAAGCACAATGCCCCATGCCATAATCAGCACTACCACCGTACGGATTGCGGTTCCAAGGTTTGCGTTTATGCCTTCCAAGCCAACTTTAGCCAAGATGGACGTGGCCGCCGCAAAGACTGCGGCCAACAGCGCATAGACTACCCACATTTTTCCCCCCTAAGCTTTTCCTGACTGCGCATTTATCGTCCTCCCTGCGGTACCCTTTCGCCGTCCCCGCCAATCAGGTCCCATTTTAGCGGCTTCACCGTTCCGCCCCTCAAAACCAAAGACCCAAAACCCCGTGGCTCGTCAAGGGCAATAACGGTGAACTCAATCAAATGCCCCTGAAGCGCCCTAAGCCTTTCTTCCAGTTCGGGGGGATATATGGCATACTCGACGCCGTTCTCGTCTATTATCCCCGCAAATGTATGGGGGGCGTTGCCGTAAATCTGAATCCTTCCGACAAGCCTTACCGTGTTTTCTTCCCGCCCCTCCAATGAAAACGCATTGGAGCTTGTGATAGCAAAAACCAAAAGAAAACTAACAAATTTTGCCATGTCGTTCCCTGCCCCCCCTATCTTACCAGCAAATACAATCCTATGGCAGAATTGCTTGGCCTTTGCAAGGTTATGGAAATATCCCCCGACCTGTTTATCCAGGCATTGCTTGATTGCAACAGGATTGAATGCGGCCACATGTTCATTGGGGTCAAACCAAAAATTCGCGGGCCACCCATCTCCCATATGTCAAAGGCATGTGAAGTGTAGGTGAAACCGTTTATCGTGTTTGTAACAGTTCTGTCAAACGTCAAAGCTCCCTCGGGTATTGAATTCCCGCTAAAAACCATGGCCTCGCCGAATCGCCTTAGGGCGTATAAAAAATCCACGCCCGCATATTCCTGCAATGCCGCAGTTATCGATTCGATATTGGTCGTATTGTTAGCGTGAATGCTTCTCAAAATTTCCGCCCCGCCGAAATTTCGCAAAAGGAATGCGCCGAAAGCAAATACCCTTGCATATGAGGGCCAATCCTGAAACCATTCCGTAAAGCCCGCCTCATGATACCTGTTAAGAAAAAACTGCTGTATTCTCCATATTGTATGTACGTTATTTGTCGGAAAAATACCTAACAAATCCGCAATTACGTCTTCAGTCATCTGGGCAAGCATTTCGTTATACCATGCGGCTGAATTCACTCCATGCCGCACGGTTTTGACATTCCAATTAATCAAGTGTTGAAGCTCATGGGCAAGTGTAAGGGCCGTCCAATCGGGAGAATTTCTCGCCGTGCTTGAATCTATGTAGAATATCTCCGCCTGGTTTGTTCTCAAATTCACCCCCATCGTATCTAACTCTCTCTGTGTGAACCAATCTTTTGCCCAGAAAAACCCAGATGCAGCGACATTTCCGGAAGCGTTAAGAATATCATAAACCAGTATCTGTACCTTAGGATCGCCGTCCATGCCTCCGTGCCCACCTGGCCCCCCACCATATTCATACCCCAAAATATTTGTTGCGGCCGGATATATTATATCGAAATGATCGGACAGCCTCCGCGCCTGTGCTGTGCTAAGCCCGTTGCCCACAACCCAAATATTCCCATACCTTCCAGTTGCCAGCAAATTAGCCTGTCTCTGTATCCAAACACTGCTGCCCATAAACGTTTCAACCCAAAACAGCCTTGTGTCTCCAACGACAGGGGGGGCAAATGTGGATGGCAGCGCAGGCAAGGCCGACCTGTCCCTGTCAATGGGCGGGGGCTTGGCGCTGAATTCCCGCGCTGCAGGATGGCCTCTGGGAGGCAATTCCACGCCGGACATAAGCGGCTGCACGCTGGCCTGCGTTAAATTAGGGGGGGTATTAAGAACGCTGCCAGTATTGGCGGCACTTACGGCGCTTGCGGATGTGTTGACCCGAAACAAATAAATGTTATTGTTTCTAAGGTTCGAGAAAGTAAGGGTTGCCGTATTAGCCGCAAACACCACCCTCTGTACAGATTCCTCATACGTTCTTGCGCCATCGGTTCTTACCCTAATAGTTGCGACGACCTCCTCTGTCCCGCTGCCCAATGCGGTCGCGGTTAGTGTCGCTATTGTACCCCCGGGAGCGCCAGCGGCTACGCTGACTTCGACGCTGGATCCAGTTGCCAGCGAGAACCTGGCTTGTGACGGCACCCGAACCACGTTTACGGTAGGGTTGTCGGATACCCATAGCACGGTCTGGACTAAGGCATTCGAGGGGCTTACCGTTGCGGTAAGAATAGCCCGGTCGCCCACAGGCAAGAAAAGGCTGTACTCGTATGCCGAAACCGAGGCTGCACCAGATATCGCTATACTTGTTACTGGGATAACCTCACCAGGCTCCCCATCCTCGCCAGCTGCTACAAAAACAAGCCACTTTGCCCCGTCAAAGATGTAGGAATTCCCAGAGGATGGGTCATGAATAAAGTCGTTCAAGTTAGGGTTATCGGGCCTGTCGGGGTACGTGTACTCGCCGCGCCAGGTTATGGAAAGGCCATCCCCGCCATCCTCGCCGCTTGCAACAAGAAGCACCCATGCCATCCCGTTAAAGATGTAGGAATTTCCCGAGGAAGGGTCATGAATAACATCGTTCAAGCTGGAATTCTCGGGTCTGCTTGGGTATGTGTATTCGCCGCGCCAGGTTATGGAAAGGCCATCCGCGCCGCCTGCGGCCATAACTACCCATACTGTCCCGCTAAAGATGTAGGAGTTTCCCGAGGAAGGGTCATGAATAAGGTCATTGGGCCTGGGGTTGCTGGGTCTGTTGGGCTGCGTATATTCGCCGCGCCAGGTTATGGAAAGACCATCTGCGCCAGGCAGCCCCTGGCCACCCGCCTGCGACATCTGCCGCCATTCCCCACCCCAAAAGATGTAGGCGTGTCTGGCAATGGTGTTAAAATAAGCCGAGCCTTCTGCTATGTTACCCGTTGGGTGCACGGGGGACTCTCCCAGCCACACAATGGGGGCGCGTTGAGGGACTATCTCGTTCTGTCCGTTCTGCGGCCTCGTTGGTCCTGGGCAAGCGGCAAAGGTGAAGCTTACCATCATCGTTATAACAATAGTTCCGAAAAGTTTGAGGGTGTTCTTCATGGCGAAAACTCCTTTTGGGGATATGGCGGGAAATATATACCGCTGGGCAGTTGGCAAAACTAAACCCCCAGCATTTTACTGTACTCGTCCAGGGCGGAATCGCCTGAATTGCCGGAAAGAACCTTTTTGGTCAGAATCTTGCCCAACTGCACGCCTTCCTGGTCAAAACTGTTGACGTTCCACGCAAAACCCTGAAACATCACCTTGTTTTCAAAGTGAGCAAGAAGACTGCCAAGAGCCGCAGGCGTAAGCCGATTTCCGTGGATAAGGCTGGAAGGCCGCCCCCCGGGGAACTCCTTGTTCGGGTTGGAATCGCCCTGCCCTTTGGCAAAGGCAATTATCTGTGCGGCAAGGTTCGCATTAAGCTTAATCTGGCTGAGCGAGCCATCCACGCTTATGTCGTCGTCCCGCTGGCTTTCGGTAAAGCCGATAAACTGCAGGGGGACAATGTCCGTTCCCTGGTGTAAAAGCTGGTAGAACGAGTGCTGCCCGTTGGTTCCAGGCTCGCCGAACACCACCGGCCCCGTGCTGTAGGGAATGGGCTGGCCGTCTCGGTTCACTCGCTTGCCATTGGATTCCATGTCAAGCTGCTGCAGGTGGGCGGGAAAACGGGAAAGGGCCTGGCTGTACGGAAGTACCGCCGTGTACGGGTAGCCCAGGAAGTTCCGCTCCCACACACCGATAAGCGCATCCAAAAGGGCGGCGTTTTTAAGGATATCCGTTTCCAGTGCCAGCCTGTCCGCTTCCGCCGCGCCGGCAAGAAATTCCCTGAACACCTGTGGGCCAAAGGCAAGCGAAAGCACGCAGCCCCCAACCGCCGACGATGAGGAGTAGCGCCCGCCGATGTAGTCATCTATATAGAAGGAATCGAGATATGCGGGGTTTCGGGCAAGGGGGCTGGTCTCGCTGGTAACGGCGACCATGTGCTTCGAACTGTCAAGCCCTGCCTTTTGCAGCTTGCCCTTTACGAAAAGCTCGTTTGCCAGGGTTTCCTGGGTCGTGCCGCTTTTGGAAACCAGTACGAAAAGGCTTTGTTCCAAGGGCACGGAAGCAATCACCGCGGATGCATCGTCGGGATCGACGTTGGAAATGAATTTAGCCTCGAGCTTTTTCTTGCCCTCCTTTGCCGCCCAGTTTTCCAGCGCAAGGTACAGCGCCCTGGGCCCCAGATCCGAGCCGCCTATGCCGATTTGTACGACGGTGCTAAAGTCCTTGCCTGTGCCGCCCTTGAGCTTCCCATTTTGGACAAGCTCGGCGAAGTCGCAGAAACGCTGCAATTCACCCTTGTAGAATTCCCCTATGTTTTTGCCGTTCTCGATAACCGGCTGCCCTTGCTCCCCCCGCAGCAGTTGGTGCAGAACCCTGCGTTTCTCGCCGGTGTTGATGATTTCCCCGTCAAGAAGGGCTTTGTAATTGGCAACAAGCCCCTGTTCGTCGGAAAGAGCCTGAAGGAAGTCCAATGCCTCGGTGTCCACGGCTTTGGCAGCCCAGGAATAGCTAAGGCCCCCAGCCATTCGGGTCTGGCATTGCCTGACACGCTCGGCATCAAGGACGATCCTAAAGTCAAAACCCTTCCATGCCAGGGCATGGTTCTTAAGCCGCTGGTATGCGGCAGTTTTGTCAAGATTGGTGAAGCTCATAATTCTCCCCCTAATTTTCATTTTTTTCAGGATATTGCAAGAAGCAGGGATTTTCAAGCTTACCCTGGGGCAAATGCTGTTGCCCTGCTCCGTGCCGGTGGAATGTATCAGCCGCAGGTGTGGTTTTCATGCGGAAAATGGTTTATACTTAAGGAGGTAATAAACCCCAAGGAGGATGACAAAAATGAAGATTAGGTTCGGATATAACGAAAACGGCGACAACTATGTGACAATGGAAGACCTAATCGACATGTTCGAGAACGCCAGCGGAACCATTCAAGTTAAAAAAGGCGAAGCCAGGGATTTGGCTCTTCTGTTGAGGAGGTTCTACGCCGAAAACAGACTGCTTCACGGAAAGTCGGCTTCCCGTGACGGAAATTAACAGGGTGACTTTGATCCCTTTAGCTTCCCTGGCTGGTCGCCAAGCTTGCTCAGCGGTTCGCTCATTTAAATGCAGGGCCTAAAAAACTGGGTAACTGGGCTTCCATCCTCAAACAGGTAGCGTATGTAAAGGCGGTTTCCCAGCCGTAGGCGTTCCCACAAACCGTCCTTTTGCTGTTCAATCGCCATGGCAATGCATTCCTCGCGGTTAAGTTCCCTTCGTTTCTGGACAAACGCATACAGACCCTCGGGCAAGTGCAAATTCCCCTGCATGGCACCGCGCTTCCCGGAAAAGACAAGCCTGCCAGGGAAAGCGTCTGGATCTGGGTCTATGCGAATTGCCTGCCCCTGGTCAAGTTCGAAGCAGAAAAGGTATTCCCCCGTTTCGCCGCCTGCGGGGAAAATTCCGGCAAAGGGGACAAGGGGGGTCTCGATGTACTCAAGCGGGGCACGGAGGTTTAAGTGTAACAACTGCGGTTCTTCCACATACATGCATAGAAGTCTATCAAAATGCCGCAAGTTTTTGAACGCCGCTGCCTAACAGGTGAATTTTTTCTTGACAGTTGCGCACCTGGATAATACACTTTTATCCATCATGAACACAAAACAGGCCATTACCGAAGGGGAAACAGTCCTGGGGATCGAGTTTGGTTCCACCCGCATCAAAGCTATCTTGATAGATCACAATTATTTGCCAATAGCCACGGGTAGCCATGCCTGGGAAAACCGCCTGGAAAACGGGGTGTGGACTTACGGCCTGGACGATGTGTGGGCAGGGCTGCAAGACAGCTTTAGGGATTTGGCGGCCGAGGTGCAAAAACGTTACGGCGTAACTCTTGCCAGGGTCGGCGCCATCGGTATTTCCGCGATGATGCACGGTTACCTGGTATTCGACAAAGACGGCAACCAACTTGTCCCCTTCCGCACATGGCGCAATACTTTTACCGAAAAAGCGGCGGCAGAGCTTACTGGCCTGTTCAAGTTCAACATAGCCCAGCGTTGGAGCATCGCTCATTTGTACCAGGCGATTCTAAACAAGGAACCCCATGTAAAGGATGTCGCTTTTATGACAAGCCTGGCTGGTTATGTGCACTGGAAACTGACGGATCAGAAAGTGATAGGTCTTGACGATGCCTCTGGGTTGATTCCCCTCGACGGCGCAGGCAATGATTATAACAAACGGATGTTGCAACAATTCGGGGAATTGGTAAACCCCTTTGGGTTCGGCTGGAAAATCGATGACATACTTCCAAAGGTTTTGAATGCTGGGGAAAAGGCTGGGGTCCTTAGGCCGGAGGGGGCAAAGCTGCTGGATCCTTCTGGGCAGCTCAAGGCTGGGATTCCTTTCTGCCCGCCAGAAGGAGATGCCGGTACCGGAATGGTTGCGACCAACAGCATTACCGAACGCACTGGGAATATTTCGGCGGGGACTTCGATTTTCGCAATGATTGTGTTGGAAAAAGAACTGTCAAAAGTGTATCCGGAAATCGATATTGTTACAACTCCAACGGGCAGGCCTGTCGCAATGGTACATTGCAATAATTGCACCAGCGATCTCGATTCCTGGGTTAAACTTTTTAAGGAATTGACAGGCCTGACTGGTGCAAGTATTGACACAGCTGCACTTTACGAAACCCTGTACTCCAAAGCCCTGGAAGGGGAAGCGGACTGTGGAGGGCTGTTGTCGTACAACTATCATTCTGGCGAACATCTTACCGGCATTGGGCAAGGCCGCCCTTTGTTTGTCCGTTTGCCCGACAGCAATTTCACCCTTGCCAACTTTATGCGGACACTGCTTTTTTCCGCAATGGCTACCTTGAAGCTTGGAATGGATATTCTTACCGAAAAGGAAAACGTAGCCCTCGACAGCCTTTTGGGTCACGGCGGTTTGTTCAAGACAAAGGACGTAGGCCAGCGGTTAATGGCTGGCGCACTTAACACCCCAATATCTGTGATGGAATCAGCGGGGGAGGGGGGGGCTTGGGGCATAGCGCTTCTCGCCGCTTTTATGCGGCAAAGGCAGGATGGGGAAAGCCTGGAAAAATTTCTTGCCGAAAGAGTCTTTGCTGGGAAAACGGGTGTCACGATAGAACCCGATCCAAGGGATGTGAATGGTTTTGAGCAATTCATGAAACATTATACGGCAGGACTTGCCATCGAGCGAGCCGCAGTGGAAAACTTATAAGGGGATGGCAATGGAACTGAAAAAACTGGAATACTGGTTTATCGTCGGCAGCCAGGATCTTTACGGGGATGAAACCCTCAAGCAGGTTGCCGTGAACTCGCGGATCATGGCGGATGAATTCAACAAAGACCCCTTGCTTCCAGGCACGGTGGTTTTGAAGCCCACGGCGATAACGCCGCAGGCAATTCGCGGGCTTTTCCAGGAGGCAAATGCGGCGGCGGCCTGTGCCGGCATAATCACCTGGATGCATACTTTTTCGCCGTCAAAAATGTGGATACAGAGCCTTGCCGCAAACCGCAAGCCGCTGTTGCACCTGCATACACAGTTCAACCGGGACATCCCCTGGGCCTCGATTGACATGGACTTTATGAACCTGAACCAATCGGCCCATGGCGACAGGGAACACGGGCATATCCACGCACGGATGCGGCTTCCACGCAAAATCGTGGCTGGCTTTTGGCAGGACAAAGAAGTGCGTCGCCGCATTGGCGTTTGGATGCGAGCCGCCGCCGCATGTCTTGAGGGCAGGAATTCGGTGGTTCTGCGGCTTGGGGACAACATGCGTGAGGTGGCGGTAACCGAAGGCGACAAGGTCGAGGCTCAGGTCAAGCTTGGTTGGCAGGTAAACACCTGGGGCATTGGCGAGCTTGCCATGCGCTATGCGCAAATCAGCGATGGGCAGGCGGAAGCCTTGGCAAATGACTACGCCGCCTTGTACGAGCTTGCGCCCGATCTTGCCCAGCCAGGGAAGGCTCGAACTGCCATGCTGGAACAGGCAAAAATGGAAATAGCCTTAAAGGAAATGCTTGTGGCCGAAAACGCCGCAGCCTTTACCACCACCTTCCAGGATCTCCACGGCCTGCCGCAATTGCCCGGTCTTGCCGCCCAGCGGCTTATGGAACAGGGCTATGGCTTTGGTGCGGAAGGCGATTGGAAACAGTCCATGCTTACCCGTTGCGCCAAGGTTATGGCCTCTGGCTTGCCAGGTGGGGTTTCTTTCATGGAGGATTACACCTACCACTTCGAGCCAGGCAAAGAAGCCGCCCTTGGTGCGCATATGCTGGAGGTATGCCCTTCCATTGCGGACGGCAAGCCACGTATAGAGGTACATCCGCTGGGAATCGGCGGCAAGGGCGATCCTGCTCGCATGGTGTTTGATGCGGCACCAGGCCCTGCGGTTTTGGCGACACTGGTGGATCTTGGAAATCGTTTTAGGATGATTGTCAACGAAGTCGAGACCGTCAAAATCGAAAACGCCATGCCTAAGCTTCCAGTTGCCCGTGCCCTCTGGAAACCCTACCCCAGCCTGAGCGAATCCGCCGAGGCCTGGATACTCGCCGGCGGAACCCATCACTCCGTGTATGCAAGGGCTTTAACGACGGAACACTTCCGCGACTGGGCCGAAATGAACGGCATTGAGTTCGTGTTGATTGACAGGAACACCAAGCCCGACAGGCTGCGTGACGAGCTTCGTTGGGGCGAGGCGTATTGGTCGGGGCGTTAATGATGGATGCGTACAAAGCCCTGCGGGAAGAAGCATATGAGGCGAATCTTGAAATCAAAAAGCAGAACCTTGCCATCTACACTTGGGGCAACGTTTCCGCTTTTGATCCCGACAAAGGCCTGTTTGCCATAAAGCCGTCGGGGGTGGCCTACGACGAACTGCGGCCAGAATCGATGGTGCTGGTTGACCTTGATGGCAAAAAAGTTGACGGTAACCTTAACCCGTCCTCGGACACGAAGACGCACATGGTGCTGTATCGGAAGTTTGCCGGTATAAGGGGAATAACCCACACACATTCACCGTATGCGGTGGCGTGGGCCCAGGCCAGGAAGTCCGTTCCCGTGCTTGGCACAACCCATGCGGATCATTGTACGGAGAAAATTCCATGCACAGACTTCATGGACGAACAGGCCGTCAAAAACGACTACGAGCTTGAGACCGGGAATCTTATTGTTGGGACTTTCAAGAAGGAACAACTGAACCCTGCCCATGTGCCCATGGTACTGGTGGCAGGGCACGGACCCTTTAGCTGGGGCAACACCGCAGCGCAATCGGTGTACCACAGCGCGGTTTTGGAGGAGGTCTGCAAAATGGCGCAGCTAACCTTAAGCCTTAATCCGCAGGCACAGCCCTTGCCCGACCACATCATTAGGAAGCACTGGGAACGCAAGCACGGGGCGGGGGCTTATTACGGACAGCGCTGAAAGTTGAAATCATGGCGTTCCAATTCGCGGTTATAAAGACATTAGGCAATAGCCGTACTGTTATTTGAAAACATCAGGGAAGGGAAATATTTTCGTGTATCGCCGTTTCCAGTATTTTTACCAAATTGTCATATCTGCCGTTAAAAGCCTCTATGTCCGCAATTAAAAGTTTTTCGTTATCCGTTTTGCTAAAGTCCAAAAGATAACTTGCGTTTAATGAAAGCTGCCTGAAAAACTCCCGAGCGGTTCTTCCGTTCCCTTCGCGAAACGGATGCAAGGCATTGACCTCGCCCATATAATAGGCCGTTCGCTCGATGAATTTTGTTTTGCCTAGCCCCTTCAAAAAATTTTCGTTTCGGAGGTCTCTCATTATTTTATCCGAGCTTTCCATGATATACTGACCACGGCAAAAAATGGAGTCCCCTTTCGAGAAGAAATCCTCGCGCCGAATTTGCCCAGCCCATTCATACAGGTCTTCAAATATTGTTTTGTGTATTTTGCACAAGACATCAAAGTCGTATTCACCAGATGCGGGTTTGTCAAAAAGGATTAACAGCTTCAAGCTCGTTATTTCCCTTTCGGCTGTCGTCAGTGCCCGCTCGTCCATTATTCCGAGTTTGTTTATCAGTATATCGGTTCTGGGATAGCAGTAGCCTTCGGAACCGCCATAGGTATAGTCGTATTTTCCCATGAGTTATGCGGTGGCTAATATCGCATGCTTCTGTATGGTTTCCTGCAAAACCTCGTTTATATCCCTGCTTCCGTTGAGGCAGAGCAAGAGACGCGATTTATCCTCGTCCGTCAGCGGCATGTCTTCCATTCTCATGGAAAAATCAATGTTTTCGATAATATAGTCCACGTTTTCGGTCATAGAATCCCCCTGTAGGAACAAAACCTTATGCAATCATTATATATTGTTATGATTGCATGGGCAATAGCGCGAGGTATGAGGCTGGTTACTTGGAAAGGATAAAGGGGCAGGTAAGAAAATCGAAATTCAGAAGGATAAGCGGTACGGCATAAAGGTGGTTTCGATGGACGGCGACCCAAAGCGGGATAAAACCTGGAAGGCCTAAGGGTGTCGGAACGAAGTTTCCATTTCCGCTGTCCACGGGGATAAACTTTACAGCTCGCCTGCGTCCACCAACTCCTCCACCTTTTTGGAAAGCCGCGTTTGCCAATTTTTACCCGAGGCTCGCAGGTGGTTAAGCACACGCCGCGAAAAGCGGATATACGTGCCGATCTTACGGTCTCCGTCCTTGAGTTTGGGGCGGCCGAGATTCGCTGCACGGTCAGAAGTGCCACTCGCCAGCTGTTTGTCCGTCGCCTCTGGGAGATCGGAAAAATCAATGTCGGTGTCTCCCAAAGCCTTTACCCTGCTCCAGTCCGTCTTGGACTGACGCTTGCGGATTTCATCCGAAGTCATTCTAAGCATTGCCATAATAAGCCATCCTTTCCTTTCTGCTGGCCTTTCGAAAAGAAACCACCCTGACGACGCCTTTCCTGTCGGTATGGCAAACAGAGCTGACGATTTCTTCCCCAACTTTACCAATCGTGACAAGTCTTTCCTCGCCGTAGTCCTTCCTGTTGTCAGCAAAAGTTATGCGATTAGGGTCTTCAAGCGCTTGCCATGCATCGCAGAAGTCAAGTCCGTGCTTGGCTATGTTCTGCGCATTTTTGACCTCATCCCACTCATACTGCATAGATTTATTGTATATCTGCTAAATCGGAATGTCAAGGGGCGTGGGCCTGTGAATTGCCATGCTGCCGAAAAAATTACGCCTTGTACTGTCTGTGAACCGCCTCCATGGCGATGTTTACATACTTAATAAAGTCCTCCGAAATACGGTCAACCAGGGTGCTTGCTTCCTCGGAGGTTCCCGCACCTTTGAAAAGTTCCCAGACTTGGATCTCAAGGGCTGAGGCGAGCTTGCAGAGCGTTCCTGGCTTGGGATAATTGTTGCCGCGTTCAAGGTTTGAAAGAAAGGTTATGGAGATATTAGCTTTTTCGGCGAGGTCGGCCTGTGAAAATTGCCTGCGGAAACGGAAAAATTTGATGTTCTTGCCCAGAGTCTTTTTTAATTCCTGTTCTTCCATCGATCAAGACCCGTCCTTGCCCCCTTTTCCCATTTAACCCGTTTCCAGGCTTGCTGACAAACATCTGGCACTTTAATGCCCCAGAAGCGCAAATTCATGTTTTTCTGGGGATCTTATCGGAATATGCTTGACAAACAAGCGTTGTATCTATAGTATAGAAGTATCCATTCTGGTCGAATTGCGGCTTTGCTGGAATTTTGGAGCAATTTCGCCAAAGACCTCGGGGGATAAAACAAGGGAAGTTTGGGAAATATGGAGAATGTTCAGCCACTTGTCCCCACAGCCAAAGGTTTCAGGTTGGCTTATTGCCTTGCGGCGTTCGTGGCTTTTGGGGGCGGTGTTGCGATTTATGCACTTTTCAGAAATATCGATGATATGGTGATGTTTCGTTATGTCCCAAGACCTTCGTTTCTGCCCACGCCACATACCCAGCTCTGCACGGACACGCCATGGGGCTATCTCTTTATTTTCAATCTGCCCCATGGATTATGGTGTTTGTCGGGATTACTCGTTATTCGGGCGGCCTGGCTAACCAATACCAAATGGAGGGCCGTTTATGGCGGAATATTTGTTGCCGCCGCATCGTCCCTTGAGCTTGGCCAACTGAGTGAACACCTGCCTGGAACGTTCGATGTACTTGACCTGGGATCTTACGGCATTGCTGCTTTCTCGGAAAGCATCGTATACAACAAATTCACCAAAAGGAGAGTTTTATGAGGAACAGAGAATGGCTACCTCACGTTATTGCGGGAATATCTTTGGTGGTATTCATTGTTTTGGGCTTGGCCAGTGCTACACAACCGCCACCACCTATGGTTCCAGATGCAGCAATTGAGGTTGGAACTGTACAAACGAGCTTTGACAGTACTTATGCACCTGTGCGAGGGAATCGTTCTCGACTTAATGTAGCTTCTCATGCTGCACTGCTTAGACATGCAAAGCAAGAACATGGCGAGCATATTTATGTGATAAATATAACGTGGAATCATATTGGACGGGGAGCAGGAGGAAGAGGGTTTCGGTATTCCGTAACGGGAACAGTTGTAGACCTATCAGGATCCAGAATTCCAGGGCTTGAAGGTGCTTTGGGAAGAACAGTCGAAGGCCTTGCAAGATATTTTCCTGCCAGATCACGGATTGCAATTGCTCATATAGTTGCTGCGGACAGAGGCTATGCGGATCTTATCGATGGCAGGCTAGAACATCTTCTCCGTATACGGGGCTTTGATGTATTCGATAGATCCCAGTTGGACATAGTACGCGCCGAACAACAACTTGGCTTGGACTTTGTCATTGATGAACATACAGCCGTATCAATAGGCCGTGTTACTGGAGTAAGCGTGATAATAACTGGCAGGGTGGTTGTCGCTGGCAATCTTCGTGAACTGCAAGTAAGAGCGGTGGATACTACAACAGCGAGATTAGTCGGAACAGCTTTAGAATCATTCTAAACAACGGCTGCCTATTCTCAAGAGGGGGGGCGTATTTTGCCCCCCTCTTGTTCATTCGTCAAACTTTATCCGTGCAAGTTCAAGGTTCGTTGTTGACAATCCCCTTAAGCTCGTTAATGCACTGGGAAACAACATCGGAAAGTCCCGTTATCGAATCCCTTTGAAAATCGGCGTGTTCATGGGCAAACCAATAAAACGCAAAAAGATCGTTCAACATTGAAAGCTTGTGTATGACCTCGCATACCTTGTCTTTTGAATCAGTGTCCATAGCCTTGTTCCTCCTTCTGGCTTGTGGTGTGTGAAACGTAAATGTGAAGCTTCATATCCAAAGTGGGGAATGGTTCTCCATGGAACTTTTGGAGGGATGGGGAATTCCATCCATGCGATCATTGTTTGCGATGCCATGTAGCACTTCCTCGTGTTTGGTAATCCAGCAATAAAAAGCCGAACTGTTACCACGCCACAAAGAAGCGCCCAGACCTCACGGTTACTGGACAGTTCGGCTATTAGCCAATAGCCAAGTGCCTTTCAATGAAACCTTGACCACAGAGGATCAAAGTCATGAGATAGGCGCAAAAAAACCGCTATTGTAACGGTGCGAGAGCCGCTTTGTGTTTGGTATGCCCAGTATTGACCTAAACCCTTGGCTTTGTCAATTAATGATATTCACCAAACCCGCTTCACGGGCCCAGCGCATTGCCTGATTGAACTCCGCCGGCGTAATTCGCCGGTCAAGCGGTGGATGCTCATGTGCCCTAAACATGGGCCTATACTGGCCCATGATGTTGACGTGGGTATCGGTACCGATTTAATGGTCGCCACCTTCGGCCCGCATCCCACGGGATATCGCCTGGACTGAGGAAAGCAGGGCGGAAAAGGCTATGAAAATTGCAATGAAGGGCGGGAAGCGCCCAGGAAAAACAACCATTAAATTGTAAATGCCGTGGATAATAACAGCCGAAAGAAATTGGAAAATCGCCAGGGCTGGCCTTTCCCTGAATGTCATGATGGAGGAACCCACCCGAGAAGCGCAGGCGGCGTGTAAGGGAGTGGCGGTAAAGGCCCGTAAAAGCGCGTTAAAGGGATCCGCGGCGCCGTAGATTGCGCTTTCCAAGACACCAAAACCAAGGCCGGCAACGAGTCCAGAAGCCTTTCCCATCGTCTCTGCCGAAGGCATTGGGCTAATAGCATTTTCGCCCTGCCCTAGCTGCCCTGCCCAATTGGTGAGCCAGCCGACAACATTAAAGCGCCGAAAAACCATAAACAAGGGAATGAGCAACAAGAGTCGGCTAAGTTCCTCGGTTAAGGCGATACGGATAAGAATCTCAATAAACAGGCCCACGCTGTCCGTCAGAGGGGGAAGGATACCGATTCTGGAGACAAATTCCTGGAGGAACAGGGCAGCAAACAACGACGTTGCCCCGACAAAAAGGGAAATGAAAAACACAACCGTGGAAAGTGGGTAACGGGCGACACGAAACCATATAAAAACTGCAATGACCGGAATTGCGGAAATGAGGATTAAAACAAGGAGTATCCCTACATTTGGCATATATATGTCATAAGCTAGTTACCGCAGCACGGTTCGGGGATTTATGACGCTGCCTTGCCTAAAGACGGTAAAATGCAAATGAGGGCCAGTACTGCGACCGGTGCTGCCGACATAGCCAATACGCTCGCCAGCCCCAATGAAAGCCCCCTGCCTTACACTTATCCTGCTCATATGGGCATACAGTGTTCGGTAACCCCTGGGATGGGTGACTATGACAAAATTCCCCAGAACGTGATCGAAACCAGTGGTGCTCACACGGCCCCCCATGGCGGCCCGTATGGGAGTTCCCATGCGAGCGGCTATGTCAATCCCATTGTGAAACTCGCGGCGGCCACTGCCGAAAGGATCCCTGCGCCACCCGAAGCCAGAGGTAATGCGGCCAGCCACTGGCCACATAAACAGGTCGCCGTTTATTTCCTGGCGTTCCTCCCAACTGAGCCGTCCGCCAGGGATAAACAGCGTCGAACCAGGCAACGCCGCCTCGGAGAAAAGCTGGTTTGCAACCCGTATGGCTTCCGCATCCGATCTGTACCTTTCGGCTATCGTTTCAAGGGTATCGTCCTCCAGCACCGTGGACATAATCCCGTCCTGGTTGGGGATGCGCAATACCTGGCCTATCTGCAAGAGCCGTGCGTTTCTTACGTTGTTTACCGAAAGGATGGTGTCTTCGTTAAGCCCAAAGTTTATCGCCAGGTTGCCGATTACCTCGCCCCTTTGGATGGAATGGGTTTCGAACAGGAGCATACGAGGCCTTTGATAGCCTTCCAGCTCCGCTTGATCCATCTCCACTAACAACGAAGCAAACTGTTCTTCAAAGTTGGCACTTTCAAACAGGGCCCCGCCTATGCCGTTCCCAGTTACCGAAGAGTCATTGGGTTCCGAAAGCTCGTGTTCGGATACACGTGACTGCCACGGAAAAAGCGGGAAAAAATACAGGCCAAGCGTTACACCCAGGAAAAAAACAACCGCAAATCGTGTAACATTTAACCGATGTTCAAGACAAAAACTGCCAATGTTCCGAAAAAATGTCGATATTTTCCGCAAAAACCGTACTCCCCTGAACCCGCCCAAATTTTATACCATGGGGCAGACTACAAATTATACTTCCGATACAAGCACAATAACCCAAGAACCAAAATTAATGGGCACCCTCCGTAGGTAATTCTATACTGTCTCGCCCATTTTTACAAGATGGCACGGCGGAAAATTTCACCCACGACAAGCAAAGACTTTCCCGTGGCTACCAGGGATGCTATAATGCCCCATGAGCGACTGTATTTTCTGTAAAATCGTAAAAGGGGACATCCCTGCCCAAAAGGTCTACGAGGACGATGAGATGCTTGCCTTCCACGACATCAACCCGGTGTCGCCGGTGCATTGCCTGGTTATTCCCAAGAAACACATCGGGAGCCTGCTGGAACTGGAAGCGGAGGACGTTCCCTTGGCAGGCCGGCTGCTGAACAAGGCGCAGGAACTGGCAAAAGAGCTAAACTGCGGCGAAAAAGGCGCCCGTTTCGTGATCAACGCAGGGAAGGACGGGGGGCAGACGGTTGACCACCTCCACCTCCACGTTTTGGGCGGCCGCAGGCTTAGCTGGCCCCCAGGGTGAGCGGGCATTTTTGGCAAACTAGTGATGGGCCTGCTTTGATTCCGTAAACGGCTTGGCGTAGATGCACTCAAAAAGATACCGAATATCATCGGCGTTCATGTCCTTGAAGTGGCAGCCCACGTGGATGGACGATTTGGCCCTGTAATGGCGTGTAATAGTTGCCTTAATGTCGATGCTGCGATTTAGGGTGGTAATCGTAACCTTTAGATCACATTCGGGTAGAAGCTTTAGGGAGATATCGGGGGAAGGGCAGGTAAAGAGCAGGCCGGAAACGCTTATGTCCTGCACGTCAACCTTGAAGGGGACGTTGTCGATCTTCATGCTTTCGAAATAGCCCTTGTCCTTGAGCAGCTGCGCCATAACCTCCGCATACTTGTACAAGGTATCGATTACCATATAATCCAAGGGGGGCTTCGCCGCATCGTTGGTCCAGATTCGGATGTAGCCAACGGCATATTCCTGGAAAAGAATGGGGACCCATACCTCCGAGGACACGCCGCTGCTTATCTTGTCCTTTATTAAACGGGCGGAAGCCGTCTCGGCGGCCCGTCCTTCAAGGCCCATGTCTTCAAAAAGGTAACGGTGGAACACTTCCTCCGTAATTAGCCGGTTTCGATTATAGGGATCCGTCTGAGGAAATCCGTCCTTAACTACGGGCAAAAAAAGGATTTTCCCCGTATGGGCAAGCATTTGCTCTTCCGTTATGGCAAACTCATGATCCTTGTTGAAAACCACGACTTTGTATCCGTAGTCGTTGGTTTTGACCAATGCCTCCACCTGCTCTTTAAGGCTGGCAAGTGCGGCAATACTTCCCTGCACCGGATAGTACTGCCGCAGCCTATGGAACGGGAAATTATAGCGGTCGTTAAAAAAAGCCACCCTTATCTGCACTTCAGGCGGGAGGTTTACCCTCATATGGGCACGGTCAAGGTTCTTGCGGATGCTTTCGGGTACCCTGCACACTATCTCCACGTCCCGAACGTCCATTACGTCCACATCGAAGAGCATTGCGTCTTCCCTGTAAGTAAACATCAGGCTTATCTTGCTGGAAGCGCCCAGCCCACTGATGGGCCAGTTTGTCTTGAAGACCAAGGTGTCTTTGGGAGGTGCTTTGAGAAACAGCGTATATTCGACCCTGTCCTTGTGATAAGTTACCGGGATTTTCTCATCGTACAGTATTTTGAGGAAAAACTCCTTTTCTATACGTCTCACCAGCTTTGACATTAGCTATTTCTCCAAAACCACATTCATATCTCTACGACCCCCGTATCAAGTATAACTTGATTCCTAAAATAGTTCAAGACAGCCGGCAATGGTATCGGCAGTGGTTAGTTTCATCCTGGCGGCTCCTGTTAAAATACCAGATTCAACAGAAATTGATCTACTAGTACCAATATACCCAAAATCCCAGTGTAGACGGCAAAACCCCACAGCGATCTTTTCTTGACGATTTCCAGCATCAGCCGCACGGCGAAGAATCCCACGACTGCGGCAACTACGGTCCCCACGGCAATTGGCAGCGGCCCAATGCCGGCACCCGCCGCCTCGACCGCCGCCAGCTCATCGCCACCCCTAAGCAGCTCCATGAACTGGAAAAGTGCCGCCCCGAGTATAATCGGGATTGAAAGCATAAACGAAAAGCGGGCGGCGGAACTGCGGTCAAGCCCGCGGGAAAGCGCCCCGGACAGGGTCGCCCCGGAACGGGAAATGCCAGGGATGACGGCCACGGCCTGGCAGAGGCCGATGACCAGCGCATCCAGCCAGTTCATCTTTCCCGGTTCCCTAAGGCCTTGTTTGGCGGCCCGTTTCGACAGCAGTTCCGCCGTTGCCAGCAGCGCCGATGTCCCCAGGAAGGCAAAGCCCACGGAGTTGCCCGTTTTGAAGGCCATCTCAAGCCAGTCCCTAAAGGCCAAGGCGGCAACTACCGCCGGGATGGTGCCAATTATAAGGTAAAGGGTAAGCGGCTGGACGATCTTTTTCAGCAGGGCCAGGATATCCTTCCACAGCACAGCAAAAACGCCGACAAGCGTCCCCACATGAACCATGGTGTCGAACAACAGGGGCGGATCCTGTATGCCGAAAACCTGCCTGAACAGAACCAGGTGCCCACTGCTGGAAACCGGAAGGAATTCCGTCAGACCCTGAACCACCCCAAGAAAAACGGCCTCAAAAATATTCATATCTGCCTCAACTTTATGTGCCCATTGCCTAGGCTTTTGCCCACGGGCTTTTACGGATAATCGTTGCCTTGCGTTCGTAACCAACAGAAATGACATCGATGGGTGTCCCGCAATAGCTTTCTATAAAACCGACGTAATCCCTTGCGGCGGCAGGAAATTCCTGGTAGCCGGTCGCGTCGGAAAGCGGCTGTTTCCAGCCCTTGAAAGTCCGCAGCACCGGCTCTGCATTGCTTAGATCCTCGATGGAAGCGGGGAAGTCTTCCGTCGTTTGGTCGCCGATGCGGTAGGCGGTACAGACCTTGACTTCATCAAGGGTGTCGTACACGTCAAGGTGGGTCATTACCAGGCTGTCGATCGAATTGGACTGGCAGGCATAGCGCAGGGAGACGAGATCCAAATAGCCGCAACGCCTTGGCCTTCCAGTGGTAACGCCGTACTCGCGACCCGTTTCACGGACAAAGCTGCACAGCCCGTCCTCGGAATCAGGGTCGAATTCACTGGGCAGCGGGCCGTTCCCGACACGGGTGGAATAGGCCTTGAACACCCCAAGTATCCTGTCCAGCGCACGGGGCCCCACGCAGCCGCCCACGGCCGCCCCTGCGGCACTGGACATCCCGCTTGAGACGTAGGGGTAGGTTCCCCAGTCCAGGTCAAGCAGGGTTCCCTGTGCGCCTTCGAACAGCATGTTCGCATCCTTCCTACCCGCCAGGTACGAAGAAAGGTTGACCGACATGGCAAGAAGCCTTTCGGTGTACGGCTCCAGGAACTCCCGGTCTTCGGCCTCCAGTTCCGCCATCCTGTCCTTCCAGGCAAGGTCGGCAAGGCGTATGCCGTCACGTTCGCATTTCATGGAATAGGCAACCCCTATACCGCGCCCCGTCGTGCCTATCGGTTTCTTGCGGGCCTCGTCCCGCTCCTTGTCTATCTTGATGTAACGGGGCAGCACCAGATGCGCCCGGTCGGAAATAAGGATTCTGCCCTTGGTATCTACGCCCCGATCTTCCAGCAATTGGATTTCGTCGAACAGTGCCTTGGGGTCTATGACCATGCCCGCACCCAGAACCGAGACTTTGCCAGGATAAAAAACCCCCGAGGGGATAAGGTGCAGGGCGTATTGCTCTCCGTCGATTACGATGGTATGTCCCGCATTTGCGCCACCGGCAAAACGGATGATTACCTGCGCATCGCTCGCCAGGTAATCGACAATTTTCCCCTTCCCTTCATCGCCCCATTGGGCTCCAATTACAACGACTTTCAAGGTGCAACCCCCTAGACCTTTTTCGGTTCCATCTTATTAGGAACCAACTAGATAGCCCTTTGATATTGCCTGTGATTTGTGGTTGTGTCAATATTGCCCCGATTGGCCTTATCTGCCCAAGGCCATGTCCCAAAAAACCGAAAAGTCGTGTATAATACCTACAGTCAGTTCCAAGCGGACACACATTAAGGAGGCATACCCATGCATACAGCCAATGAGCGATTTGCCCATCGAAGGGGCACGAAAACCGTAAAAATAGCGGGCGGCACCAGCGGAAACAAGCCCGTAACCGTCAAACAGCTAAGGCACAGTTTCCTGTTCGGCTGTTCCGAATTCAGCACCCTGCCTTACGCGAACAAGGAAATGGAACCAGCCGTCGCCGCAGATGCCGAAAAGCGGTTTGCTTACATGACGGATCTGTTCAATTCCGTAACACTGCCATTCTATTGGGGCCGCTACGAAGGCGAACAAGGAAAGCCAGACCAACTGCGCACGGAAAATGCGGCACGGTGGCTTAAAGACCGCGGCATGACACTTAAAGGGCACCCCCTCTGCTGGCACACGGTCTGCGCCCCGTGGCTGCTTAACATGTCCAACGATGAAATTTTCCAGACACAGCTTGCCCGCATACGACGGGACATAAGCGCATTCAAAGGGCTCATCGACATGTGGGACGTGATCAACGAGGCGGTCATAATGCCCGTGTTTGACAGATATGACAACGGCATCACCAGAATCTGCCAGGCACGGGGGCGCATCAAGTTAATCCGCGAGCTTTTCGCCGAGGCCCGCAGCGCAGGCCCCAGCGCGACATTGTTGATAAACGATTTTGACACATCTGTTGCCTACGACATTCTTATCGAGGGCCTGCTGGAAGCCGGTGTCCCCATCGATGTAATAGGCATTCAGTCGCACATGCATCAGGGGTACTGGGGCATCGAAAGGACCGGGGAAATTCTGGGGCGTTTTTCCCGTTTCGGCCTGCCCCTGCACTTTACGGAGGTGTCGCTGGTTTCCGGGGACATCATGCCGCCCGAGATCGAGGACCTGAACGATTTCCAGGTGAAGTCCTGGCCGTCCTATCCGGAGGGGGAAATCAGGCAGGCGGAAGAGACGGCGATGTTTTACGAGTCCTTGTTTGCGCATCCGCTGGTTCAGTCCATTACCTGGTGGAGCTTTATGGACGGCCTGTGGCTGGGTGCGCCGTCGGGTTTGTTGGACAAAAACAGCGAGCCCAAGCCGGCCTACCGCGCCCTGCACCAGCGGATCAAGGGCGACTGGTGGTCGGGCGAGCAGCAGCTTACCACGGATGGCAATGGGGAGATAAGCGTTTCGGGTTTTCTTGGTGACTATATCGCCGTGTGCGAGGGCAAGGAAACGCAGTTTACGATATAGCTGTAGCACAGCACCCGCACCGCCTCAATGCCCCTGTGCCTTTCAACGAAACAGGCAGCACTGCGGCTATATACCAAAAGTGTACAAAAGAGCGTAGTCCTTTGGGCTACGCTCTTTTGGGTTGTTTATATTGGAGTTTCAGGGCATTTGAAACTTGAACCTCTCTGTAATGATTGGGGATCCTGGTCAATCGTTCAAGAGTATTGTACAATATTTGATGAGCTGAGGTGTAACGAGCAATATGCACGGTGGCATGGGTGGACAGTCGCCCAAATACAGGCGGCCCTTTGCTTCGTTTGTTTCTGTCATTTTGAGTAGGGGGAAGAAAACTAAAAATGCAAAACAGAATAAAACCATTTAGTCTAATTTTCAAATCAAAATATGCGCAGATTTTTTTTTGTTACGGCTTGGGATCATGTGTTTTTTATTTTGCGATTATGCTTTTGCACTGTAGGCCGATAGAAGCGGATAATTATCTGGTGCTTAATCTGGTTGTTCCTGCGATTCTGTGGTTTTTTGTTGGTTTGGTGATAAATCACTGGGCGCAAAAGGGAGGCACCAATGTCGTGGCTGTTTCAAAAATATTGCTTGCCGTTGTCGTTCTTCTTTTTATCCATCTAGTCGTATTGGCAATCGTAATTAACCATATCGAGACGGTCATTCCCATTGCTGGCAACTGGCTGACTTTCAGCGTGGCTCCGAATGCCATATTTGCAGACGGCCTATTGCATTTCACTTTTTCTTCTCTTCCAGATTTGTTTATGTTGCCTTTGGTATTGTTGGCTGGCCTTTAGCCGATGTTCTTCTCGGGGGTAGTTTCACTTTCATCGCCGTAAGAAATTTTATCGATTTGGGTGTACAGAATGTTTACGACTATGCCGTTATTATCGTTATCTTGCAGTGTGCACTTTTTGAATCGAATGGTTCTTCACCTGGACCGCGGGCGTACATTAAGTATGAGGTTGACAATATAAAAATACTGCTGTCAAAAATACGTTCGATTGTATATGGGAGACCATCTAGATAATGGCTGTCAATAAATCTTTTGGCCGCACAAGAGTGACAGGCACCAGTTTTCATGTGGTAGCTCAGCCAGGTTTTCCAGGTACGCCAGATTTGAACATCCCATTTATTTCAAACGATGTAATTCGGTTCTGCTATCGGGTTCTTTTAGGGAATCATGCGATCCAAAAAATCGCTGATTCCCATCGCATTAACAAAATTTTTGTTTCGAGGAGTTAGTTTATGAAACAATATCTAAAATCTTCAGGCAGCAAGAAAAATAAAAATTTGCGGCCAATAATTTATGCCCTGTCTTGCATGGCGTTTCTTTTTTCTTGCTCGACCAGTGGCCTTTCTCGTCCAACTGGCAATGTCTACCCGATCGTCATACCGTTTTACTTTGAATAAGGGACTATGGAATCTCGTTCGTGACGGAAATCCTAATACCTGGAATAATCAGCTACATCTTCTCCGAAAGGGGAGGGCTTATAATTACGGATATCTTAACTGGCAGCTTGGCCTACACGCTCGGGTTGCGGCCTGGTGCCGAAATATCAAAAATCGACAGCAAACCGATTAGCGCATTCACGTTGGACGAACTGCGTTCTCGACTGCCCATTCAAAATGCCGCGACTATGTATATTTTGAACGAACATGAGGATGAAGTTCTTGTGAGGTTTTGTTGATGATGTTGTAAGGCCAAGCCAATGAGGTACCAACAGCAAATAGACGAAAACGACTGCGGCTCAGCCTGTATCACAATCGTGGTGCCTCATTATGGTTCGCACATTTCCATAGGCAGGGTACGGGAACTGTCCAAAACGGACTTAGAGTTTATCCTCCTAAGATTTTTGCCCTTGCTGCTGCCCCACAAAAAAAGCCTGCTCTTGGTAAGTTTATCGGGGAAAACTGATGCTCTGTCTGCCAGCCTTCCCCTGGGTTTTCAAATAACTTCGCACTTAATTCCATATGTAGCGAGGTTTCGCGCCCTGTTATAGGGGCAATTTGCAAGGGGGGTGAAACTTTGAAGCCTTGCCCGTGTTTTTATTCGTGCTGAGGGGTTTAATACCCCGAATGCAATTCCACGGGAGAACGAACGACACGCCGCTGCTTGCGGCGGGGGTTTGTTCGTTGTATACTGCAAGTAAGCAGCCCGATTTTGGCAAAACAAAAGTGCTTGGAGGTCACCTCATGAGCAGGGGGAGAGTCCGTTTGGGCCGTAATGATAGATTTAAGGCGAAGATCACCATCCAGGTTGCCGCCATGTTTGCAATAACCGGATTTTTGGTGCTGGGATGTACCGAAACGCCGGAGGTTATTGTAGATGATAGCGCGGGAACTGAGGGGCTTGTATTTGTCAGGCACCAGCGGATATACGAGTGTGAAATTAATGGGCACGAAATCACAATAACTACGTATGAAGTAACTGGTTTCAGGGGCTTTGCGAGGAATGTGGTTATACCCGCCGCTCATAATGGCTATCCGGTGGTTCGCATAGGGGACAGGGCATTCGAGGACAATCGGCTCACCGGCATAAGCATTCCAGACGGCCTTGTGAGTATCGGGGACTTGGCATTTGCGGGCAACCAACTCTCCAACCTTACCATTCCAAATGGAGTTACAAGTATAGGACGTTCGGCGTTTGAGGGAAACCAACTCGCCAGTGTAGTCATCCCGGACAGCGTTACAAGCATCGGGAATTTGGCATTTTCGAATAACCGGCTCACCAGCATAGACATTCCAAGCGGCATTACGAGCATCGAACGCCTAAGCTTTTCGAACAACCGACTCGCCAACGTGGCCATTCCAAACGGTGTTACTTATATCGGGTATCGGGCATTTGCGGACAACCGGCTCGCCAGCGCATTCATTCCAAGCAGCGTTACCCACATCGGGAATCGGGCATTCGAGAATAACCAGCTCGTCAACCTAGCCATTCCAGGTAGTGTTAGGAGCATAGGGCAATCGGCATTTGAACGGAACCAGCTTTCCAGCATGACCATTGGCAACGGCGTTGCCTCCATCGGCGACAGGGCATTTGCGCAGAACCAACTCACCAGTATCATCATCCCTGGTAGCGTCACCGCCATCGGGCGCTGGGCATTTGCGTGGAACCCACCCCTCGAAACCATACGCATTCCATTTGCCTCCAGAACCATAGCAGACCGAACATGGAGGCCAGGCTGGCGGGCGGATATGGGCATTGCCGTTGCCATTATCAACCATCTGGGTGTATTGGTAAGTGATTAGCCCCGAGGCAGACGAGTGGGCTTCAACGTTAAACACGGCTAGTTTTTGTGGTACAATAATGAACGAGCTGCGGGAGGTACTGTGCATAACGAGAAGTTGAAACGCATTCCCGAGAGGCGGGAGATCGCGACGGAAGATACCTGGGATCTTTCCAGCTTGTTCCCAAGCGACGAGGCCTGGAACGAGGCACTCGGCGAATACGAGAAGATGACGGAGAAGCTGCCATCTTACAAAGGGACGCTTGCGTGGTCGGCGGAAAGCCTTGCCGACTGGATGGACTTCAGCCGCGACCACGACATTCTGGGCGAGCGGCTTGCCACCTATTCCAATGCGCGCCACAGCGAGGACGAACGCTGCGACAGGACGCGATCCATGGTGAACAAACATGCGATGGCGAGGGCGAAGAGGCAGGCCGCGGGCGCGTGGGCGGATCCAGAAATACTCGCAATCCCAGAGGCGGGCATTTCCAAATTCCTTGAGCATCCGCGCCTCGCTGACTACCGCGTGTACATCGGGCGTATCCTGCGCCTACGCCCCCACACCTTGAGCGCTACGGAAGAGAGAATCATCGCCTTGTACGAGGAAAGCTCAGAGGCCTTTGACGAGACGCACACGGTGCTGGTCAATGTGGACATGGACGTGGATTTAGGCTCGATCGAAACGCCCGAGGGGGAAATCGAGCTAAGGAAGGATTCGCAGTGGCAGACGCTTCTGGAAAGCCCCGAGCGCGAGCTTCGCCGCAAGGTCTACGAGAAAGACAATGCTCACTGGGAATTGATAAAGACCACGCGGGCAAGCTTCCTGTCGGGCGCAGTTAAGCTCAATACGATCCGCGCCAAGGTCCGCGGCTATCCTTCCGCACGAGCAGCGGCGTTGTTCCCAGATAATGTGGGCGAGGAAGTCTACGACAATCTTATCGCCACGGTAGGCGAAAACCTGGGTGCGTTGCACCGCTACTACGGCCTACGCCGGCGCATGCTTGGCCTAAGCGAGCTGCGCGACTACGACCTGTACGTGCCGCTGGTTCACTCCGTGAAGCGCAGTACGACATGGGACGAGGCGGTCGGCCTTCTCTCGGATGCGCTCCGGCCGCTGGGCGGCGAGTACGCCTCGACCCTGCGTTCAGGGCTTTTGGGGCGCTGGGCGGAACGCTATATGAGCCTTGGCAAGAGTACCGTCCTATTTTGCGACGCCAGCTACGGGAGCGATCCTTGCATAAATATTCCATACGATGAAGACAGGATAGAGGATCTTTTCTGCCTTGCCCACGAGAGCGGGCACGCCATGCACGTATGGTACAGTATGCGTGCAAACCCTTTCCGCCAATACGCCTACTCGTCTTTAGAGGCCGAGACTGCGAGCGCCTTTCAGGAGGAATTGCTTTTTCGGCATATGCTGAAAACCGCAGGCGACGACAAGGGACTGCGCCTGTACCTAGTGAGCAACCGCATTGACGATTTGGCGCACATGCTGTACAGCCACACCATGTACGCCGAGTTCGCGCATGTCACGCACAGGCTTGAGGAAGGCGGTACGCCGCTGACGCTCGATGTCCAGCGCGGCGAGCACCGCAGGCTTCTGGCGAAATACCGCGGCCCCGAGTTTGTTGTGGGCGACTCGGACAGCGTGTTTTTCTTTTTCGATGCCCCCTTCAAAATATACGTATATGCCACTGGCGTTTGCGCGGCGTTCGCCCTTGCGAATCGCGTACTGGGCGGCGGCGGAAGCGAGCGCGCGGACTACATCGCGTTTCTTAAGTCCGGCGGCTCGCGCTTTCCGATGGACGCCCTCAAGATCGCCGGCATTGACATGAGCCAGCCCGAGCCAGTGCAGGCGGCCTGCCAGGTTTTTGCGGGGCTTGTCGATGAGTTGGAACGTTTGCTTTAGCGCGTGCGCTTTACGATGCACGGGGCAAATAGTGTTCCCACAAGGCAAGTTCCACCACAATTACAGGCCGAACTGCTGAGGGAGATCGGGGAGTTGGCTAGCTTAAGTTGTTGACAGTGGAAGGGTAATGGGAAAATGTTGTGCCAGAAAAAAAAAGGCTCTTGCAGAACCAAAGTCCTGCAAGAGCCTTAAAGTCCCACGGCCTAAGCTAGCCGCAAGTCCTAAACACTAGCCTTTCAGAATAGCCTTAAGTGCTTCCCTGTTTCCCGGGAGCATCGGGTCGGCGCTGCCGCCTGCGTAGATCTCGTCGAGCCTGGTCTGGTAGAAATCCCGTACCTTGTGGCGCACCAGTTTCATGGTGGCATTCAGAAGGCCGTTGCTCTCGTCAAAGGCTCCGGTGACGATGG